>ENA-OSAE01000047-OSAE01000047.1-marine-sediment-metagenome-genome-assembly--contig:-NODE-47-length-98036-cov-46.374124_pt1 | contig 98036 bp, 109 predicted proteins | sample MGYA00237870_ERZ529317 | MGnify/ENA primary metagenome ERZ529317 (study PRJEB26369, sample SAMN03142812) | marine sediment metagenome | biome: marine; feature: borehole; material: sediment... | reverse complement strand
TACCTGGATTCCCGTGAGGGAACTGAATATGGCAAGCGACTTACTAATGGTCAATCTCAAGTTTGACACCAACCCCTTAAAAATCGGTGCCACAGGGTGGTCAAACCCTTGATATTCCTAAATAGGCTCTTTGAAAAATGCAAAAGCGCGGTGCCACGTTTTCCAGTATTTGTTTAGACGGATTCCTTTTCCCGTGCTACAATGATAGTGTCATGTTTGCACGTGTAAAGACCCTTAAGAATAAGGACGGCTCTGTCCGCCAATACATTCAGATCGTCGAGAACCGTCGGGAGGGCGGCAAGACCAGACAAAAGGTCCTCTGCACCCTCGGCCGCCTGGAAGAACTACAGAACGGGCAACTCGACCGCCTTATTGACTCCCTGTCCAAGTTCACCGAAAAGAGAGTCATCCTAAACGGCGCCCAGGAACTATTCGCCGCCTGGAGCAGAGAATACGGTCCGGTCTTGGTCTTCCGCCGCCTCTGGGAAAAGACCGGCCTGGCATCCATCCTGGATAGCCTTGTTACCCGGACCAAGATCGAATATGATGTTACCGAAGCCGTCTTTGCCATGGTCTTAAACCGCTTAATGGACCCGCAGTCCAAGATCCAGGTCGCCGAGTGGGCCCGGGAAGAAGTCTACGAACCCCGGTTTGAATCTTTAAAACCCCATCATTACTACCGGGCGTTGGACTTTCTCGCCGAACGCAAGGCCACCATTGAGGAACAACTCTTTCTGGCGGACACCCACCTATTCAGCCGGAACCTGGACATCGTCTTCTTTGACACCACCTCCACCTACTTCGAAGGCCGGGGTGATGGTGAGCTAACCCAGTACGGTTTTTCCAAGGACCACCGGCCCGACCGCAAGCAGATACTCATCGGTCTTTTGATGACCCGGGACGGCACACCCATAGCCCACGCGGTTTTACCGGGTAACACCAGCGACATCAAGGCCTTTCTGCAGACGATCGAAGACTGCCGCCACCGCTTCAACATCCGCAGGGTAATCATGGTCGCCGACCGGGGGATGGTTTCGAAAAGCACCATCCGGGCCTTGGAGGAGGCCGGGTACGAATACATCATCGGCGCCCGGATGCGCCGGGCCAAAGAAGTAGCCGCAGAGGTCTTGCGCCGGGGTGGCCGTTACCAGAAAGTCAGCCCCAACCTTGAAGTCAAGAACGTGGTCGTGCTGGACGACGACACCTTGGACGAACGGCGCTACGTAGTCTGCTACAACCCTGAAGAGGCCGAGCGTGACGCCAAAGTCCGGGATGATGTTTTGACCAAGCTCAAGGCCAAACTGAAGGAAGACGCCAAGAGCCTGATTGGTAACTCCGGTTACCGCAAGTACCTGACCATAGACAAAGACAACGTCACGATAAACGAAGCCATTATTCGGGAAGAAGCCCGTTACGACGGCAAGTACGTCCTGCGGACTAACACCGAGCTGCCAGCGGCCGAGGTCGCCCAGGCCTACAAGCAACTCTGGATGGTGGAGCGGGCCTTTCGGGAACTCAAGAGCCAACTGAAGCTAAGGCCCATATACCACTGGACCGACGAGCGCATCCGCGGGCACGTAATGATCTGCTTCCTGGCCTTTTACCTGGAGTGCCGGCTCCGGCATCTCCTGCAGGCCGCCCGGCCGGACCTCAGGTACAGTCAGGTGCGGCGGGATCTTGAACGCATCAAGGCTGTGCGCCTGACGATAAACGGCAAGGACTTCGTCGCTCGCACCGAGATCAAAGGCGAAGCCTACTGGGCCTTCAGGGCGGTGGGCCTTCGGGTGCCATCCCAGGTGGTTGAGTTGTGATCACCCCCCAGGGGAACTGTGGTGGCACGCCTCTTGGTCGTGTCCGGAAAGCCTTGATATACGGGACTTTCTAATTTGGAAGTGTCAAACTCGAGCTAAAGTTGATCATTCTACTCCGGGCGCATTGGAAGCGGATAAACGGTATGGTCCGGTAGGTAAAGTACTGGCTTATATAATAGCCGGCCATCACTGTGGTCTACCTGATTGGGGTAGCATGGCAGATGAAACATCGTTAGAAGCTAGGTTAACTATAGCGCATTTACCGAGGAAATAGACCTGCCGCCGGCCGGGGAGATTACAACAAGACACCTACACCCTAATTCGCAAAGCAATGGCCCGGGTTTTACATCTTTCAGAAAAAGAAGGATTGCGTAATCAATCGAAGCAATTCTTGAACATAAAGAATACGGCAAAAAACCAATAAAACTGCAAAAGGGTACGGCACTTTGTTAAACAACTACGTGGATTAATACAGTTAATCCTGCAATGATTAATGTGGTTGTATGAAATTTACGTGCGAACTTCACTCTTTTATTTTTTATTAAAATCGATCCGGGGATAATAGCAATAACGAATAATGAACCGGCGATAATCCCTAACCAACCTTCACCATCTAATTCTCCTTCAGCTAAATACATTATCCATCCATGAATAACCATTAATGCGATTGCTAATAATCCCAGCAGAACATGCTTTTTTGTCAATAATCTTATTAAAGAAATGATCCTACTTTTAAAAATAGGGAGTTTTTCGGTTAATTTAGGTAAGAATCTTCGAAAAGGGTACGGCAGTCCAGCGCCGAGGGCTAAAAACACCGATCCCCATCCTAGGACCTCACCTAACTCTTCGTATGGACTTTCCTCTTCATCATGTCGGCCATGTCCTATATACTCTCTTTCGTCGTCATCATCTGCCAGGGTAATTGGAGCTACTGTTGTGATTACAATCAGTATAGATAAACCAAACAATAAAATTACTTTTTTCATTTCTTTTTTCTCCGTACAATTATTACTGTTAACCTAAGTGTGGAGACAATATTTTCCATGCCCTTGCATATCAAGGATTTAGGCTGTCTTAAGCATGAATTTGTAGTAGTTTAAACTCCTTCAACCGTGATATGATGGATTAAACCACATTATGTTCATCCGTATTTGTAAAGTAAGAGGTATCCGTTACACGGTTTAACCCCCTATTATTAGAGTCTATATTGCGCATTCCGGTCAAATCGGCCACCTATTCCGGAGTTTTCGGCCGGGGGGTCGGAGCGATAGCGACGCCGGTTGTGGGTAATATACCCAGGTGGCCGGAATTAGTCAAGCTTGGTGGTCATTAATTTGCACATAGACTCCCCCTTACTCCATTTTGTAGGCATTGTGTATCAGCCGGTCCAGAATCGCGTCAGCGAGAGTGGGATCGGCCAGGATGTTGTACCATTGGCTCACCGGCATCTGGCTGGTGATCAGCGTGGAACGGGTTTGGTTCGATCTTCGATGATGTCAAGCAGATCCCGGGCTTCCTACACTTGGAGCGGGGTAAGACCCCAGTCGTCCAGGAGCAGGAGATCGGTCTTTTGGAGCTTGCGGATCAAGGTGTGGCAGCTGCCGTCGCCCCGGGCGGTAGTGGTGGCCCGGAGGAGCCGGGAGGTGCGCCAGTAGCGTACCGTGAATCCCAAGCGGCAGGCTTAGTTGGCCAGGGCAGAGGCGATGAAATTCTTCCCGACCCCGGTCGGCCCGGTGATGATCAGGTTGTGATGTTCCCTAATCCACCGGCCGTTGGCCAGCAAGAAAAAGGCGGACCGGTCCAAACCCCGTGGGTGCCGGAAGTCCACGTCCTCGACGCAGGCCTGCTGTTTGAGCCTGGCCTCTTTCAACCGGCGGGCGAGCTTTCTGTTTTCACGGAGGTCGGCTTCCCGGTCTACGAGCATTCCCAGGCGTTCCTCGAAGGAAAGGCCGGTGATCTCGGGATGGCCAGGCTGCATTTACAGGTCGCCTCCAGCCGTTCGGGTGTGTACCGATCGCCGAGCCGGATAATGCCCAGACAGGAGCGGTAACCCTGTTCCGGACTTGACCCGGTTTGGTGGACACCCTGATACTTGGGGTAAGCCCCTGATAAGGAGAGAACCACCATGCCGAGGACAAGACCACCGTACCCACCGGAGTTTCGGGCGGAAGCCGTCCGTGCAGGTAGCGCGAGAGCGGCAAGAACTTGAGCGGAAGTGGCCCGGGATCTGGGGGTATCCACGGAGTCATTACGTCATTGGATCCGGCAGCACGAGATCGACAGTGGTCAGCGCGAGGGCCTGACGATGGCCGAGCGTGAGGAATTGCGGCGGCTGCGCCGCGAGAACCGGATTTTGCGTGAAGAGCGTGAAATCCTAAAAAAAGCCGCCGCCTTCTTCGCCCAGGAGACCAACGGGAAACGGTAGCCTTGTTCCTTTTCGTGGAGCGGGAGAGGGCCAACCACTCCGTCGTCACGATGTGTCGCGTACGGGGTGTCTCCACCAGCGGATACTACAAGTGGCGCGGCCAGGGGCCTTCGGCCAAGGCCCGGGAAGATGCCAGACTAACCGAGTTGATCGTGCAAATCCACCAGGACAGCCGCGGGACCTACGGGGCGCCCCGTATCCACGGGTGCTGGCCCTGAAGTACGGCATCCGTTGCAGCCAAAAGCGTGTGGCGCGGTTGATGCGTCAAGCCGGCTTGACCGGCGTGCACCGCCGCCGGCCGGGGCTGCACCCGGCGTGATCCGGCGCGCCCGTCCTATCCGGATCTGGTGCGGCGGGATTTCACGGCCACCGCGCCCAATCAACTGTGGGCTGCCGACATCACGCAGCACGCCACCGGCACCAGTACACCTCGCTGGCGTTTAGCCAGCGGCTCCAAGAGGCCGAGATCCTGGGATCAATGGGGGTTCGGTCGGCGACGCACTGGACAACGCCATTGCCGAAAGCTTTTTTGCCACGCTGCAGACCGAGTTGCTTAACCAAAGGCACTGGCCGACCCGTCAAATGCTGAGATCAGCGATTTTTGAATTCGTCGAGGCCTTTCACAACCGTCACCACCTGCACTCAGCACTAGGGTATTTGAGCCCAGCCGAGTTCGAAAGGAGGTGGCATTTGCAGAAACAGCTTGCGATAGCGTGAAATCAAAGCTGTAAAGTGTCCACAGAATCGGGGCAACTCCACCCCGGGGGGTGGGTGAATTTCTTGGTTGCTGACATTCGCCTCTTAATAAAAAATAGGTTAGATAGCCTAGATAAAAGTTCGGTCATCTAACCGGAATATGAATTCTTACTTTCGATGATAAAATCGATGCTGAATTTAAGGGTAAAGATGCAGTGTCGTTTTACAATTATGCGATGCTGTGCTTTGTACCACCTCCCCGAAGGGACTATGATACTCAAAACAGAAAACCGGCCCGATAATGAGGCCGGTTGCGCTGCCAGTTCCGCGCGGTTGGAAGCCGGCGATATTATCATCCTCCGGTATGCAGACCGGAGTTTTCTGTACAAGGTTGAACGGGTCTTCCCCGTGGTCAGCAACAACTGGAGCGTCATTGAACCGTGCGGGTACCCGGCCATCACGCTAACCACCTGTCATCTGGTAGGTAGCGCTGCGCAGCGCCTGGTTGTACGGGCGGGCGCTGGTACACGTGCATGAGTCCGCCAGAAAAAACTAGGGAACGCCTTGCGGCGTCCCCCTTTTCTTCATTATATATTATTACAATATATATATATATATATTTAGGTTTGCCAAGCCTTACAGATCGAGTCTCTGCAGCACTGCCCGCACGGACTCAACGGAGCGGTCAAAGGCGGCCTTTTCCTCGGCGGTAAGATCGATTTCGATGATGCGCTCGATGCCCCCGGCGCCGAGCACGACCGGCACGCCAGCGTAAATGTCGGTGTGCCCGTACTGGCCCTGCAGGTAGGCGGCGCAGGGCAGCACGCGCTTGCGGTCCTTGAGGACGGCTTCGAGCATCTGGACCACCGCGGCGCCGGGCGCATAGTAGGCACTGCCGGTCTTAAGCAGTCCCACGATCTCGGCCCCGCCTTGGCGGGTACGCTGGACCAGGGCCTCAAGCCGTTCCGGCGGCAAGAGTTTTTCGACCGGCACGCCCCCGACGTAGGTGTAGCGGACCATAGGCACCATGTGGTCACCGTGGCCGCCCAAAACCAGGGTGGTAACGTCTGCGAAGGACACCCCCAGCTCCAGGGCCACGAAGGTGCGGAACCGGGCGCTGTCCAGGATCCCGGACATTCCGAAAACGCGCGCCGGTGGGAAACCCGACGCCTTGAGGGCGACGGAGCACATAACGTCCAGCGGGTTGGTAACCACGATGATGATGGCATCCGGCGAGTACCGGGCGATTTCCGCCGCCGCCTGCTGGACGATCTTCACGTTGGTGTTGACCAGATCGTCCCGGCTCATGCCCGGCTTGCGGGCCACGCCGGCGGTGATGATGGCCACGTCCGAACCAACGGTGTCCTCGTAGTTGTTGGTCCCAGTGAGCATGCAGTCAAAACCCTCGATGGGAGCGGCCTCCATCAGGTCCAAAGCCTTGCCCTGCGGCACGCCCTCCACCACGTCGACGAGCACGATGTCGCCCAAACCTTTAGCCGCGGCCCAGTGCGCGCAGGTAGCGCCCACGTTGCCGGCTCCGATAATGCTAATTCTGTTTCTCAACGCACCGTTCCCCCTTTTCAACTTATTAACTAGTGTTTATCGTCTTCAAGCTTCGTCTTCCTCTTCCTCCCGCGCGGCCTGTTCCCGGAGCTTTTCCTTGCGCTTCTCCACCCGGCCCACGATCCAGATGCTCAGCTCGAACAGACTGTACATAGGCGTGGCCAGGAGTAAGCAGGTCAGGATGTCGGCCGGGGTGAGCATGGCGGAGATGATCACGATCACCAGCAGGGCAAACTTCCGGGCCTTTTTCATCGCACGCTGGGAGACAATCCCCAGCTTGGACAACAGGTAGGCGGCCAGCGGCAGCTGAAACACCAGACCAAAGGGCAGCATAAAGGTGATGGTGAACGAAACGTAGTTGCCCAAGGTAAGCATGGGGATCAGCTCATCCCCCGCAAAGCGGAGCAGGAAGGCGACGCCGAAGCGGTAAACCACGAAAAAGGCAAAGCAGATGCCGACGATAAACGCCAGGTAGGAGAGCACCACGAACAGGGTGAAGTATTTCTTCTCGTCCCGCTTCAGGGCGGGCAGGATAAAGCCCCAGACCTGCCACAGGACGATGGGCAGCGCCGCCACAAAGCCCATGAACAACGACAGGCGAAGAAAAGTCATGATCGGCTCGGTCACGCCCAGGAACTGCAGGTCGTGGCCGAGGCTGGTCACCGGGTCCTTGATCACCGCCAGGACGAACTCCCGGGCGAAAAAGAAACCGATCGCACACACAATGATGGCGATAAAGGAAACCACCAGCACGCGGCGCAGTTCGGCCAGGTGTTCGACCACGCTCATTTCCTTGTCGCTATCAGCCACGGATACGCCTCCCGTCAAACAACAACCCCCAGCAGGAGCGCGTCCTTCCCCAGGGGTTGAAGGCGATGGTTAGGTGCCAGCGGGGATTAACTCTTGGCCGACTTGGGCGGCTCTTCGGCCTTGACGACCTCCAGGGTCTTACGGGCGTCCTGGAAGTCTTCCTTCACTTCCTTGACGGTGTCCGTCAGGGCGCCAAAGTTTTCGCGCGAGGCGTTCCGGAACTCCCGGATCGTCTTGCCGAGTGACCTGCCCACCTCGGGCAGCTTTCCGGGGCCAAAGATGATCAAGGCCAGGGCCAGAATCAAAATCAGTTCGGTCATGCCGATATTCGGAAACACTTCTCCTCAACCCTTTCCCGGATGAAGTTCGCGGCACCAGGTCCTAACTCTTGGCGGTTTCCTTTGCGGACGCAGAGTCTTGCGCGGCCGTTTTCGCCTCCTCCTCGCCGGCTTTGCGTTCTTTCTTGGACACCTCTACCGCTTCCTGAACCTCGGCGGTCTCGCTGGAAGACTTGCGAAACTCGCGGATCGTCTTCCCCAGGGACCTGCCCACCTCGGGCAGCTTTCCGGGGCCAAAGATGATCAGCGCGATCACCAGGATCAGGATCAGTTCGGGTATGCCGATATTGAACGGTAGCAACGGCTACCCCCCTTTCCTTGTCACAGTTCGGTCAGCTAAAAGAACATTCGCCGTATCGCGCCCGTTTCCTGCCGGTAAACACGGAAAGCTAACCGGTTAATTAAGGTAAACGTTTACGCCAGCGCCAGAGGCGGAAGAGAAACTGCAGCACGCGCAGCACCCCGGTAAAAATTCCCCGGCGGTTTGGATCGGCCACCGTCTGATCCCCGGCCGGCGGCGCGGCATGCGTGGCGGCCGCCGGTGCTTGCGCACCCGCCTCCGCCTGCGCGCGCTCCTGCTCCAGGCGCCGGCGCTCGCGGCGGCTCAGCGGCGGCGGCAGGCCGTCGTAAGCCTCCTTGCGGTAGGCCCGGACCGTCTTACCGATCGCCTTGCCCAATTCCGGCAGTTTGCCCGGCCCCAGAATGACGACAATGATTACCAGGATCAGGATCAGTTCCGGAAAGCCGATGTTCGGCAGCAAAACCTAACGCCCCTTCCGTCGGACTCCGGCCGCTCAGTTGCCGAAGGATATGCCGATCTGGCGGGCCATCCGGACCATGTCGCTGCCCAGCGGTACCCGCCGCATCTCCCCCACCGCCTCGGCTAAGGGCACAGACGCAATGTGCGGCGTGCGCAGGCAGACCATCTCGCCGAAGCGCCCTTCCATCAGCAGGTTGACGGCGGCCGCGCCCAGACGGCTGCCCAAAATGCGGTCGAAAGGCGTCGGCGATCCGCCGCGCTGCAGGTGCCCCAGCACGGTTACCCGGGTTTCGATGCCGGTGAGCTTTTCGATCTGCTCGCCGACGACGTTACCGATGCCGCCGAGCCGGATCTGCTCGAAGCTGTCCTGGACCACCTTTTTAACCACCATTTCCCCGCCGATGGGTTTCGCCCCCTCAGCCACCACCACAATGCTAAACTGTTTGCCCTCGGCGCTGCGTTCCCTGATTTTGTCGCACACCTTGTTGATATCAAACGGAATTTCCGGAATCAGGATTACGTCCGCACCCCCGGCCAGGCCGGCCTGGAGGGCGATCCAGCCGGCGTACCGGCCCATCACCTCCAGCACCATGATCCGGTAGTGGGACTCGGCGGTGGTGTGCAGCTTATCGATGGCTTCGGTGGCCGTCGACAGCGCCGTGTCAAAGCCGAAGGTCTGGTCGGTGGCCGATAGGTCGTTGTCGATCGTTTTGGGTACACCCACCACCGGAACCGAGTAGCGTTCCCAGAGTTGGGAGGCGATCTTCAAACTGCCGTCCCCGCCGATGATGATCAGCGCCTCGATCCCGTTTCGGTGCAGGTTTTCCAACACCCGCTGCGACACATCCTGGAATTCGATTGTGCCGTCCGCCTGCCGCACCGGGTAGTGGAAAGGGTTGTCCCGGTTGGTGGTGCCGAGAATGGTGCCTCCGCGGGGCAGGATGCCCCTGACTTCCTTCAGCCCGAGCTTGCGGGTGCGGTTCTCGATCAGGCCGCCGAACCCCTGTTCAATGCCGATCACCTTCAACCGGTAATGGCGCACCGCCACCTTGACGGCAGCCCGGATCACCGCGTTGATGCCCGGCGCGTCCCCGCCGCCGGTGAGAATGCCGATTTTTTTGATCCCTTTGCGCCTGCCCCTGGTCACGGTCATCCCTCCGGTATCACACTTTTTGCGCCTAGCGCCTATCTCTTCGCCCAGTGTCCCGGTTTCCCTGCTTAAAAACACATACCTTGGTAGATTCTACAGTTTACGTTCTCTGGATGCGACCTCCAGAAATGCCCCGGCGCACACAGAGCAGGTTCCTCAGCAGAAACCATGCACAAAATTAGAGTGGCTACGAGGCCGGGATGCCGGCCCCGCCCCGGCACGCGTTTAGTTGCCGGACTGCCGCGCCAGTTCCTCGAGAACTCTGCCCAAGGCCTCCAGGGCCCGGCCGTAACCGCTCCAGTCGCCCTCACGCAGCCGGTCCTGCGCGCGCTGGTACTCCCGGTTGGCCTCCTCGATCAGTTCAAACATGGTCCGTTCCGGTCCCGGTCCCGCCGGCAACTCACCGTCCGCATCCTCCGACGGCGGCGGGGGCGCCACCGGGTCGTCCGGCCGGCCGAACATGGCCGCCAGCGCCCGCGGCAGGTCGGGTTCAAACACTACCCGGTCGCCGTGCAGGAGTACCACCCGGCGCAGTTCGGGCATCTTGCTGGCCTCGGCCTGCAGGTAGATCGGCTCGATGTACAGTAGGCTATCCTCTATCGGGATGGCCAGCAGGTTGCCGCGGATCACCGTCGAACCGCGGTTCTCCCACAGGGTCAGTTGCTGCGAAATATACTGGTCCTGGTTGATGCGGGCTTCTACCTGTATCGGACCGTACACCAGGCTCTGCTTCGGCATCTCGTACACCAGGAGCTTGCCGTAGTTGTCACCGTCCGACCGCGCGGCCATCCAACCGATCATATTCTTCCGGCCCTGTGGCGTAAACGGCAGAATCAGCGTGAACTCCGGCTTCTCCTCGCCCGGCAGCTTGATGATCGTGTAGTAAGGTTCCATGGGCTGCTCGTCCCGTCCGAAGATCTCGGTCGGCAGGTTCCATTTGTCCTCCCGGTTGTAGAACACCACCGGGTTCTGCATGTGGTAGGTGGCGTACATCTGGGCCTGGGCCTTGAACAGATCCACCGGGTAACGGATGTGCGCCCGCAAGCCCTCCGGCATCTCATCCAGGTCCCGGAACATACCCGGGAAGATTTTTTGGAACGTCTGGATAAGCGGATCTTCGGGCTCCGCCACGTAGAAGTCGACCTCGCCGGTATAGGCGTCTACAACCACCTTCACCGAGTTCCGAATGTAGTTTTCGCGGCCGCGGAAAGGCTCGGCGTACGGGAACATGTTCGTGGTGGTGTAAGCATCCCACATCCAGTAAAGTTTGCCCCCGTTAACGACGATGTACGGGTCCCGGTCGAAGCTCAAGAAGGGGGCGATCTTCGGCACACGCTCCCAAATGTTCCGGTAGTACAGCACCAGGCTGTCCGGACGCACCTCGGTGGACACCAGCAGCCGGTAGTCGGAGAAGGACAACGCGAAGAGCGCCCGCCGCAGGAGCGAACCCAGTTCCACCCCGCTGTCGGCAGCGTAGGTGGTAAACACGTTGGTGTCGCCTTCCGGATAGTTAAACTCCTGCTGGTTGGTGCGGACGATAACGTAGTTGTCGGTCGCCTCGCCAAAGTAAATCTCCGGTTGATCCAGGACGAGATCGGTGTCGGTGACCGGCGGAATGTCCTTCATCAGAAATACCGGCATGCCTTCACTGGTGACCTCGTTTACCGGGCTCATAGCCACCCCGTACCCGTGGGTGTACACCAGCCGCTGGTTCACCCAGGTCTTGGCCTGTTCCGGCAACTGGTCCTGGTCCAACTCGCGCGCCGCCAGCATAACCTGCCGGTATTCGCCGTCAATGGTGTACCGGTCCACGTCCACGTCCTTGAACTCGTAGTAGGTCCTTATCTGCTGCAACTGGCTGTACGTGGCCTGCAAAGGTTGCCAGTCCCAGAGGCGGATGTTGTTCACGGTGGCCGCGTTCGCTTCGATGGCGTCCAGCCCCACCGTGCGCCCCGCCGGGAAAGGTTGTTGTTCCACCCGGTCCAGCGCGTAGGCCAGCCGGGAAAACCTGATGTTGTGCTCGATGAAGGGCCGCTCACGGTTCAACTCGTTGGGCTCCACCACAAACTTCTGCAGCACCGCGGGGAAAACGGAACCCAACACGAGCGAAGTGACGATCAGCCCGCCCACGGCGTAGAGTATCATTTGGGGACGCCGCAAATAAATGTTGGCGATGACGGCCACCGCCGCGAGTACGGCCAACACCAGCAACACCCTGTACGCCAGCAGCGTGGCGTTGATGTCCGTGTAACCGGGACCGAACACTACCCCCCTGGCCGAGTAAAGCAGCAGGTACTGCTGGAGCAGGTATCCCCAGGCCTTAACCAGCAATATGAAGGCCACCAAAGCGGAAAGATGCGCCCGGGCAAAACTGTGGCCGAGAAGCCCCCCCAGACCCCGAAAAGGACTGGAGATGAAGTAGGCCAGGCCCACGAACAGGATGGTGATAATACCGGTCCAGAAGAGAATATTAAAGATGAAGATTTGAAACGGCAGCGTAAAAACGTAAAACCCCACGTCACGCCCGAAAATCGGGTCGGCAATGCCGAAGGAAGTCGGGTTCAAAAACTTCTGCAGCAGCACCCAGTCCCCGGCTACTGACAGGGTAAACAGATAGGCCAGGACCGCACTCAGGGCAAAGAACAACAGAGTGAGCACCTTTTTGCTTAAAAGGCTCTGCCACGGTATATCCGGGTTGATCTGGATGACGTTGCCCTCCTGGAGCGTGATCCGCCCTTGTTCCAGAACCACCCGCCGGGTCAGCAGCAAGTTAATGAAGAGAAAAGCAAAGAAGGCCAGACCCACGGCCACCCTTAGACCGATATCGGACAAGAGAATCTTCACGAACACCTGGTTGTAACCGAGGGAATGAAACCACAGCCACTCGGTGTAAAGGCGCGCCGCACCGCCCAGACAGACAACAAAAACCACGACCCCTGCGATCAGGACGTAGAGCATCCAGCGTTGGGCTCTCAAAATACTTTAACCTCCTTAGCACGAACGATTGCACACCAACAATACGACCGCCAGGTCTAAAGGCAAGGTGCTTAGCCCACCGGCTTGGTGGGTTTTTGCGCTTTGTCGGCCTCGTGCTTCAATTTCTTTTGGCACAGCTCGCACACGGATACCGATTTCTTGGGCGCTGTGGTAAAGAGATCATCGCCCTCATCGCACTTTTCGCACATATCCTGGACGACGAACAGCCGACCGCAGAGGATGCACCGTTTTTCCACGTTCTTTACCTCCTTTTGCAGGCGTAGGCCAAAACACCCTAGCCGTGGCGGGGATGTTTACCAACTAGCTCAAAGCCGTGGAGGAGCGCGGCGATGACCTCGGCCTTCCCGCCCACCCGGCTGAAGCTGACCTTAGTAAATATTTCCCCTTTGTCTGAGGCGATATACTTTGGCGGCAGCCGGTTCAGGGCCACGGCCATAACGTCCTCCCGGCAACGTTCGCAGCTGCAGATTTCAGGGTTTTGCTTGCGTAGTTCGTTCAGCACTTCGTCAAATACTTCGGTGACGGCGATCTCGGTGTAGTTTTTCAGCATGAACCTCCCTCCCCCGTCAACTGATTACCGTGCTAACGCCGTAACGTGGCCACCAGACGGCCGGGTTGCAGTAATAGATCCACACCGTCGTTGATCTCGCGGACGGCCACGTCGGCCGCCAGCAAGGTTTCCACCGCCGCACCCTCACTGCCGATTACCACTACGCTCAGCCCCGCCGCCGCCAGCATCGCCGCGTCGTTGGCGCCGTTCCCGAAGGCGGCGGTTTCGGCGGCTCCCAAGGATTCCACCAGGCGCGCCTTATGGGGACCGATGGGGTTTTCCGGTAACACGGTCAGCGTGCAGGACATCTCCCGGCAGGCCTGCGCGGCGCTGCCAAAGGTATCCGCGGTGATGACGTGCACTCGCACCTGCCGGGCCAAGGCCTCCAGGCGCTGGGCCAGTCCCGGCACCAAGCGCCCGTCCACGGCCATGGTGCCGTTGAAGTCAAACACCACGTTCTTGATCTTCAGCACACCGCGCGCGGGGATGTCAAAGGTGAGCACGGCCTGTTCCCCTTTCGTGGCCAGTTTGGACACCACACCTTAATTCTATATTGGCGGCAAGGCCAAAGTCAAAACGGTTACTTCAAGCCACAAAAATTATCAACTCCCGGAACTGCTCCGGGAGTTGTGGATTCTAAAAGCGTGCTTACCGTCCCAATACCGCGAGCACATCCCTGGTCACCTTGCTGATTTCCTGGTCGCCGTTGACTTCCTTCAGCAGTCCCTGCTCCCGGTAGTATGCGATAAGGGGCTGGGTCTGTACTTCGTACACGTCCAGGCGCTGATTGACGGTGGCTTCGGTGTCGTCGCTGCGCTGGTAGAGCTCACCGCCGCATTTATCGCACTTGCCCTCTACCTTAGGCTTGTTAAACAGCACGTGAAAGGTGGCGCCGCAGGCCTTACAAACCCGGCGGCCGGTCAGCCGTTCGAGCAACCTCTCCCGGGGCACGGCGATGTTCAGCACGGCGTCCAGCTTGATGCCCATCTCGTTGAGGGTACGATCCAGTGCCTCAGCCTGGGGTACGGTCCGCGGAAAGCCATCGAGTAAAAACCCGGCGGCACAGTCGGGCTGGGAAAGCCTGTCCTTTACCATGGCCACCACCAGTTCGTCCGGTACCAGCTGGCCGGCATCCATATACTCCTTCGCCTTCTTGCCGAGCTCGGTGCCCTTCTTGACGTTTTCGCGGAACATATCACCCGTCGAAATGTGGGTAATATTCAGCTCCTTGGTCAATATCTCGCACTGCGTTCCTTTCCCGCCTCCGGGCGGCCCCATGATCAAAAGATTCACGTCTCCTCTGCCCCTCCTGTCTTTGGATTTTGGATGGCCTTTACAGTTCTGGATATGTGAAAAGTAGCACTAGCCGGGGAATTAAAAAATGGTCGGGATGACAGGACTTGAACCTGCGACCTCACGGTCCCGAACCGTGCGCTCTACCAAACTGAGCTACATCCCGCTTACCTAACCATCTTAGCCGAAAACACACCTAAAGTCAAGGATTTGTCGCTTTCCCTTACTGGAGGCGCGCGGCGATGCGGCGCGCCCAGACCACCGGCAGTTCGGCCTCCAGGTCGACCCCGTCCGGGCCGTGCTCGGCGGCCAGCACCCGGCCGTGGGCGTGCAGCAGGGCCACCAACTGACTCTGGGCGTAAGGGATGAAGAACCGCTCCCGTACCCGGCGGTCGGCCAGGGCGAAAGCCAGCGCCTCCTTGAGCGCATCGAGCCCCTCGCCCGTGCGTGCGGAGACGAAGACCTCCCCCGGCCCGGCCAGACCGCGCGCCTCGGGGTTTAACAGGTCGATTTTGTTATACACCATCAGGCGGGGCTTTTCCCCGGCCCCGAGGTCGGCGAGCACCCGGTCCACCGTCTGGACCTGCGCGGCATGCGCCGGGTGGCTGTAATCCACCACGTGCAGCAAGAGGTCGGCCTCCAGCGCTTCCTCCAGCGTGGCCCGGAAAGCAGCCACCAGGTGGTGGGGCAGATTGCGGATGAAGCCCACGGTGTCGGTTACTACTATAAGCTCGTTATTGGGCAGGCGCAGCTGGCGGCTGGTCGGGTCCAGAGTGGCAAACAGGCGGTCTTCCACGAAGACCTCCGCCCCGGTAAGGGCGTTTAAAAGCGACGATTTCCCGGCGTTGGTGTACCCGACCAGGGCCACCAGGGGCACCGGAACCGCCTTGCGGCTACGCCGCAGCAGAGCGCGCTGCCGGCGCACCGCGGCCAATTCACGCTGCAAGTCGGCGATCCGTTTGCGGATCCGCCGCCGGTCGGTTTCCAGCTTGGTTTCGCCAGGGCCCCGGGTACCGATGCCGCCCCCTAGCCGGGAAAGGTCAGTGCCCCGCCCGGTAAGCCGCGGCAAAAGGTACTGCAATTGGGCCAGTTCCACCTGCAGTTTACCCTCCCGGGAGCGGGCCCGCCGGGCGAAAATATCCAGGATCAATTGGGTGCGGTCCAGGACCTTGAGGCCGGTCAAGCTCTCCAGGTTACGAGCCTGGGCTGGCGAAAGGTCGTGGTCGATGAGCAAAAGGTCCGCCCCAAGTTCCGCAGCAACCTCGGCCAATTCTTCGGCCTTGCCGCGGCCGACGAAGTAGGCCGCATCCGGCCGGGCACGCTTTTGCCAGGCCGTGCCCACCACCGCGGCCCCGGCGGTGTCCGCCAGCCGGGCAAGTTCGGTCAGGCTCTCTTGCGCCCCGTCCGCGTTGTCCGTCGGTAGTTCCAACCCGACAAGGAGCGCTCTTTCGGCCATCAGCCACCCCTCCCTGAAAAAGGGGACTGGCTCCTTTTCAGGAAAGCAGCCCTTCCTCATAAAACGGTGCAACTAACATCCGGAAAAGGTGCCTGTACCCTTTTTCCGATCGAGGCGTCTTCGTCCGTCACCGTGTAAGAGGTAAACACATTATAGCATTCCGGTTGACAGGCCGCAAAAAAGCACCCAGCTGGTATAATTAGATATCGCGGTTAATAATCGCTTCTATTTGCAGGATTAGCAGCTTAAAATGTCGAAAAAAGCAAGGTGTGTGTTTCTTCGGAAGAAAGGAGTAGGGCAACGTGCGGTATCTGGAGAGTCCGCAACTCCAGGAAGTGCTGGTGGCCGGCGCGGCGCGCTTGGCCCGCAGGCGCAAGGAAATCGACCGGTTGAATGTTTTTCCGGTGCCCGATGGAGACACCGGCACCAATATGTACCTGACCTTTATGACCGCGTTGCAGGAGATAGGCCAGGTCACCGAGGAATCACTTGGCGCCGTTACGCAGGCGGTGGCCCAGGGGGCCCTCCGCAGCGCCCGGGGCAATTCGGGCGTGATCCTCTCCCAGATCCTGCAAGGGTTTGCCACCGTTATGGCCGGCAAGCACCGGGCTGACGCCCGGGACATCGCCGCGGCTCTGCGTAAAGGGGTGGAGTTTGCCTACCGCGCGCTGGCAAACCCGGTGGAGGGCACCATGCTTACCGTGGCGCGGAGTGCTGCCGAGGCCGCCGAGTACGCCGCCCAGCGTAGCCGGGATCTCCGGCGTCTGAGTCTCTACACCTACCGCAAAGCCGCCGAGACCCTGGCCGTCACCCCCGAGCTCCTGCCGGTGCTGAAAAAGGCCGGCGTGGTGGACGCCGGCGGCCAGGGTTTTCTCGTGATTCTGGAAGGTATGCTGCAGGTATTCAAGCGCTTCCGCCAGGATGAACTGTCGGCCATCCCCTTGAACTTTGACCGCCCGGAGGACGAACCACTCCCCCGCCTGGAAAGCCTGGACGACATTAAATTTCTTTATTGCACCGAGTTTCTGATGCGGAGCGTCGACCTTCCCGCGGCGACGGTCCGCGAGCGCCTCCGGGACCTGGGCGACTGTCTCATGGTGGTGGGCAACGGTGAGACCCTGAAGGTGCACATCCACACCAACAACCCCGGAACGGTCCTGGAAGAATGCCTTGCGTTCGGAACCCTCCACGATATCCACATCAATAATATGCGCGACCAGAATATCGCCATGCAGAAACCAAACAAACCCTTGGGCGTCGTGGCGGTGGCGACCGGCGAGGGTCTGGCCAAGATCTTCGAGAGTTTGGGCGTAGACAGGATTGTCCACGGCCAGCAGACCATGAACCCCAGCACCGAAGAGATCTTGCGCGCGGTGGACCAAACTCCGGCGGATCGGGTGATCATCCTGCCCAACAACGCCAACATCATCCTGGCGGCCCAGCAGGTGCAGTCCCTTTCCCGCAAGGAAGTCCGGGTGGTGCCCACGCGGACCATTCCCCAAGGGCTGGCCGCCATGCTGGCCTTCCTCCCGGATCAAGACCTGGAAACCAACATTACCAAGATGGAAAGCGCCCGGGCCGGCGTCCGGACCGGGGAAGTCACCCAGGCGGTGCGCGACGCCGCGCTCGACGGGATCACGGTGGCCGAGGGGGAATACATCGGCCTGGCGGAAGGCCGGCTGCTAAAGGGCGCCAACCTGCAGGAGGTAACCGCAAACGTGATTGCGGCGTTGGTTTCCGGGGGCGAACTGGTCACCCTGTACCACGGGAAAGAGGTCAGTACGTCCGAGGCCGAGGAACTGCTGCGCCGGCTCCAGGAAGCCTTTCCGGACTTGGAGTTCGAACTCTACTACGGTGGGCAACCCTTGTACCATTTTATTATTGCTGTGGAGTGAGTGCACGATGAGCAAAATCCGTATTGTCACCGACAGCACCGCCGATCTACCGGCCGACCTGGTGGCCCGCTACGACATCACGGTGGTGCCCCTCAAAATCATTTTCAGCAACGAAGAGGTATACCGGGACACGGTGGACATTACCCTGGACCGCTTTTACGAACGGTTGGCCCAGTCGCCGGCCTTCACCTCCCAGCCCTCGCCGGCCGACTTTCTGGAGGTGTACAAGCCCTGGGCCGAAGCAGGAGACCAGATCATCTCGATTCATATTTCGGCGAAACTGAGCGGCACCGTGCATTCTGCGCAGGCGGCACGGACCCTGCTGCCGGAAGCGTCCATCGACGTGATCGATTCCAAGGCCGCCAGCGCCCCGCTGGGCATGGCCGTGCTGGCCGCCGCCCGCGCCGCACAATCCGGCCGCACCCGGGATGAGATCCTGACCATGCTGGAGCACCTCCTGGCCGGTACCCGGACCTTTTTTATGGTGGACACCCTGGACTACCTGCAGCGCGGCGGGCGCATCGGCAAAGCCCAGGCGCTGCTGGGTACCCTGCTGCACATCAAACCGCTTCTGACGTTAGAAAACGGCACGGTCTGCCCCTTTGAAAAGGTGCGCGGCCGCGCCAAGGGACTGGAGCGGCTGGCCGCGGTCTTGGCCGAAGCCGCCGCCGGGCAACGCTTGGAGTATGCCATCGTGCACGGAAATACACCGGAATTATTTGCGCAGTTGAAAGACAAACTCGCCGCGCGGGTTGGTTTCGGCCCGCGTTTGGAGTCTCGGGTCGGGGGTATCGTGGGGACGCACACCGGCCCCGGCGTGGTCGGCTTTTCCTTCCACCCCGCCGTTGATGACCTATAAGCGGCGTACAAAGCACCCGGCAGCCGGCACCGCTACACGTCGGCGATCTTGTGCTTGATGGCGTACAGTGCCGCCTGCGTCCGGTCGCTGACCCCGATTTTCTGAAAAATGTTGGTAAGGTGATTTTTCACCGTCTTCTCGCTGATAAAGAGGGCTTGGGCAATCTGCCGGTTGCTCTTGCCCTTCGCCACCAGGCGGAGCACCTCCACCTCCCGCTGGGTAAGCTGTTGGACCGGCGCTTCGGTTTTTGCGGCCAGCCGTCCGAATTCCCGCATCACCTTGGTCATCAGCGACGGCGGGATAAACGACTCCCCGGCGTAAACCCGCAGGACGGTGTCCACGATCAGTTCCGGGTTGATGTCCTTCAACAGGTATCCAGACACGCCGGCCCGGATCATCTCGAACAGGTACTCCTCCTGCTCGTGGATGGTCAGCGCGATGACCTCGATGCCCGGGTAGTTCCGCTTGATATGATAGCAGGTTTCGATGCCGTTCATACCCGGAAGGTTGATGTCCAGCAACACTACGTCTACCGGCTGCGCAGCGAGTAACTCCAGGGCCTCCTCCCCGGTGGTGGCCTCGCCGACCACGTTGATTCGCTTTTCCAGCAACAGTACCTTGCCCAGTCCCTCCCGGATTAGGGCGTGGTCATCGACGATCAGCACCCGGACTCTTTCTTCGTTCACTTCTCCTTCCTCCTCTGCCCTACGAGCGGGATGGAAACCAGCACCGCCGTGCCGGCGCCCGGCGCCGAGTGGATATGCACGTCGCCCTTTAGGAACCGCACCCGCTCCCGGATACCGGTCAAACCGTACCCCTCTTGCTCTCTATTGTTTAAAACGGTTTCCACGTCAAACCCTTGTCCGCCGTCCTTAACAGTCGCGAATCAACCACCTGGATAGTCCGGTTGAAGATCCCGTCCAGAACCTTAATGTCCAGTTTCACCACGGTTAGCCTCCGTAAGGCCGGCGCAATAACTGCTTGTCACGGGTGTGGTTTTCGATCAGGGCCCGGTAAATGCCTTCCAGCCGTTTCCCCAGTATCTTGGCCGACAATTCCCGGGAGCGCTCCCGGGCGGCGTCGACCATGCGCCGGTGCCGTTCCGGATCGGCCAGCAACTCCACAATGCGGTCCGCAAACGCTTCTTCCTCGAGTGGTGTGAGGTAACCGTCCTCCCCATGGGCGATCATCTCCCGCACCCCGAAGGCGTTCACCGCTACCGCCGGCACCCCGGCGGCCTTGGCCTCGCCGATCACCAGCCCCTGGGTTTCGGTCACCGAAGGAAACACGAATAAATAAGCACCGGCGTAGCAATGCACCACATCCTGGCTGGAAAGCGGCCCGGTAAACAACACCCGCTCCTCAAGCCCGAGCGACGCGGTCACACGCCGCAGGTGCTTGGTTTCCGGACCGCCGCCCACCAGCACCAGCCGCGTGGGTATCTCCGGCGCCGCCTCCAGCACCCGCCGGTAGGCGCGCAGCAGGAAGTCCACGTTCTTCTCTTGGCCCAGCCGGCCCACAAAAAGGAGTACTTTTTCCTCCGCCCGAAGGCCAAACTTTTCCCGCAGCCAGTGGGGATTGCCCTTCTGGAAACGTTCTACCTCGATCCCGGTAGGCAGCTTCGTGATCGGCACCGCTACCCCGAGTTCGCGGATGTACTCTCCGATCACCCAGGTGGGTACCAGGACCATGTCACACCGGTTGCAAAACCGCACGCAAAGCATCCGGGTTACTTTCCGCGTGAGGCTCCGGGCCACGGGCAAATAGTGCACGTAATGGTCGTACAACGTGTGGTAGGTAAAAACCAGCGGCAAACCAAGGTCCCGGGCGCAATGGGCACCCAGGCGACCGAGCATAAACGGAGAGTGGGCGTGAATGAGATCCACCCGGAGTCTTTTCAGCGTATTTTTCAGGCGCAAAGAAATAGGTATGGCAATGTTGTACTCCGGGTTAGTGGGCGAAGGCAGAGAAAAAAACCGGTAGACGGCTTCTTCCCGGTGGTGCGACGAGCCGTAGCGCGGCGCGAAAATATACACCTGGTGCCCCAGCGCGTGCAGTTCTTCGCGGAAAGTCTCAATAGACCGTACCACACCGCTGGTGTAGGGGCGATAACTATCTGTAAATACGGCGATTCTCATTTACGCCGACCCTCCCTCTGCCGTTGGCTAGTTGTTGGCTCTTTCGTACCCTCAAACCGGTTAGATTCCCGGGCCGGTGTAGGTGAACATCTGCACCGCGGCAAGCAGGAACCACAGGCCCAGCACGGGCACCAACACCCGAGGGAGCTTTGTGTCCAAAACCTTGGCCCCGCCGATCGACACCAGGACCAACCCCCAAATGGTAAACGGCCGGAAAGCGTTCAGCAGCGGAAACAGGTTGTTGTATTCGCTTCCGGGAATCAGGTAAGCCAACGAGAAGCTTACGCTCAGGAAATCCGGACGCGCGGGATCAAGGAGAAACCGCAGGCCCGACTCCACGTATAAACCCAGCATATGCGGCACCATGCCAAAAATTACCACATTAAAGAGCAAACCGAAGGTCAGTACCCGACCGCTGCCGCTCCCCAAGAGCCGCAACAAGAGCGCCATCATCAGCCAGGTGATGGCCGGACCGATCAGCGCCTCGGCCGCGGACATCACCGGTACCTGGTCCGCAAACAGGCCCAGGTCCTCCGGCGGCACGTTGGCCGGCGGCGCGTGCTCCACCAGCCAGAGCGCGTGCGCGTGGATCCGGTCCCATAGCATCATGACCAACAGCAGGTTCGTCCCGAGCAGGATGGCGACCGCCCCCAGGGCCCGCGGCGCCCGGATCACCTCCTCCAAGGTGGCGACGGGGTTTACCACCATACCCACAATGCGTGCCCCCGGCCCCATCCGCGGGGACTCCGGCGCGGGCCGCTCCGGGGCGCTCTTTGGTTCATTCTTCCTCTTCTTGTTTTTATTCTTATCCTTATCCTTCCCGTTCGGGTTGCCCCCGCCCCGTCGCGGCTTGCCCATCTTATCGCCTCCGTCCGCTTAAATTAAGGTTAGGCTCCCGCTCCGGCCGCGCAGGGCGCACACAACACCCGGCCGTCCCGCGTCTGGGCCGCACCGGCGAAAACCCCTTCACCGCAGGCGTTACAGGCCACCATCGTCTGTACCCGCTGCGGCGGCGGCAGTTGCACAGTGACCGGCCGGACCACAAACAGTTCTTGCTCCGGCATCTCCAACAGCCGGTCGGCGATCTCCTCGCGCTTGCGCGCCAGCGCCTTTTGCGCGGTCTCGCCGCCGCCCGCCAGCACTTTCTCTTGCAGGGCCACAAGCTCGCCCTGCCCGTAATCCAACAGCTTTAGGGATACACGCACCGCTTTTCCGTTGTCCCGCCGGGCGAAAGTGAACACCTGTTTGCCGTAATCGGCCACCACCAGGTTGGCCTTACCCAGGGTACACCCGGTCACCGCCTGGATGGCGTCCACCGCGCAGGCGCGGTTCTCCACCCAGCACACCAGTCCGGCGCCCTCGGCCGCCGTCAGTTCAACGCCCAGTTCCCGGAGGCCGATTTCGGCGGCCCGAAAACCCAACACCAGCCCTGGACAAACGTGGCCGTGAAACGCCAGAGCTTTTTCCCAGGGACTCTGCACGCACATTTACATCTCTCCCCGTTTAAGATTCCCTTAACTAAAATACTTTCGGCTTTTGTTAACCAATATCCTGCCCCGATATCAGGGCAATCGTCAAGCGTTGAAGACAAGGTGCCGTACCGTTTCGCGAAAAAAGCGCCCCAAAAAACAAAAGGGCCTTAAGGCCCTGCTCGTCTCCGTGGTAATCTAGGGTATCTCTTCTTCGCTGAAGGGGACATCCTCCCGCCCGTAGGTAATCTTCCGGTCTGCCGGTACCGCGTGGCCTTCAAGAATGTAAATGGCGCACGACGGACACTTTTCGGCGCAGCGGGCGCAGTAGATGCAAGCAAAAGGGTTATAGTGGATGGTAACGTTCGGATCGTCCTTGTGACCGTACTTGGTAATCGCCCGGGACGGGCAGATCTTTTCACAAATCCCACAGAAAACACACTTCGCCAGGTCGATCTGCAGCCGACCGCGACTCCCCGCCCAGTACTGGTGGCTTTCAAACGGGTACTTTCGAGTAGCCGGTGTACCAAAAAGGTTTCGCAGGATATTGGGCATCATCCAGGGCATTCTTGCCCCCCTCCCGGAAGATTGATGTTAGCCGTTTGGTTATCGTTCCAAGCAAGCGATACAAGGGTCGATCGAGAGCACAATCACCGGCACATCGGCGATTTCGCACCCCGGCAGCATCGCCAGCAACGCCGGGATGTTGGCAAAGGTTGGCGTCCGGATCTTCAGCCGCTCCAACCGCGGGGTGCCGTTTCCCCGGGCGTATTCGAACAATTCGCCGCGGGGCTGTTCGGTCCGCATGATCGCCTCGCCTTTCGGCGGTACTCCCTTTATTTTGGCGGCCAGCGGGCCTTCCGGCAGGGCATCGAGCGCCCGAAGCACCAACTCGTAAGACTGTACCAACTCCCGGGCGCGTACCATCGTCCGCGCGTAGCTGTCGCCGTCGTTCTCCACCACCGGTTCGAAACCCAGTTCGCCGTACGCAGCGTAGCCCAGGGAACGGCAGTCCCAGGCCCAGCCGCTGGCCCGGAGGGTTGGGCCCACCGCGCCCAGCTTCCACGCCTGGTCTTTAGGCAAAACGCCCTTTCCTACGGTGCGGGCTTTAATGGTGTAGTCTTTCTGGAACACCGGCAGCACGGCATCGATCTGGGCCTTGACCCCGGCCAGCATCTCCCGCAACTGGCGCGCCTGGTCGGCGTTGATGTCCCGCCGTACGCCGCCGATCACGCAGGAGGACTGGACCACCCGCTGGCCGGTGGTCATCTCCAGCGCGTCGAGCACCGTTTCCCGTGCCCGCCAGCACTGCATGAACAGGCTCTCAAAGCCGAAGGAATCGGCCAGCAGCCCCAGCCACAGGAGGTGGCTGTGCATCCGGGACAGTTCGCTCCACACCACCCGCAGGTAGCGCGCCCGCGGCGGCACTTCCACCTGCATAAGCTCCTCCATCAACTGGCAGTAGCTGAGGGCGTGGATAAAGCTACAAATCCCGCAGATCCGCTCGCACAGGAACACATTATTCACGTAAGGATTGCGCTCCGCGGCCTTTTCGATACCCCGGTGCATATAACCAATCACCGGCAGCACCTCAACGACCTTCTCGTCCTCACAGGTGAGGCTGAGTTGAATCGCTTCCGGGAGCACCGGATGCTGCGGGCCGAACGGAAAAGTGATCTTGGACATGCCGTTCTCTATCCCTCCGTAGCGGTTTGAGAGTTGTTTTTACACATCGGTTGCCGGGGGCTGTTCTCCGCCAGCAACATCCGGCCCTGAAAATCGATGGCGATGTCGGTGATCTTAATACCAAAGAACTCCTTCATTTCGTTTTCGATCAAGGCCGCCGGCAGGTGAAGCCTGGAAATACTCGGCAGTTCCTCGTCCTTCCCGACCTTCACCCGCAGGGGCACCAGGTCCAGACCCCGGTGGAAATAGTACAGCACCTCGAAATGGTCGCCCTGGTCCAGGCAGACCGCGGTGGCCAGCCGGCAATTCTCGTCCAGCAGCCGCTGCACCGTAAGACCCAGATCACCCTTACCGACCACAATCTCTTCCATAAATCAATGTCACTCCTACCGTCTATTTGATCTTAGCGAGCTTATCCAGCGCCATAACTATGCCGTCTATGATCGCCTCCGGACGGGCGGCGCACCCCGGGACGTACACGTCCACCGGGATGACCTTGTCGATCCCGCCGAGAACATTATAGCAGTTATAGAAGATCCCGCCGGTACAGGCGCAGGCACCCACCGCCACGACTACTCTAGGCTCCGGCATCTGATGATAAAGGTTTAACAGCACCCGCTCGTTGCGTTTATTTACCGGCCCGGTGACCACCAACAGATCGGCGTGCTTGGGGTTGCCGATGTTGAGGATCCCAAACCGCTCGACGTCGTAAAGCGGCGTCAGGCAGGCCAGCAGTTCAATGTCGCAGCCGTTGCAACTGCCGCAGCAGTAATGCACGATCCAGGGCGACTTAATGCGCGACTTGGTGATTAACCCCATCATCTTAACTCCCCCTCCCTACAGCCTCAGCACGTTGCCGAACAACAGCTCGATCATGAGGATGTTCACCAGAATGAAACCGACCCCGGCCGCCCAGCTGATGGACAGCATCCAGCCCCACTGCAGCCGCGCCTCCACATTGTCCACGATCAATTCCAGGAAATACACGGCCAGGGCCAGCAGTACGCCGATCCACAACGGCTGAGCCCAGAAGAGGGCCACAAAAGCCAAAATGAGCACCAGTTCGTACCAGTGGGTCAATTCGATCAAGGCCAGGTGCCGCCCGGAGTACTCGGTGTAAACCCCCCGGACCAACTCCTGGTGGGCGTGCTCCGAAGCCGAGATGTCAAACGGCGACTTGCGGAGCTTGATCGTCAGCGCAATCAGTACGGCTACGAACACCAGCGGGAGCGTAAGCAGAAGCGGCTCACCGTGTTCAAAAATCCCCGAAACCTTGAAGGTTCCGGTCTGCAGGAAGATGGCGACCGCGGCCAACAGCAAAATCGGTTCGTACGAAAGCATCTGCATGATCTCCCGGTGTCCCCCGATCTGGGAATAGGGGGACCGGACGCTGAAGGCGCCGAAAACCAGGCAGGCACCGGCAAACGCCAAGATGAAGAAGATGATCAGCAGGTCTTGCCGCGCAAACAGCATAAACACCGCCAGCATGGTCAGGAGCAGGTAGCCCCAGATCCACACCAGGGCGCCCTTGGTGGTCACCGCCCGGGTTTTGCCGACCAGCTTGAAAAAGTCGTAGAACTGCTGCCAGACCGGCGGCCCGATGCGGCCTTGCATCCGTGCCGTGAGCTTGCGATCGACGCCGCGCAGGAATCCGCCCACGAGCGGCGCCAGTACCAGAGCGGCCAAGCCGATCAACCAGTCAAACCCGCTCACACGATCACCCCCGCGATCAAAGCTGCGAGCAGCACAATCCCGGCCCCGTTGACCCAGGCGTTAAGACTCTTCTCACCGAAGGCTTCGGTCCAGTAAATGCCGCCGGTCTGGGCCGGCACCGGCTGATCGGCAATGGACCGGAAGGTCGGGCCGGCGGCTGGCTGGTTTTCCCCGCACAGGTATACAGGCCGCACTTCTTCCGGACGAATTTTCACCAACAGGGCCGGCAACACCAGCGCCAGGGCGATAACGACGAACAGGGCCCAGGGCGAAAAGAACCCGTAGGGCGTCGCCAGATGCCAACCCGTCGTATCCAGGGCCGGGCTGTAACCCATGGCCACCACGGTGGGGTTGATCAGTCCAGACACCAGCGGTGCCGCCAGGGCGCTTAAAACCACCGCGCCGGCCAGCAGCGAGAATACCACCAGGTAAGAGCCGGAAAGGCGGGGTTCAGGCCGCGACTCGGCCGACGTGCCCTCCGCGGGCGAAACAACGCTGATCAGCCGCCCGATCCAGCGCACCCAGAACACCACGCCGGCGGCGCTGCCCACGGCCAGGAAGACCACTACCAGCGGATACAGATCGGAGAACGGAGTGGCCGCCGCCTGAAGGCCGGCCCACTTGGTAAACAAGACCCCGAAGGGCACGAACAGGATCACGATCATGCCCAGGATGGCCAGGCCCGAAACCAATGGCAGACGGGTGGTGAGGCCTTCCATATCCTCGATGTCCCGGCTGTGAATGTCCTGTTCCACGATGCCCACCACCAGGAACAACAGGCCCTTGGTCACCGCGTGGAAGATGATCAGGGCCACCGCAGCCGCAATGGCCAGCCCGGTGTTGATCCCGGCCAGGCAGATCACCAGGCCCAGGCTGGAAATGGTGGAGTAGGCCAGCACCCGCTTGGAAATCCGCTGGCTGATGGCCAGGAGCGAAGTCACCATAAACACGAAGGCGCCGAACACCGCCAACACCGCCGTCAGGTAGGTGCCCTCGTAGGCGGGGGCGAGGCGCAGCACCAGGTACACGCCGGCCTTGACCATCGTGCTGGAGTGTAGGAGGGCCGAGACCGGGGTAGGCGCCACCATCGCGCCCAAGAGCCAGCGCTGGAAAGGTACCTGCGCGGCCTTGGTGAAGCCGGCCAGGCAGAACAGGGCCAGCGGCAGCAGCAACACGGAGCCGACGGCGCCCAAACCGGTAATATCCAGAAGGGATAGCGTTCCGGAAGCTTGGTAAGTGAGGGCCATACCCGTCAGCAGGGCCACCCCGCCGAACAGGTTCATCCACAGTGCCCGCAGCGCCGATTGTTCGGCTTCCTCCGTCAAATCGTGCCGGATCAGGTGATAACAGCAAAGCGTGGTAAGCTCCCAGAAGAAAAACAGCCACAACAGACTGTTGGCAAACACCACCCCGTTCATCGCGCCCAGGAAGCCTACCAGAAAGAAGAAGAAAATGTGCTGCCTGGTGGCGCTCAGCTTGAGGTGCCGTTCGTGGTTCTGCATATAGTTAAGACCGTAAATCACAATCAGGGCGCCGACCACCGAAATGACCAGGCACATCACCACGGCCAGCAGGTCGATGTACAGCGCCGGCTGAACCTTAAACCCGGACGGCAACCAGACAAACTTCAAGAGTGTAAACAAGACCAGTTGTAAAGCGCCCAGTCCCAGAACCAGGACGTGCTTGCGCACCACGCCGACGTACACGAAGTAGGCGAGCAGGACCAGTTCCAAGACCAGGATGATGGTGTCCCAAGAAGCAGCAGGGGTGAGGGTAAGCGGACCGTGCGCCGCAACCTGAAACGTCAGCAACAGCGAAGCAGCGATCAGCACCGCGCAAGGGAGAATGATCAGGGGTCGCCGCAGTTGTTCGTTCTTAACCGCCAGGCCCGCCAGGGCCGTCGCCACCGGAAGCAGGATCAGGATGGCGATCAGGGCTTCTCCAGCCATTATCTCTCTCTACCTCCCATTACTCCCATAAAAATCGGGTTGAACCAGACCGCTTTGGGGGGGTGCTAGAGTCCCAAGACGACCGCCTCCTCCCGTCCTCATTATCTAGTTCGTGAATAATTTTTCAAAATAATCAGCAAGTTAATTCGAAAAAATAAAAGGCGAAGCCCAGCAGAAAACTTAATGCCAATATTTTATCTTTTTAATGCCAACATTTTATCTTTTCGCTCCTGCCAAGTCAAGCTTTCTTACAGCCGAAATCGAGCAGATTTATTTCACCTTGACCAGGCGGTATGCCCGGCGGCCCAAGCCCACTTTCTCTCCGTACTCTAACTGGCGGTTCCAGTCCACGTTGGGGAACAGCGCCCGAAATTTGTCGGGACTGTCTTCATGGCCAGCCAACCGGGAGGCGCTGAGGCCACGCTCCCTGTTCACCAGGTCCACACAGGCCTGATCCAGGGCTATCGGGTCCAGAGAGGCCAGGACACCGATATCCCTTACGATCGGGGCATCGCTCCAACTGCAGCAGTCGCAGTCTGGAGTAACGTTGTTCAGGAAGGTGATGAAGGCGGCCTTGCCCGCCTTATCCTTTAAAACGCCGTACGCGTACTCGACAATCTTTTCCTGGATCACGTCCGGCTCGGTCTTCCAATTGATGGCGATGGCCCCGTGGGTGCAGGTCACCGTACACTCCCCGCAGCCCAGGCATTTTTCTTGATCAATCACCACCCGGCAGGTCGGGCTGCTCCCAGGTCAGGGTGATGGCCTCCGCCGGACACCAGCACCGGCACCGGGCGCAACCCTGGCATTTCTCCCGGATCCACCGCGGGCCGCCCGTCCGAGTGCATCATCTGTTTGCCGCTGCGGGAGCCCAACCCCATACCAACATTCTTCAGCACGCCGCCGAAACCGGTGGCCACGTGCCCCTGAAATGGGATACCACCAGCAGAGCATCGGCGTGGCAAGCGGCGCTCGCAATCTTCACCGTCCGAAAGTGCTTCAGGTTTACGGCCACCTCCACGTAGTCCTTGCCGGTAAGGCCGTCGGCAATCACCACGGGGGCCCCGGTCACCGCAAAGTCAAAACCGTGCAGCACCGCCGTTTCCAGGTGATCGACCGCGTTGGACCGCCCCCCCACGTACAGCGTGTTGGCGTCGTTGAGAAACGGCTTGCCCCCGACTTGCGCACCAGGTCCACCAGCCGCCGCACGTACTGGGGCCGCAAAAAGGCGGTGTTGCCCCGCTCGCCGAAGTGTACCTTGAGCGCCACCAGGTCGCCCTTGGCCACAATGCCGCCCAGACCCGCCCGCCGGTACAACTTGGTCAGTTTATCCAGCAGGTTTTGCTTTTCATTGGCACGCATATCGGCGAAGTAAACGGGTGCCGCCACACATTTACCCCCTCATATACTTTAATTATTCTGCGTCCACCCGCCAAAAACCTTGTACCCTTGACAAGAATTTCGGTGGGGTCTTAACTTGCCGGCAGCCCACGGAAATAGGGACTGGCTCATTTTTTGAGAAGAAAATAACCTCGCGGTTTGGGAACAACTACCATCTCAAAAAATGTGCCTGTCCCCATTTCTGGCTCGTCTGTGGATAAAACAGGGCGGACCCGGAGGGGTCCGCCGCACCTGAGGGGGTTAAGCCAACTTGGTAAACCGATTAGCGGGCGTAGGCAAAACGAAAGGCGCCGAGGTCCCGGGCGACCGGCAAGGTGTGCAAAAAGCGGTTGGTCACCCAGGGCTCGAAGAAGAAAAGCGCGCCCCAGGACGGATCCTCCCCCGCCAGCGCCGCCTGGGCGGCCCGTATCGATTCCAGGCTGGCCGGCCGGTTGATCCATCCGTTCAGTACCGGCTCGAACTGGTAACGGCCGTTTACGACCTCGTAAACTACGCCGGCGATGCTGTTGGGGAAAAGCGGCGAGCGGACCCGATTGAGCACCACGGCCCCCACGGCCACCTTGACCAGGAACGGCTGGCAGTCGGCCTCGGCGGTGATGAGCCGGGCCAGGAGATCAAGATCCCGGCTGGAAACCGCCCAGCGGCTGGGTGCCGCGCCCGAGAGTCCCGCCGGAATGGTCAGCACCTGCCCGGGGCGAACCTCGGTCTGGGTAAGGCCGTTCGCCCGCATCAGATCCCGATAGGATATTCCGTAACGCTGGGCAATCTTAAACAAGCTGTCGCCCGCACGGACCACATAAGTCTGACCCGAACCCGGGATAATCAACACCTGTCCGGGGCGAATCTCGGTCCGCGTAAGGCCGTTGACCCGCATCAGGTGCTGGTAAGAGATCCCGTAACGCGTGGCGATCTTGAAGAGGCTGTCGCCGGCCCGGACCGTGTAGGTGCCGGCTCCCGGGATGGTCAGTCTCTGGCCCGGCAGGATCAAGGTCCGGTTGCCCAGGCCGTTGGCCGCCTGCAAGACCTGCGGGGTCGTGCCAAAATGCTGTGCAATTTTAAACAGGGAATCGCCTGGTTGTACCGTGTAGGTAGCCGCGAAAGCGGCACTGGCGGAAAAGAGAAGCAGAATACAAGCGCCGACAGCGGTCTGGAAAACGCGAAAAACCATGGTTACCTCCACAAACCAGCCACCGCGGGGTTAACACGGCGGGGCGCAGGGCGGCACGTCCTTTTTCCATCACCTCCCGATGTTTACGGCCGAAATCCATATTTCCCCTGTATCCCCTATTTACCCAGCGATTCGGCTGTTTTTCGCCATTATACCTTAGCTTCTTCCGTTTTCCAGCCCGTAAATGTTGGCAAAGCCTAGGGTCCGTTGCCTGTCCTTCCTTTTAACACCAGGGCCAAGAGCCCGTCGACTGCCTGGGCGGCGTTGGCCGACAACCGCGCGATGTCTTCCGGACCGGCGCGGTCTACGTGCAGTCCGGCCACCACCACCACCGCCTGATTCAGCTCCCGGGCCAGACGCGCCGCGGCCGGCCGGGCCACTTCGTCGTCCTTATGGCCGAGTACCGGCAACACGGCGACGTTGCAACTGATCCGCTCCGGGTTCTCCAGGCTCGGTCGCGGCAGCCCCAGCGCCACCGCTCCCACGTGCGGCCGCTCCCCGCCCAGGATTTCCACGATCACCCCGTCCGGCGTCACCGTAGCCGCCGCCCGGACCAGGAATCGACCCTTGCCGGCTTCTGCCTCCACCCGGCGCAAATCCATTCTGTTTCCAGCCCCCAACAATCGCAAATCATAAATATTATAGAAGGCACATGGGTATGTTAATCGGTGTCCGTAATATGGAAACACTTCACCACTCAAGGAGGGGATCAGACCAATGACCATCGGTCAAAAAATGCACCAGTGCCTGGCCAGCCTCCAGAGCGCGGCCGGCGACCTAAAGAGTTTCGCCCTGGACACCCAGGACCAAAACGCCAAAAAGATGTTCTCGGACTACGCCAACCAGCTTGAGAACATCGCGCAGGGCCTGCGCGGGCGTGTTAACTACATCGAACGGGAGGAGCCCCAGTACAAGGTGCTCGACCCCCAGCAGCAACAATAGTCGCACGCAAACAGGGCGCCCCCACGGCGCCCTATGGTTTTACCAGTACGCGCAGATCACCCACCCGCCTGGTGAACCGCTTCCGGTCAAAGTACGTTAACAACGGCAGGACGTACCGGCGCGAAGAACCCAGGAGATCACGGGCCTCACCCACGGACAACTCGCCGTGCTCCCGGAGAAAATCCCGAATCCGGTTCCGGGCCTCCTCCACCGCTTCCGCGTGAAAGCACCACTCCTCGTCCACCCGCACCAGCTTCCCGTGACGAATCAGGTAGTGCAGGTATTCCTGCCCTTCGGCCTCTCCGAGCTCCAGTTTTGCGCACACCTGGGCCACCGTAGGCGGCTGCATGCCGCCTTCGCGGAAGGCCGTTTCCATTCTATCCAGCAGTTGGCGCGTCTTTTCCGGCAGTTCCTCCGTACTGAATTCCTTAAGCGCCACGTTCTGGGAATACAGCGTAATCAGCCCTTTGGCGGCCAGGGACTGCAGCAAAACCTGGAACTTGCCGGGGTTAAAAACCGCAAAGGACCGCGACCGCAGCTCCTCTTTCGGATAACCCTCCCGCAGCGGGTAGCGGCGGTGGTAGTCCTGAAGCGCGCCCAAAACGGTGCGCTTCCACTGCTCGAAATGCTCGGCGTGCGCCACCTGTACTCCGTCGGCCAGGCGCACCAACACACCCCGGCCTTCCAGCTCGTTCACCGCCGCCTGCACCCTGTCCGGATCGAGCCCGGTGGCCGCGGCAAGGTCTTCCGCGCTCTGGGGCGCTTCAATTCTCCGGCTAGCCTCTTCTACCAGTTCGTGCGGGGTGCCTTTCTCCAGGATGGCCAGCCTTTCGAGCACGGCGCTTTGAAACCGCTTGTGGCGCGGTGGGTTGGGGTCCACCACCCGTCCGCCGCCGATGGTGTGCATGGGCGAGTAGGAGCGGATGACAAACCGGTCACCCTTGCCGGCAATGGTTTCGGTCTCCAGGTACAACTGGGCGTAGCATTCCTGTCCCGGTTCAAGTTCATCCCGGTCCAACAACAGCACCCGGCTCATGATCTCGGCCGCCCCGAGGTGCAGGCGGATCCGCGTCCGGTTTTTCAGCGCCCGCGGCGCGCCCGACAGCAACAAAAGCCGCACATCCAGGCGGCGCGTTGGTGTAAACGCCCCCACGGTGGTGACCACGTCGCCGCGCCTGATGTCCGACACGTCCACCCCGGCCAGGTTCACCGCCACCCGTTGTCCGGCACCCGCCTGCTGTACCTTCTGCTTGTGGGTCTGCAGGGAGCGTACCCGGGCCGGACGCCGGTGGGGCATGATTTCGACGGCTTCCCCCACCCTCAAGGTGCCGGACGCCAGGGTGCCGGTGACAACCGTCCCGAACCCGACCACGGTAAACACCCGGTCCACGGGGAGGCGCGCCGCCCCCGCCGCCGTGCGTGCAGGTAGTTCGGCGGTGCAAGCAGTGATGGTTTCCAATAGTTCCGGCAGGCCGGCACCGGTCACCGCCGAAACCTTGCAGACCGGCGCCCCTTCCAGCACCGTGCCGGCCAGAAACTCACGCAGTTCTTCCTCCACCAACTCCAACCAGTCGGCCTCCACCAGGTCGATCTTGCTCAGCACCACGATCCCGCGTTCAATCCCCAAAAGCTGGATGATGTCCAGGTGCTCCCGGGTCTGGGGCATGACCCCTTCGTCGGCCGCGATCACCAGCAGCACCAGGTCGATACCGCCGATGCCGGCCAACATGTGCTTGACGAATTTTTCGTGTCCGGGAACGTCTATGACGCCGGCGCGACGGCCGTCGGGTAGGTCCAGGTGGGCGAAACCCAATTCAATGGAGATGCCCCGCTCCTTTTCCTCCCGGAGCCGGTCCGTATCGATCCCGGTGAGCGCCTTGATGAGAGCCGTCTTGCCGTGGTCGACGTGACCCGCCGTCCCGATGACCAGGTACCTCATCCGCCCACCCCCAGCGCCTGGCGCAGGGCCCGGGCCAGCGCTTCATAGTCGCCGGGAAAGATGGTCCGCGGGTCCAGGCAGAAGGTGTCGTCGTGCACCCGGCCGACCACCGCCGGGTCTTGCGCGCGGAGCCGGTCTACCAGATCTTGAACGGCCAGCCCCTCCGGCCGCACCGTAACCAGGAAGGTCGGCGGCGCGGCGGTGGGTAGCGCGCCCCCGCCCACCTGCGAAACGTCCGCCGTCACTCCGACTGCGGCCCGCCCGTCCAGGGCGCCGCGCAGCAGGTCGGCCAGCTGCTTGGCCGCGGCCTCCAGGGCGCCGGTGTCTGCGGTCAGCATCCGCAGGGTCGGAATCCGCTCCAGGGCCTTTTCGGGCTCCAGGTACTCGCGTAAGGTCGCCTCCAGCGCGGCCAGGGTCATCTTGTCCACCCGCACCGCCCGGGTAAGCGGATTCTTCTTCATTCGGTCCACCAGTTCGCGGCGCCCGATGATGATGCCGGCCTGCGGCCCGCCCAACAGTTTATCGCCGCTAAAAGTAACCACGTCCACCCCGGCGGCCAGCGTCTCCTGCACCGTCGGCTCGTACGGATAGCCGTACCGGGTGAGGTCCACCAAAAAGCCGCTCCCCAGATCGGACATCACCGGCAACCCGTATTCGGCCCCCAGAGCCACCAGTTCCGAAAGGCTGACCTCCTTGGTGAAGCCCACGATACGGTAATTCGACGCGTGGACGTGCAACAGCAGGGCCGTTTCGGGGCGAATCGCCTCCCGGTAATCGCGGAGGTGCGTCTTGTTGGTGGCCCCCACCTCTACCAGCCGGGCACCGCTCTGGGCCATCACCTCGGGGATCCGAAAAGACCCGCCGATCTCCACCAATTGCCCCCGCGAAACGACCACCTCCCGCCCTGCGGCCAAGGTGCCCAAAGCCAACAGCACGGCCGCAGCGTTGTTGTTTACCACCAGCGAAGCTTCCGCCCCGGTCAGTTGACGCAACAGGTCGTCCACCAGCGCGTAGCGGGAACCACGCCGCCCGGTGGCCAGGTCGAACTCCAGGTTGGTGTAACCGGCGGCCGCCATATCCACCGCCTGCCGCGCCCGCTCCGAAAGCACGGCCCGGCCCAGGTTCGTGTGCAGCACCACGCCGGTCGCGTTGATCACCCGCCGCAGCGCGGGCCGTGCCTTCTCGGTCACCGCCGTTACCGCCTCGGCGACGATCAAGGGCACCATTTCCTCCCGCGCAGCCGGCACCTTTTCCGGGTCCGCGGTGATTTTTTCCCGCCACCGCGCCATCACTTCCCGAACCGCGGCGACCACCAGCATCCGCGGGTGCGTCGAAAGCAGCGTCTCCATCGCCGGTTCCCGCAGTAACTGGTCCACCTGGGGCAGGTTGCGCAAACGTTCTCCCGGATCCGCAGACGTCAATCAAACCAACCTCCCGTCGAAAGCAAAATCCCTGCCTCCCAAGGTCTCACGCCCAGGTCAAACCAAACACGGCGTTGGTTATCCGGGCGTCCGCGTCCGCTTGGGCGGGCCGCCCTTCGTGCCGCACCAACAACAGCCACTCGCCCGGTGTGAGCCCGAAGTCGGCCTTGCCGTGCATATCGGTAACGGCCAAACGTGTCCGGGGTTTGCCCTGACAATGCGCCCAAACCTGCGCCCCGGGCAGGGGCCGGCCCCGGTGCTGGACCAGCACCGTCAACTCGTCCCGCTCTGGCTTAAAAGGTACAATCTCCAGTTCCTGGGCGAAAGAACCGGGCCAGGGCTCCGTCGCGTCCACAAACACCAGGCGTTTGGCAAAATAGCAAAGCTCCACGGTGCGCGCGACCTCCTCCCCCGGGTGGGCGGCGGCCCCAGGCAGCCACCGCCCGTCCCGGGTGACCGTGAAGAGACCCCGGTCGTACGTGGCGAGCAGGGTGTACACCCCGTGCGTGTCGGGGGTAAACGCGGCCGCCAGCGCTTGACCGGACGCGGCCGGGCGGAGTGCTTCCGGTTCGCGGGACGGCGCCGCCACCCACCAGCGGACCCGGGCGGCCTCCGCCTGGCCGTCGGGTTCCAGGTAGTGACCGTAGTATAGGTAACACCGCACCGCCTCGCCTTTGGCCGCGGCCGGCGCACACTGAATCCAGATGTTATGCGGAGCCATTTTCCAGACCTCCCATCGCCTACAGTTTACCCTTTGGCCCCGGGCTTGTACACCCTGAAAGGTATACCGGGGTACGAACCCGGCCTAGTATTCCCGCACGATTTCGTAAGTGGTCGTCCGCTGCGCCGGCCGGAAACCGGCGTCCCGGATCACCCGGACGATCTCGTCCAGCGGCACCCGGTACGAAGCCCCGGCGGCCCGCACCACGTTTTCCTCCAGCATGGTGCCGCCGAAGTCGTTGGCCCCGAAGGTCAGGGCGATCTGTCCCACCTTCGCCCCCTGGGTCACCCAGGAGGCCTGGATGTTGGGAAAGTTATCCAACATCAGCCGGGACACGGCCAGGATGCGCAGGTAGTCCACGCTGCCCGCGGCGCGCCCGCCCAGGGCGGTATTGGCCGGCTGGTAGGACCAGGGAATGAAGGCCGTGAAACCCCCGGTGCGGTCTTGTGTTTCCCGCAACCGGACCAGGTGACGGATTCTTTCGGCCGGCGTTTCCACCGTGCCGAACATCATGGTGGCCGTGGTCCGCATCCCGAGCTCATGGGCGGTGATCATCACGTCCCTCCATTCCCGCCACGAGATCTTACGCGGACTGATCAGGCGCCGCACCCGGTCCACCAGGATTTCCGCCCCGCCCCCGGGTAACGAGTCCAACCCGGCGTCCCGCAAGTCTATTAGCAGGTCGCGCACGCTCAGCCCCTCGCGCCGGGCCAGATGGACGATCTCCGGCGGGGACAGTGAATGCACCTGGATGGCGGGGTAACGGGCCTTGATCGCCCGAAACATACCGCGGAAGTAATCGAGGTCCAGTTCGGGGTGCAGCCCGCCCTGGATCAACACCTGGGTGCCTCCCAACGCCGCCAGTTCCCCGATTTTCTCCAAAACCTGGTCGTGGGTCAGCAGGTAGGCTTCGGGCGACCCCGGCTGGCGGTAAAAGGCGCAGAAACGGCAGGCCGAAACGCACACGTTGGTGTAGTTGATGTTGCGGTCGATCACAAAAGTGACCCGCCCTTCCGGATGCCACCGCCGTCGCACCCGATCCGCCGCCCGGCCCAAACTCAAAAGATCGGCCGACTCCAGCAGCGCCAGGCCCTCCGACTCGGAGAGCCGCCCGCCGGACGCCGCCTTGTCCAGCAGCACCCGCGTTTCAGCCAACCCCTTCCCCCCAGACGGCCAACCTCACCCGTTCTTCAATCAGGCCGGTTTTGTAGGCGTAGTCGTAAAAGGTCATGAGCCCCTGCCGGTAACCGGCGTCGAAATCGTGCCGGATCAGGGTGAAATACTCCTCGATAAAGTCCCGCGGCAGGCCGGTCCGCCGCCGCGCCAGCTCCAACACCGCCGCCTGCTGTTCCCGGCCGATTTCCCGCGCCCGGTAAAGCGCGGCCACGAGCGCGGCCACTTCTTCCGGATGAGCCGCGGCGTAATCGCGGCGGACCACCCACACGGCGAACACCATCGGCAGGCCGGTGAAAGTCTTCCACACCTCGCCCAGGTCCACCGCCGCCAGGCCGGTGCCGGCCCGCGTCAGGCGCCGGTGCGCAGCCAGGGCGTCGTCGCCGATCAACAGCGCGGCGTCGGCCCGCGCGAGCATCAGTTCCAGATCGGGCGGGGTTGTCTCCCAGGCTACGTCCACGTGGTAGTAGTGCTGGAAGAGGATCTTCAAAAGCACCACCGACGTGGCCGAGGTGTCCGGCAGGCAAACCTTGCGGCCGTCCAACTCGGTAACCGGGACCTTGCTGAACAAAAAGATACTCCCCACCCGGCCGTCGGCGCTGATGGACAGGTCGGGGACGATCAGGCAGTGCTGGGGATGCCGCGCGAACTCAATGCTGGAAAGCGGCGTCATCTCCAGACCGCCCCGCAGGAAAAGCTCGTTCAGCCGCGTGGGCGGACCCTTTACCAGTTCCACGGGCACGTCCGACAGGCCCTGCTCGAAAGCATAACAAATGGGCAGGCAGTTCAGGTAGTCCACCTGCCCCAACCGCATGGGCCTCACTGGCGAAAATCCTCCTTTAGCACGTTGTAAAGCGTATCCCGTTCCACCGGCACCCGGCCGGCGTCCCGGATCAGGCGCCGGAGTTCCTCGCAGGGCAGCGCCTTGCCGGCGTCGGCCCCGGCGGCGTGGGTGATCCGTTCCTCCACCACGGTGCCGTCAAAGTCGTTTACCCCGAAACTCAGGGAGATCTGGGCGAGCTTCGGCCCGATCATAATCCAGTACGCCTTGATGTGGTCGAAGTTGTCCAGCAAAAGTCGGGCCACCGCCAGTGTCTTCAGGTCGTCGTACCCGGTGGTTTGGTACCGTACGGTGGACTCCAGCCGCGTGTGCCGCCGGTGAAAGGCCAGCGGGATGAACGTTAAAAAACCCCCGGTCCGGTCCTGCAGTTCCCGGAGCCGCAACAGGTGATCCACCCGTTCTTCCAGGGTCTCCAGGTGCCCGTAGAGCATGGTGGCGTTGGTGCGCAGGCCAAGCCGGTGCGCCGCGGCGTGTACCGCCAACCAGCGTTCACCGCTGGTCTTCTTCGGGCAAATCAGTTCGCGCACCCGGGGGGCAAACACTTCGGCCCCCCCTCCGGGCAGGGCGTCCAACCCCGCCGCCCGCAGTTCGGTGAGCACCTCCTCCAGAGAGAGCCCGTGCCGTTCGGCCAGATAGTCCACCTCCACCGCCGTCAGTGCCTGGATGATCACCCCGGGCACGGCTTCGCGCAGTCGGGCGAGCATCTTCAGGTAGTAGTCCAGGTCCAACCGCGGGTGCAGCCCCCCGACGATATGCACTTCCGAAATGCCCTGCCGCCACGACTCCCGCGCGCGGGCGACGACTTCGTCCAGGGACATCAGGTATCCCGCCGGATCGCCGTCCTCCTTGCTAAAGGCGCAAAAGGCACAGCCGTTCACACAGATGTTGGTATGGTTAATGTGCCGGTTGACCACAAAATACACCCGGTCACCGTGCTTGCGCCGGCGTACGGCATCGGCCAGACGGCCCACGCCCAAAAGATCCGGAGAACGAAACAGGCGCACCCCGTCCGCGAAGTCGAGACGCTCCCCCGCCGCCACCTTGGCGGCGATTTCGTGGAGCCCGGGGTCTTCAAAGAAGTCCGCGTGAATCTCTTCCACATTAAAAGCCTCCATTTCCACCGGGGAAAAGGGGAGGGGCTACTTTTTTGATAAAGATACCCTTAAGCTCCGCGAAAACACGCCCATTTCAAAAAAGTTGCCTTACCCCTTTTTCCCTTGCCTCGAAAATGCAACAAGAGCGGTGTCCGGCCGTTCTTGCGAAGTTGCCTGTACTCCTTCCCCTTCTCTTACTTTTAGTTAACCAGTATATCAGCAAGCGTAAAAAACAGCATTCCCAGGCTCAGGGCCGCGTTGGCGTGGAAAAAGGCAACATTGATCCGCGCCGGGGTCAGCTCCTGCGAAATGATGATGTGCTCGTAAGCCAGGAGCACCACCGCCAGACCGACGCCCAGGTAGTAAAAGAGCCCGAGTCCGAGCATCAGCCCCGCGACCAGGAAGAACAACGGCGCCAACATATGAAACCCCAAGGCGATCGTCAGCGCCCGCGGGATGCCGAACCGGGCCGGGATGGAATAAAGCCCCCGCTGCCGGTCGAAATCGTAGTCCAGGCAGGCGTAAATGATGTCAAACCCGGCCACCCAGAACAGCACGCCCAAACCAAGCACAATCGGCACCGAGGAGAGGCTGTCGGAGATGGCGATCCAACCCGCCAGCGGCGTCCCGCCGAGCACCGCCCCCAGCCAAAGATGGCAGGTCCAGGTGAAGCGCTTGGTGTAGGAGTAAAACACCAGCCCCGCCACGGCCAGCGGGAAAAGCTTTACGCAAAGCGGAGTTAATTGGGTGGCCGCCAAAAACAAAAGTCCCAACGAAAGCACCACGTATACCCAAACCTCGGCCACCGACAAAAGCCCCCGCGGTAGAGCCCGGTCGGCCGTGCGGGGGTTTTCGGCATCCAAATGGCGGTCGATAATGCGGTTTAAAGACATGGCCGCCGTGCGCGCCCCGACCATGGCCAGGGTGATCCACAACAGCTCGTGACCGGAGGGAAACCGCTGCTCTACCAGGAGCGCGCCGATGTAGGCAAAAGGAAGCGCGAATACGGTGTGTTCGAAACGGATCATCTGGGCGACAACTACCACCCGTTGCAGCATACGCTCCGCTCCCCAATAAAACGCCAGTTTCTAGGCGGGCAGGGACCTGGTGCCCACGTGCACCGCGGCAATTCCGCCGGTCAACTCGTAGTACCGTACGTCGGCCAGACCGGCGCGCACGAAGAGGTCCCGGATCTCGGCCTGGTGCCGGAACGCCCGTACCGAACGGGCCAAGAAGTCGTACGGCCCCGGTCGGCCCACACCCAGCCGGCCCACCAGGGGCACCAGCCGGCTCAGGTAAACGGCGTAGATCTCTTTAAAAACCGGCACGCTGGGCTTGGCCAACTCCAGGGTAACCACCCGCCCGCCGGGCTTCACCACCCGGATCAACTCCGCAATGGACCGCTCCGGGTCGGGCACCGCCCGCAACGCAAAACCCATGGTGACACAGTCAAAGCTTTGGTCCGAAAACGGCAGGGCGTCCGCGTTGCCCAATTCAAAGCGGATAATGTCCCGGAAGGGCGAACGCCGCACATTCTTCCGCGCCCGGTTCAGCATTTCGAGGCAAAAGTCCACGCCGACCACCCGGCCGGAGGACCCGGCCAGCCGGGCCAGTTCCAGGGTCAAAAGCCCCGTACCGCAGGCCACGTCCAGGCCGCGCCCGCCGGGCGCCAGCCCGCTGCACTCGGCCGCAAAGCGCCGCCAGTGATTGGCCTGTTTGAAACTCAACACATTGTTCAAAAGGTCGTAAGTGTCGACTATGGAGGCGTACATCGCCCGCAACCACTCCGTGCGGCGCCGCAGTTCCCCGTACCCCATGGTCTCTACCCCTGAACCTCGGCTACGGACTGTCCCAGCCGGTCCAGCAAGGACCCGATCACCGCGTCCAGTACGTCCCGCGCGGCACCGGCCGGAAGTTCGGAAAGCCGGGCCCTGGCCGCCTGGAGGTGCGTCCAGGCCTCGGACTCTACGCCCCGCGCCATCGACAACCCGTAGCCCATTCCCAGGTCTTGTCCCAGTTGGTAAAGCCGTTCTTGTTCCCTCGCACTGGTTCCGGCCACCTGGCCGGCCATCCGGCACGCCTCGGCCACCAGGGCCGCCGTCTCGTGGCGCACCGCGCTCCGGATCACCTCGGGCGTCGGCGGTGCGTCCAGGCGGGCCACCGCCCCCTCGGTAAAGCGGCGGACAATCTCGGCAAAGGGCCGCATAAACGCGGTGTTGCCGCTGTGCGCCCCCAGTACGAAAAACCGGCAGAAACAATAGTCCCCGATTAACACCGCCAGGCGGTTCCGGTCGTCCGGCTGCGCGCCGTCTTCGCCGACCTGCTGGTGCACCCGCATCCCGAGAAACACCAGCTGCACCATGGCCGCCAGGGAAATCAACCGCTCCGTGGCACCACCGTAAATGCGACCCACCAGCAAGACCACCGCGGGCCGGATGTGGGTGTCAAACGGCGGCAGGGGCACCAGACTGGCAACGTTGTGCCGGTAGGCCTCTAGGAACCGACCGGCAATCTCGGTGGCGCGCTGCACCGCCGCCAACTCGGACCGGATCGGACTGAACAGTTTATGACTCACAGTATCGGCTACTTTCACGGACAGGTCTCCCAACATGCATGATTCGGGCTTTTACGATCAGGTCCTCTAGTAAACTTGTGCAAAACGGTCCCCAAAAATGAGACCAATTTGATTATAAAATAAAATGGCCCTGCAATCCATTCCGTCCGAAATTGCAAGGCCGATTCAAACCTCTACATCCCTGTGCGGCTTGGTACTAATAAATATCCCCCCTAATGGTTTACCGCCTTTAACTCGGGCATATTATCCGGGAAAATACCGCGCACTGTTTCTTCTGCTTTAAGTTGCTTGGCCTTGAAGCGGCTGCTGAGGTAGTTACAGGCATCCCAGGGATTGACCCGGTCACCGCAGGTGAAGACATCTACCGCGGCGTAACCCAACTCAGGCCAGGTATGGATGGTCAGGTGCGATTCGGAAATGACCACGACGCCACTCACTCCCTGGGGGCTGAACTTGTGAAACACACACTCCCTGACTTCTGCTCCTGCTTCGAGCGCTGCGTTGATCATTATTTCTTCGATCTTCTGCCGGTCGTTCAGGATATCGAAGTCACACCCGTAAATTTCAGCCAGAATGTGCCGCCCCATCAGTTTCATTGGCATTATCTTCCCCCTTTAAAAAAGAAAATTTAGTTGAAATTACCCGAAACCGGTATCCTTTGGCTAATTTCAACCAACAACAATTCTAACACAAACGGGTGGTTTGTCAACAAAATTTTTACCGCATGCCGCCGGTTCCGCGCGCTTGCTCCGGCTAGCGCCTCACCGCCTTTAAGCGGCCTCGTCCAGAAAAACATACAATAGCGGCGGCGCGCCCAGCACCATCACCGTAGCCGCGGCCACCACCCCGGAATCGTTGAAGATCAAGGCGACCACGCTGGCCACCACGATGCCGACCAGCCCCTGAAAGAGGTAGGGGTACTGTTTCCGGAAAGCCTGCATCCGGCCGCTGGGCCGGTAAAAGAGCAGGATCAGACCGCCCAGGCTAGCCAGGAACACCCGGCTCCAGATGGTGTAGCGCAAAAGCCTTAGGTTCATGGATACCTTGCGTTCAATGATGTTATACGCCTCCTGGACCGCGGTGGCCAGGTTGCCTCCGAACACCAGGCGGGCCGCCCGCCCGATATGGGACTGCTGCTCCGCACCGCGCAGGAAATCAAAAGCGGTCAGCCCGGCCAGGAACAGCACCACGCCCCCGGCACCGGCCAACAGCACCCGCCGGGTGAACCGCACCCCCAAAAAGAGCAGAATGGTCACCAGAAAAGAAACCGCGGCCGTAATGGTGCCGCCCATATTCGCCCCCAGGCCGGGATGGGCCACGACCAACAAGGTCACCAGGAACCAAAGACCGACCAGCACTACCGCCGGCCGCCGGTACCGCTGGCCTACCAGGGTCAGCGACACCGCAGCGGTCATGATGGTCGCCCCGATCAGCACGCCCATAAACTCGTTGCCGATGCCGTAAAACCGCGCCCCGCCCAGCGGATCATAGCTGAGTAGCGAATACTTTTGCAGCGGCACGCCCAAAAACAAGTCCGTCACGAGGGCCAGGGCCGTGGTCCCACCCAGAAAAGCGAAGGCCAGGAATGGATTGCGGCGGCTTAAAAGCACAGCCACGACGCCGATGGCCAGGGTGAGGGCGGTGATCGTGACCCCGACGGCGAACGGGCCGGGTTGGGGCAGAAGCGGCAGGAGCAGGGCGGCCAGCGGGAAACCCATGGCCACAAGAAGCAGGTCCTGCAGGTAACGCCGCCGGAAAGGGCGTAAATCCCGGACCAGGATGAACAGCAAGGCGGCGATCACCAGGGCGATCTGCAGGGTCACGTACCCCTTGATGATCGGCACCCGCACGTTGTGGGTCAGCACCAGTTGCGTATTCAGGGCCTGCAGGGCGGGAAGGTCCGCGGAACCGGGCAGCACGGCCAGGGCCCGTCCGGTCATGGTCGGCGGCGGTGTCAGGCCGAAGAACTCGACCACGGTGGGGGCAAGATCCATATTGGTGACGATGCCCTCCCGCCGGGTCGAAGCCGAGGTAAGCGTCCCGCTGCCGGACGGCCCGATTAGAAGCACCGGGCTCAGCGTGCTCCCGGCCGAAATGTGCGCCGCCGGCGGCGTAGGGGAGACCACCAGCAAAAGATCCCGTTCCGGATCAAGCTCCCGCCGGATCCGGTCCACGAACTCCGCCGCCCGCGCCACGGACGCCGCCCTTAAACCCTCCAGCACGTCGGGCACCACCAGTTGCCGGGCCTCGTCCAGGCGGGACAGGTCACCCAGGTCGATCACCAGGAAATCGACGTCGCCGTACTCCCGGAAAGCTTCGTACAGGCGGTTGTAGTCGGTACGCAGCCGGCCGGGGAACTCTTGGTCGGCGGTCAGCGTGTCGTCGCCCACCAGGCCCCGGTCCACCAGCCCCCGGTTATCCATCACGATGGTCGCGGCCGCCCGCCGGGGCGTGCCGCCCCAATCGGCGTTCCCGAGGATACCGGTCACCAGACCGGCGTTCCGCAGGGTCGTACCCAGGGCGCCGACCTCTACCGGGTAGGGCAGCCCCTGACTGAGTTGCCAGATACGGGCGACCCCCAGGTGGACCACACTGCCCTCCGGGGCCGGCACCCCCGTCCGCCGCGCAAACTCCTCACCAGCCGGAATCCGGTGCACCTTCTCTCCGGCCTCAAAAGCAAGAAAACCGGCGCCGGTAGCCACGATGCGGCTGCCGGCCCCGATGGTGGCGTGGGTGTTCTCCACGTTCCGTATGCCGCCGGTATTGGTGTTCATCAGGCCCAGGGCGGCGTGCGCCACCGTGTCGGCGAACCCCTCGGCCGCCAGGTCGTCGAGTGCCAGGCGGTCGATGACGACCATCACCACCCGGCCCCGTTCCCCGGCCGCCGCCGGCTGCCCCGCACCCAGGGCCGACAAAAATAAGAGGGCCGCGACAAGCCCCAGCCCCAAAGTCCGCAACAACAACACCTCTACTCTCACGGTCACGGTCCGGGCGCCAAAATCATCCTAAATCATTCTAACGAGCCACACGTCAGAAAACAATACCTAACTCCGGGAATCCGCGGGCGCAAAGCGCCTCCCGGTACACAGCCAGCGTCTTTTCCACCATCCGGTCCACGGTGAACCGGCGCCGCACCCGCACCCGCGCCGCCGCGGCGTAAGCTTGGGCGCGGATCGGGTTCGCCAGGGCCTCGTCGATCGCCCGGGCCAGGGCGTCCGGATCGGCGGGCGGCACCAGCCATCCGGTCGCGCCGTCCCGTACCGCCTCAGACACCCCGCCGACCCGGGCGGCCACCACCGGACAGCCCGCGGCCATGGCCTCCAGCACCACCAACGGCAGCCCCTCGGTGACCGACGGCAGGACAAAGAGGTCAAACGCTCCCAACAGCCAGGCCACGTCCGCCCGGTGCCCCAGAAACACCGCCGTCACCCCCAGCGTCCCGGCCTCACTCGCCAACTCCCCGCGCCGCGGGCCGTCCCCGACCACTACCAGCACCGGCCGCGGTTCCCGCGCCTTTAGCCGGGCCAGCGCCCGCACCAGGTATTCTAAGCCCTTCTGGGGCGCCAGCCGTGCCACCGTACCCACCAGCGAACGGTCCGGGCCAAGCCCCAATTCCCGTCTTATTTCCGCCCGGGCCGCCTCCCGGCTCAAACCGTCCGGCGGCGCAGTCCCGTTGTGCACGGTGACCACCTGGTCCGGCCGCACCAGACCCTGCGCCAGGAGCTCGGCCCGCAGACCGTCCGCCACCGTAATCACCCGGTCGGTCAGGCGGAGCACCCCTCGCTGTGCCAGCGCCGCGGCGCGCCGGCGCAAGCCGGAGCCGAGGCAGAGCGACCCGTGCACGGTGACGATCACCGCCGGCACCCCGGCCAGCCGGCCCGCCGGGCCGGCCACCAACGCCCCCGCCCCTCCGTGGGCGTGCAGCACCGCCACCCGGTGCCGCCGCGCCAAGCGTGCCAGCCGCCCCACCGCCACCAACCAGCGCTCCGGACGGTATCCCGGTTCGATCCAAACCGGGCACACCGCCGGCCCGTCACCGTCCATGTCGGCCACCAGATCCGCCGGGCCGGCCACCAGCACCCGGTGTCCCCGGGCCACCGTACCCCGTACCAGGGCGCGCAGGTGGTTTTTCATGCCCCCGGCGGCCGGCCGGATCACGTGCATTACGTCAAAGCGCTCTGCCATTACCCCACGCCACTTTCGTTTTCCGCATTTTGGAACATGCTGCCCCGCCGGAAGACAAAGTAAAACTCCCCGTGCATTCAGGGGAGCTTTATGCGCGGTTCGGCCGCCCGGCTCAGTGTTCCTTGATGGCCTCGGTCGGGCAACTCTCCACCGCTTCCTGGGCGCATTCCTCCAGGTCTTCGGGCACGTCCTCGCTGGTCGCCTCCGCCTTGTCGTCCTCGCCCCACACAAAAATCTCCGGACAGGTCTCAATACAGACCCCACAGCTGATGCAAAGTTCCGGATCAACCTCTACCTGCACACAAGCCACCTCCGTTTCCTTGGTCGCAATGTCACCGGTAGTCTAGCCTTCGAAATCCAAAACTATGCAAGTTAAAAGGCGCTCCGCGGGAGACGGTTGCCTGTGCCGTGCGTTCCGGATACAATAAACGGTATACCCCATCCCCGAATAAAAAAGGAGCGTCTTTTTATGGACCTAAAAACCATCCGGGCCCAGGCCCGCGAGAAGCTCGCCGGCTACTGCCGGGTGTGCCCGGTGTGTGACGGCCGCGCCTGTGCCGGGGAAGTGCCGGGCATGGGCGGCACCGGTTCGGGCGCCTCCTTCCGGGCCAATCTCGAGGCGCTCGCCCGCTACCGTCTCCAGCTGCGCACCCTGCACGCCGCCAAAAACCCGGACACCTCCTGCCGCCTTTTTGGCTTGGACCTGAAGACCCCGGTGCTGGCCGCGCCAATCACCGGGACACCCTATAACATGGGCGGCGCCCTTACCGAGCGGGAGTTCATCGGGATGGTCATCTCCGGCAGCCGGGCCGCCGGCAGCCTGGGGTTTTCCGGCGACGGCGCCGACCCGACCATGTACGACGCCGGTGTGGAGGCCATCGCCGCCGCGGACGGCCGGGGCGTGCCGATCATTAAACCCCGGGAGCAGCAGGTGGTGATCGACCGCCTCCGCCGGGCCGAAGCCGCCGGGGCGGTGGCGGTGGGCATGGACATCGACGGAGCCGGCCTGGTGACCATGGCCTTAAAGGGCCAGCCGGTGGGCCCCAAAACCCCCGACGAACTGCGGCAGATCACCGCGGCCACCAGACTGCCCTTCATTGTCAAGGGGATCATGACCCCGGACGAGGCCCAACTGGCCGCCGATGCCGGGGCCAAAGCCATCGTCGTCTCCAACCACGGCGGGCGCATCCTGGACCACACCCCCGGCGCGGCCGACGTGCTGCCGGACATCGTAGAAGCGGTGAAAGGCCGGGTGACCATCCTCGCCGACGGCGGCGTGCGGTCCGGAACCGACGTGCTGAAGCTTTTGGCCCTGGGCGCGGACGCGGTGCTGGTGGGCCGGCCGCTGGTGGTAGGCGCCTTCGGCGGCGGCACCGCGGGCGTGCAGTTCATCATTGAGCAACTGACCGCCGAACTCCGCCAGGCCATGATTCTAACCGGCTGCGCCACCCTGGACGACATCACCCGGAGGGTGCTCTACCGCATCGGCTAGCGGGGCGGAAACGGGGACGGGCTGCTTTTTTTTACGAGAAACATACCTTCTCCCAAACACCAAAACATCCGGGGACCAAAAGCTCCGGTTCAAACCACGGTGTCTGCGGAAAAAAGCTGCCTGTACCTCTTTCCGCCCCTGTCCCTTTCATGCACGGCGGCAGCGGAAATGGGGACAGGCACCCGAGCCAGTCCCCATTTCCGCCTGCCTCTCCGTTTCCCACCGGTTACACCCGTAACCGCAGCCCGGCCCTTTGCGCAAAGGAAACAAGAACAAGCAGCGCCACGGCGCAAGTTACGGCCAAGAGCCCGGCCAGCGGCCAGGCAAAATACCCCCAGCCCACGGTGAGCAGCACCGGCCCGTAGACCAGCAGCTGCAGTATCCAGGCCGTCAGCGGGTACTCCCCCGCCCGCCGGAACAATACCCCCCACCGCGGGCGCCCGAACTCGAAAGCCAGGAAGGCCAGGGCGGCCACCCCCGCCCCGAACATGGTGTAGGCGGCACTGACCATGACCCGGTCCAACGGGGTCAGCGTGTAGTGCAGCCACAGCCCGCCGGCCGTCAATATCAGACCCAGGCCCAAGCCGCGGCGCAAAAAGCGCTCCCGCGTTCCGCGGCACAGCAATTCGCCGCAGATCGTCCCGGCGGTGACGATCACGGCCCAGGACAGCACGGCCACCGGGCCCCCTTCCACCAACACCAGCACCGCCCGGGCCACCGCCGGTATTTCCAGCAGAAACAGCTGATAGACCAACGCTAAAGCTACGGCCAAGCCCAGCCGGAATTCAAGGCGCACGTAACACAACAGGAAGGCCAATCCGTAAGCCAGCGCCCAGGTCTCCAGGATCCCCCAGGTGCCCAAAGCCGTTTCCAGAACGCCGGCATCCGCCGTAAACCGGAAGTAGAAATCGGGAAGGTAGCCGATCAGGAAAATCAGCAGCACCCGGCGGCCCACCCGTCCCCAGACCGGCGTCCCGCAGGCGCGGGCGTTGGCCAACGAAAGCGGCAGGCAGAGCCCGATCGCGAAACCGAAAAGGGGCGCCGCCAGATCCAGCGGCAAAAATACACCGGCGCGGGCGTGGTCCAGCAACAGTGGCGGGTCCGCCGCAAAAAGCACGATGAAATTGGCGGTGAACATCAAAAACACCGCCACCCCCCGGAAATCGTCGATACTGGTGCGGCGCGCGGTCGGGGGGCAGGCTCGTTTGCCGTGGTGCCCCTGCGGCAAAGCCTCGGATTTTACGCCACCACTACCGAAGCGGTACCCGGTTTCCACTTGATTTCAAGCTCCAGCTCCTGATTTTCGTCCTGCACTTTGTACCTGGGCCCCAGCACGGTTTTCCTTCCGGGCGCACCCCCACCCGGCACGGCACACCGCTCAAAGGCCACTTTTTCAGCAGGTTCCAACTACCTTAAAGCATACGACAAGGGCTTGTCATTGTCTATTTCCGGCCCCTGCAGTACAATATCTACTATCCCACCTAAATGGGTAGCGTTCCCCGTGCGGACCTGAGGGGGTTCTATCTTGCGCGACTGGCTAGCGGCCGAACTGCTGCACCTGCTCAGCATTCCCAGCGTCACGGGCGCGGAGGCGGCCATCCTCCGGCATCTCGAGGCCCGCGCCGCCACCTTCAATCTCCCCGCCACGCGCCAGTACCTGGACGCCCACCGCTGGAACCTGCTGTTGAATCCCCGGCCGGCGCCCGAGCTATTGCTGGTCACCCACGTCGACACCGTCCCGGAAACCATCCAGGGGGAAAGCTGCCCCGTACGGCGCGAGGGGGACCTCATCCGCGGGCGGGGCGCGGCCGACACCAAGGGTTGCATCGCCGCCCTCCTCGGTTTGATGCACCTCGCCGCCGCCGCCGGCTGGGATTGGACCTCCCTCCCCGTAACCATCACCTTCACCGCCGACGAGGAAAAGGGCGGACAGGGTTCCGACCTCCTCGGGGAAAGTATCGCCGCCGCGGCCGCGGTGGTGCTGGAACCCACCGAACTGGCCGTCTGTCCGGTGCAGGCCGGTTCCTTCGAGGCGGAGGTGACCGTGCCCGGACGCGCCGCCCACGGCAGCGTCTTCGAGGCCGGCGAAAACGCGATCATGAAAGCCGCCGCCCTCATCCGCGCCCTCGAACACCTGCCCTGGACGGCCGACGCCCACCCCCGCCTGGGCCGTGCCGGGTGCAGCGTGCAGTGGATTAGCGGCGGCTCCCCGGAACTGGCCATTCCTAACGCCTGCCAATTCAGCGTTTTCTGCCGGGTACTGCCCGGCCAAGACATGGAGGCCGCCATCCAGAGCTTCACGTCCTTGTGCCGCCGCTACAACGCGCGCTGTCTCGTCACGGACGTCAGCCCCGCCTTTGAACTGGACGACGACCACCCCCTAGTCCGGGAGCTGCTCGCCGCCTGCGCCGGCGTACTCCCCAACCCCCGGCTCGCCGGCATGCCCAGCTGGACCGACGCCGAAAACCTGGCCTACTACGGCATCCCCAGCGTGGTCTTCGGTCCGGGCCGCCTGGCCGCCTGCCATACCGCCCGCGAACGGGTATCGCTGCGGGACATCGAAGGCGCCAGCCGCGTCCTCTTCAACCTGGTGGACCGCAAAAGAAAAGACCCGTCCTGAAAGACGGATCTTTTTCGCATGTACCTACCGGGCCACCCTCACGGAACCTGGATACGCTCCTCCCCGGGCGGTGGCGCCGCTTGCCGCCGCCAACTGCGGCCGGGGCACCGACCTCGGGGCCACACGCTCCATACGGATCCATTTACCCAGGCGCCCGGTTTCCCGGAAGCCCTGTCGGGTGTAAAAGCCACGGGCACGCTCGTTCGTGGCCCCGACTAAAAGTTTTAGCTTGTCACAGCCTTTTTGTTCCAGCATCCGGCAGGCCTGCGCAAACAGTTGCCGTCCGATGCCGTGCTGCTGGTATCGCGGATCAACCACGATTTCGTGTATTTCTCCGACCGTGCCCTTGCGGGCGAAATGCCGGCGGCACTCCACGGCCGCGAAACCGATGATCCGGCCGTCCGCCCGGACGATGATGATCTTCCCCTGCCCGTGGTACTTCAGCCAGGCCAGGTAGGCCCGCAGTTCCTCCGGGTCCTCGTAGGCGTACTGTTCCAGCCCGGCATAAGCGCGGGCGTAAACGCGCATTAAATCTTCGAAGTAGGGTTCGGGGTCCTCGCAGGACTGGGTTATCCCGCGAGGGCTACTTCGGTCTGCTAATTCGCACACGCATATCATGTCCTCCAAAAGTAACAAGTTTTACTTAAAACAAATTGAAGCTTTAAACTACCCAACCGCCAGGGGTGTTAGATCTCGGCCAGCACGGGTCACATCTCCCTTCTATGATTTATGTTAACATATTGTTGCCCGGTTGTCTTCCGCTTTATATTGTTAATCAATATCGGCCGTGCCAATAGCGTTTGGAAGGCCGTTTTCGTTCTCGTTTCCGGTACCGGCCGCGCGCAAAAGTTCCGTGGTAAAACCTTCGACGCTGCTCCCCACCCTTGTATTCGTTTTCTTCTGTGGTGTACACTCAAGTTAGGCGTTGTCCGGGTGTTACCGCCAGAACAACACCGGACGACCCGCCGTGTTCCCGAAAAGGTGAGTTATCGCCAGGCCCCGGTGCTTTTGCATCCGCGTGTGAGGCGCCGCCGGCAGGAGCGCACCTTTACAAGCAGCCACCACCATCATCGTCGTTCGACGCAAGACTTTCAACTCCGCACTTCATAGCCGCAACAAACAAGGGCCGCTCCGGCACCCAGGGGCAAGGCGACCCAGAAAGGATCTTCTCCCTTAACGCTACTCGCGGGTATACTGAGGAAAAAGAAGGTATGCAAACATGAACGTGACTGAACTGTTCGGTTACCCCATCGCGGCCCTTTCCGCCGCCATGCTGCTTGTCCTGGCCGTCCTTCAGGCTGACGGTGTCCAAGTATGGTGGCCGCTATGGCCCACCTTCGGCCTGGGCTTGATCGTTGGTTTTGCACTATTGATGCCCCCGTTTAAGAAAATCATCTAGTCAGTTGAAGACCCGGCGCGGGGTATTTTGGACACGGAGCCGGCCCCGGTAACCGTTAAACGGCCAGGAAGACCTCTGGCTTAAGCTATAGGGATGTACGGCCGCCCAGATGCCGGCGGCGGCCGTGGGCTGTCGAGGGACGGTACCGGCTTTTACTCAGCGAGTCCCGAGGAAGGGAAAGCCTTTCGCGCAGTTCCACGGGAATAATGGTGATCCGGCAATGGCGTCCGTCGATTCGGGCTTGCCCAACGCAGACCAGGGCGCGGGACCAAAGGGCACCCAAAGGCGAAGTCGGGCGCCTCTCATTCCAAAAGTAACCGTCACCTTCCAAGGAGCCAAACTTGCGGGGGACGGCGTTGATGCGGCGCCAGCCGCCGTTCTCCAGGAGATAGCGCAAGAGCGCGGTGCTTTCCTCATCCAGCCCGGTGACTGTCCTTTCCAGGTTACCCGCGTCGCCCAAGTGCGCGATTATTTGCTTTTCCCGCTTCTGCCGCGTGCGGGCCGGCTCGATCCCCCACTCCGCGCACATGCCGTTCAGCCAGATGGCCGGCATATTCTTCAGCCCCCTGGCCAGACCGGGATCAACGGGCAGGGGTTTGACCTCCACCTCTTCCCGCCACTTTTCCGCTACGGCCTGCAATAGCACGTCCACATCCACCACCGGACCCTCTACCTGCCGCTTGAGCCAGTTCACTTTTTCCTGGAATTCCGGCGCCACCTCCCGTCCTTCCAGGCTTTCCTCCAGGCGTGCCAAGTAGAAACGCGCTTTTTCGTTGTCCCCCAACTCCCACCACACGCCGCTCAGGTTAAACAAGACGGTAGGCTCCTCCGGATACACCGCCTCCAGCAGTTTCAGCAAGTGCCTTTCTTCCTCCAATTTCCCCAGCGTGCGGTACAGGTTGGCCTGCATCATCACCGCCGGCGGGTAAAACTTCCCCTCTTCCTCCAGGCTTCCCAAAAGGTCGATGGCTTCCGCGTATTTTCCTTCCGCGCGCAGCGCGCGGGCGCGCTCCAGCACCTGCTCTACGGCCTCGTCCTGTTCCTGGCTAATGGCCACCTCTTTAATCTTAGCTTTACAGGTAGCACGTCACGGCGCATCCACCTGCACCAGCTCTACACCACATTGCAGAGCGGCTTGACGAAGCCCTAGATCCCGTGTCGCCAGTGGCATCCCTTCCCGCATCGCCAGCTCGAGATACGCGGCGTCATAAGCCGACAAACCATACTGTCTGCCGATAGACAAAACCTCATGAAAAACGAAATCCGGCGTCTCCTGATCAATAATGATCGGCAAACCCCGGAGCAGTTTGATAAAGCGTATTGTACCGGCTTTCGTTAATCGTCGTTTCCTTTCGCCAACCAGCAGAACATTGGCCACCTCCAATGTCCATATCGACGGCACAACCGCCTCGGCATCGGCGAGCAGAAATAAGACGGAATCGGCGTACGCGTCCGCCTCATCCTCAAAACACCAGGACATGACCACCGAACAGTCCAGCACAAAGCGCCTCAATGCTTTCTCCCCTCTTCGATCATCTCCCGGAGGCTCATTTCTCCAAGTGTACGTCCTTTGCGAAACTCCAGCAGTTCCCGAATCACCGTCTGCACCTCAGATTGACCGCGCGCGCCGACCGGCACAAGCATCGCCACCGGCGTGCCGTGCTTCATGATGGTAATCCGCTCACCCCTGGCAACCCGCCTCAACAGCGCGGGCAAATGGGTCTTGGCTTCATAAGAACCCACCTTGCGCATACCATACCCCCGTTTAGACTATACTTTGGTCTATTTTAGACCAGAATTGGACCCCCTGTCAAATCCAAGAGCCACCAAGCCGGATCAAATCCGGTGTTATCAGCCGCGGTTCACCTCGTCGCTCGTATCCACCGACGCCGTTGGCAACCGCGCCGGTACCACCAGCCCGCCGCAGCCACCCCCAGCCTGGGGCCGACACCAGAAATATCACCGTTCAGAATGCTGCTGACCCCTTTAAGAACGCCAGGAGCTCCCGGGGCAGACGGTCGCGGTTGGCCGGCGTGACCGTCACCAGGCGAACGCCGGGCCGGTTTTTAAGCGCGTCACAGAAAGGGTGCGGCTTGGCCATAATGGTCGCCACCACCGGATTGGGGGCCGCGAAGCACCGCCGCACGATCTCCCGAAAAGCCGGAGAGAAGAGCTCCATTTTTCCGATCTCGTCGATGAGCAGACACGTATTTTCTCCACTGCCGAGGGCGCGTTCCAATTCACCCACCGCCAGGGCAAGGTTGTCCACCTCCACCCCGTACTTCCCCACGCGGTAGCGCGAAACCGAACCGGCGTCGGCCAGTACGGCCCGCTCGCCGCCCAGGGTGACGATCTCAAAGCCCACCCGCCGGTCGGCCTCGCGGACCTCAGCGGTGTAGAAGCCGGCCGCCTCCCGGCCGAGCAGCGCCGCCAATCGCACCAGCACCGTGGTTTTCCCGACCCCCGGCCGCCCGGTCAAAAGCACTTTTCGCCCCCGCACCGGCGCACCGTCCGCCATATGACCGTTCACGATTTACCCCCCCCTCTTTCCCTTCCATCATAGCTTAGGGGTTTACGCCGGCCCAACCCCAAACCGACCTTCCCCCGACCTGGCCTTTTCTCCCGGAGAACGCCCAGTCCGTCATCGCGCCCGGTTTCGCATACCACTGTTTTTACCTCGACTGCTCCCGAGCAAACCTGGAAAAGGCGGCGTTTCGGGTGGTATAATCAAGACACAGCCCGACTGGGAGGTGGACGGTGTTAACTTGAGGGCGGTCTTTGAACAACTCTTGCCCGAAATCCTCCACGCCGTGCATCAGGTCTACGGCGAACGCCTGGTCACCCTGGCAGTTTTCGGTTCCGTAGGTCGGGGGACGCCGCGCCCCGATTCGGACATCGACCTCTTGCTGGTAGCCGAAAAACTGCCGGACGGTCGCCTGCGTCGCGTGTCCGAATTTGAAGCGGTGGAAACGCTGCTGGCCCCCCGCCTGCAGGAGGCCGCCCGCCACGGCGTGCGCACCACCCTTTCCGCCGTTATTAGAACCAGAGACGAGGTTTGCCGAGGCAGCCTTCTCTATCTGGATATGCTCGAAGACGCCCGTATCCTCTTTGATCGAGGCGCATTTTTCGCCCGTTTCCTGGACCGTTTCCGCAAACGGTTGGCCCATCTCGGTGCCCGGAGAATCCGGCGGGGAAACGCCTGGTACTGGGTCTTGAAGGACGACTACCGCATTGGGGAGACGTTTGAAATATGACTAATACCACCTTGGCGCAAAGTTACCTGCTGAAGGCCACCAAACGTCTAAAAGTGTTGGAATTGCTTGAGCGGGAAGAAGCCTACTCCGACGTGGTACAGGAAGCGCAGGAACTGGTGGAACTGGCCCTAAAGGGCATACTTCGCCAAATCGGGATCGAACCACCGAAACTGCACGATGTCGGTGGCCTCTTACTGGAATTCCAGGACCGCCTGCCCCTGGAGGTGGCCCGGGAAGCCGCTGCCCTGGCCGGCATTTCCAAGTGGCTACGCAAGGAGCGCGAATTCGCCTTCTATGGAGACATCGACTTCATCCCCACCGAGGAGTACACCGCCCAAGATGCCGCTCGGGCCATTCGGGACGCCCGGTTCGTCGTGCAAATGGCGCGCCTGGTGATCCCCGCCCCCACACAGTAACGCGGGATTGGCAAAAGCCGGCCGCCTCCCGGCCGAGCAGCGCCGCCAATCGCACCAGCACCGTGGTTTTCCCGACTCCCGGCCGCCCGGTCAAAAGCACTTTTCGCCCCCGGACCGGCGCACCGTTCGCCAAATGACCGCTCACGATTTGCCCCCCTCTTTCCCCTCCATCATAGCTTAGGGAATTACGCCGGCCCAACCCCAAACCGGCCCAACTGCTAAACTACGCTTTCCGCCGCCCCCGCGCCCCACTTGTTTCGTGGGCAGGCTTGCTCCCGGCAATGGCCCCGGTGGGGCAGGCCAGCTGGCATTCCATACACAGAATGCATTCGGTGTCCCGCACTTTCTTTCCCCGGCTGATGAAAGACATCACGTCAACATCCATGGGGCACACACGGTTGCACTGACCGCACTCTACACAGGCCGCCTCCGGTCTTCCAGACGGCGCAATGGTGATCAGCGCCACCGCAGCTGCCGGTTTCATTACCACGGGCACCGGGCAGACAAGCTTACAGAAAGCCCGCTGGTCCTTATAGACAAAAGCCAGGGGCACGGCGACCAGATAATAGAGTGCGTTGCCGGCAAACATCCACAGCATTTCGGTCTTGTGCAGGTAGTCATGCCGCACGTCATAGTTATAAAACCATACCAGAACCACCGGCAACAAAACCGAAAAGGCGAAGGTCAGGTACCTTATTTTTTTCAGCTCCGGTGGAACCCGACCGGCCTTTTTAACCGGCAGCCAGTCCAGCACCGCCGCCGTCCAGCAGGCCCAACCGCAGAATCCCCGCCCCCAGATCAACGGCCCGAACACTTTTGCCACCATGTAATGAATGACTCCCTTGGAAAAGTAGCCCGCCAGCACCAACAAGACCACGCCTTCCAATTGAAAGTTCTCATTGTTGGCAATCGGGACAAACAGCAAGAGCGCCGGCAGGACCATTAGGATGGCGACCCGCCTCCCAACGGCCCTTTTCTTGGGGGGCAACGTCGCCATCAAGTATATGCCCACAGCAATGGAAAACCCAATCCAGGGGAATACAACCCAGAACCCCCACCAGCCCACCGTAAAATACAGAACGGCCGCCACGGCCAAGCCGATAAAGAACGGCACGGCAACAGACAACCAGAACACCACACCTACCCCTCTCCTTGCACCTGCGGGTTAAACTCGCCGGGTATGATAAAATCCGAATCCCGGTGACCGACAAAAGGCCGCCCCAGAAAACATTCGTAGAGAAGCATGAGGGCACACCCATACCCATCGTTTTCAACCCCATATACCGCTTGTTCTTCGCGAATTTCGGTCCGAAGACGCGGAGAGTGGGTCAGATCGCTGCCATAGTGTAACTCAACGCGCCTCTGGTCGGATGGCTCGGAATCCGGCCGGCAGTCCCCGATCCACTCCCCCCTGATGGGCACCCGCACTTTGCGCCCGTCCGCGTGCCGCACCTCGAAAGGCTTTTCACAGTAGGCCTTGGCCGCGGCGAATTTGTGGATGATGTTCGACCAGCCCCCGCTGCCGATGTTAATACCTTTTTCGGGGTCGGTAATTCCCAGAAGGTTGGATTCACACCGAATCAGCCCTACGGGGAAACCGTGCACAGAGAATATATCCAGTGACTTTAGCGCCGCTGTATCGTAGCGGCAAAGCATGTTTTGGCACCGCAGCAGATTAGATAGATTGGTGGCCAGCGCGCTGCGGATCCGCTCCTCGGGATGAGCGGCAATCGCCTGACAGCTCAATTCCAGCCCCAACGGCTGCCGGGCGTTGAACATATCCCGGTAGCAGCGGTACCCCCAACGGTGCAGTCGGTCCGTTTCTTCACCGGCGGGGATTTCCTCACCGGGCGTGAAGCGTGGCTGTACCTGCGCCCAAGCCGCGCGCGCCGCCTCGTACTTAGACAAATCCTCCGGATCAGGTGCTTTGAAAAACCGGCCCTGGTGTCGGGGGCAACATATTGGGCAATGATATTCTATCGCCACCATCGCCAGTATGCCCAAAGCCCGCCAGGAAAAGGCCGGTTTTTCTCTTATCCGTTCCATAGCAGTCCCTCTCGTTGAACCTGTTTCCAAAATGCCGGGGGCAGTACGGGCGAGGTCCACCAGGTCCACTTTGTGGGGAATAGTGCTTTCTTCCAAACGTTCCCTAACGGAACTGAATAACCCGACCGGGAGGGGTTTTAACGACAGCACGGCAACGTCGATGTCCGACCCTGGTCCGGCCAACACCTTCGCCGCCGAGAGCCAAAAAGGTACACCCGCACCTGTTGGCCGCGCAAGCCCTCGAGCACGATTTTCCGCACTCTGGCGAGCCGTTCTGCGTGGGGCTGCCTCAAAGACATGGCGCTTTTACCTCCACATCGTAAGGACGGGCACTCCGACACGGTAGTTTGCAGCATTACTCCGCTTCTGTATTACTTTTGAGTATAGCCCACTTGATCGGCCGTGGCCAATAGAAAGACGCCACGGCAAATCACACCATTTGGGAGAAATTCCACCGGATCACGAAGATGATTTTGGACGTATTAGCGTGCGGGACGGACTACATAACCTTTCAGGAGCGCCTCAGGGAAAAACTCAAACGAACCCCAAAACATCCTTAGTCCCGTTTGGCCAGATCACCTACAAACGCACCTACTACCGGCACAAAGAGACGGGGGAATAGCGTGGCGGGGTGCATCTACCGCGGCTGGTCTAGCCCACGAGGGGAAGGAGCGGTACCGGCTCAAGCGGCCGCACTGTTTGGCCGGCATCTACAACGGGAACAACTACCCCTGCGCAGAAGAAGGCCGTACGGGAGTGCTGGCGGTACATCCGGCGCAACTGGGACGGGATACTGGCTTACCAGTTGTATCCAGAAGCCCATTTGGGGGTGAGCGCTGAGGGACACGTGAGCCACATCGTTGAGCGGCGTGTCTTTCGAGCCGTCCTTCAGCCTGGAGAGGCTTGCGGATCATCGGTATCGTCCTACAGTGGCTTGACGCGACGCAACCGTTTAAAACCTTGACATAGCGTGCCGTTTCAGGTAGAATTTTGGTAGTTGCGGCACGAAGCCGCGTGCGGCTGGATGTATCCGGCTGATTTTGTGTTTATCAGACAAACAACGCAATGAAGATTATAAAACGAGGCCACGGAGGCTTTAATTCCGTGGCTTTTTCCGTTTGTCGGAAATGCTTGGTCGAACCGGAGGAGGTGTGTGCGACAGTACAAAAAGCGCTTTTGCGGTGCGAAAATCATTAATCATTGTTGAAAAGAGGGGAGAGATAACCAAAATGAAATTGGCCAAAAAAACGACTCTGAGGACGACCCTACTTGTAATCGGTATTTTGCTGTTAAGCGCGATATTGATGGGCTGCGTTGGACAGCAGGCCGAAGAAGGGAAAGTTGAAGAGCCACAAACGCTGGAGGTCGGGATAGGAAGCTTAGGCCATGCGGATGGGCTTGTGGATCCGGCGATTGGCTGGTCCAGTTGGTTTTCCAGGAGGGCAGGCCTCTATGAAACGCTGACCAAGCTTGACCACAATATGGAGTTGCAGCCCTGGCTGGCCACCGCTTGGGAGCCGGTGGATGAAAATACTTGGCAGTTTGATATTCGACAGGGGGTCACCTTTCATGACGGCACACCGCTTACCGCCGAAAGTGTGGCCTTTTCGCTGGAGAGTCTTCTTCAGGAGGACAGTCCCCGCTTCAATCCCCGGGCCCAGCCGCTTTTAAATATTAAGGAAATCAAGGTGGTGGATGAATATACCCTGCGGATAACCACCAAGGAGCCCTTTGCGCCGCTGATCTACCACCTGAGTGATCCGCTCTTTGCAATTGTCAGCCCGAACACGGAGGAGGGCGAAATCCCGGCCGGTACGGGGCCGTTTAAATTTGTCGAGCAGCAAGCAGGCGAATATGTGGTTGTGGAAAGGTTTGCTGACTATTGGGATGGCGCTGCTAAATTAGAAAAAGTAACCTTTCGCTTAATACCGGATGCTGCGACACGAGCCATGGCTTTGGAGGCTGGTGATATTGATGTAGCTGTGGCCATAACGGCTGTTGACGCTTTAAGGTTGAAAGAAACAGCGGGGGTTAAAGTAGCTACAGGGGAAATACACAGGACAGATTTTATAAAAATCAACTGTCAACAAGAACCGCTGAATGATGCCAGGGTAAGACGAGCTATAAGCTATGCTATTGACAGAGAAGGAATTATCAATGCGGTTTTGGAAGGTATCGCCGGCACGCCGGCAGCAACTATATTTCCGCCAACTTTGCCTTGGGCAAATAGAGACCTGAAAGCAGTTTACGACCCGGACAGAGCAAGAACACTTTTAGAGGATGCAGGCCTTACCGATACTGATGGCGATGGGTTTGTAGAGCATAATGGTGAGCCGTTTAAAGTAAGGTTTCTCGCCCCTACACATCGGCCGGAGTTTGGTCCGGTTGCAGAGATAATAGCAGACAGCCTGCCAAAGATCGGTATTCAGGTAGAAATTGTCACCCTTGAATTAGGGGCGGCGAAAGAAATGGTTAAAGCCGGTGATTTTGATCTGTTTATGACCTCCTGGGGGACAGCACCCAGCGGTGATCCGGCCTATATCATGGAGATGCTGGTCAGTACAACCGGAGATGCCAATTATGGCAAGTTTTCGTGTCAAGACCTGGATGAACTTTTGCTCGAAGGCAAAACAACTCTTGAGCCGCAGGCAAGAGCAGCTATTTACAATGAGGTTCAGAGGATAATCAGCGAGGAAAGCCCCTTGATATTTTTGTATCACCGGGTCGATATGCTGGGTATGTCCGAGGCTGTGCAGGGACTTGAGGTTCATCCGGCAGAGATGTATCTCTTGCATAAAGATGTTTACCTTAACTGATCGGGGGAAGCACATTTTGGAAAGTACAGCCGTCAAAGGGTTGGTCAGGGAGTATTGGAAAAAGTCTGCCGTGCGCTATAACAAAGCCCACCAATCGGAGCGGGAGCATGGCTCCTGGAAAGAGCTTTTAAAGACGATCCTGGGCCCGGCGGGCGGTCTGAAAGTGTTGGATGTCGGCACCGGTACCGGGGTGATCGCCTTGGCTTTGGCGGCCGCCGGACAGCAGGTGACCGCCCTGGACCTGACTGCGGAGATGGTGGAGAAGGCTAAAGCGAACGCCGAGCGTCGGGGTTTGGTCGTTGATTTCAGAATTGGAGACGCCGAAAAGCTACCCTTTGCGGATAACACCTTCGACGTGGTGATCAGTAAATGGCTGCTGTGGACCTTGCCTACCCCGGAGAAAGCGGTTTCCGAGTGGCAGCGGGTTTTAAGGCGCGGGGGCCGCCTGATCATCATCGACGGAAATTGGTGGGATTTTCGTAAGTCGTGGGCCAAGCGGGTCTGGTATCACTTGCTGGCTATGCCTTTGGTTCTGATTACCGAGCGGCGGTATGCCTGGAATAGCTATGGGCACCTGGTACAGCATTTGCCGATGCTTTCCCGGAAGCGTCCGGAGGCCGATGTTGAGCTGCTGGAGCACTTCGGCTTTGTTGGGGTCGAGGCTCAAACGGTCGATATCCCGATCGCTCAGACCTTTATCAGCTGGTTGAAATATGGCTATCAGGGAGGACAGTTCCTGGTAAAGGGCGTTAAAGCGTAGAAATCGGCTTTTCATCGCCGCGGCAAAAGAAAACTGAGCTTGAAGAAGGGATAAGGAATGATAAGAATGAACAGGAAGACAAAAAAAATTGGTTTGGCAATCTGTTTGGTGCTTTTGGGTGTTATACTGGCCGGCTGTGTTGGGCAGCAGGCAGACGAAGCAAAAGTAGGGGTCCCGCAGGAATTAAAAATCGCCTTGGGAATGAGTATCGGTGGCTTGGATCCCCATGGCTCTTTGGCCGGAGATGCGCGGATAATCTGGGCGAATATCTACGAAACCCTGGTTTATCTGGATGAGAATATGCAGGTGCAACCAAGATTGGCAACCAGCTGGGAAGTATCTGACGATGCTAGAGTCTGGACCTTTTTCTTGCGAGAAGGGGTTAGGTTTCACGATGGAACGCCGTTTAACGCCGAAGCCGTAAAGTTTACTTTTGAGCGCCACATGGAGACCGATCCCTTCGCGGTCGGAGTTGAAATAGAAAAAATAGAGGTGGTGGACGAATACAAGGTAAGACTTACCCTGAAAGAACCGTTTGTTCCCCTTTTAAGTGAGTTGACCAGGACCCGGAGCTCGATTATCAGTCCGACCTCGGTCGCCGGCGGAGAGTTCAAACCTATCGGTACCGGGCCCTTTAAATTCGAAGAATGGGTCAAAGAAGAAAAGATTGTGCTCAGCCGAAACGAGGACTACTGGGACGGAGCTCCGCAACTTGCGAAAGTGATCTTCAAGATTATCCCGGATGCCCATACCCGAGTGATGGCCCTTGAAGCCGGCGAGGTGGACATCGTCGGTGTTGGATTTGGCCAACTCCCTCCCGAAGAAATTCAGCGCTTAAAGGACGATCCTAAAGTCCGGCTCCTAAGCCGGTCTCCGGCCCATAATACGGTATGGCTGGCCATAAATCAAAAAAATGAGTTCTTGCAGGACTTGAGAGTGAGAAAAGCCGTTAACTACGCCATAGATGCAGAAAGCATCGTTGAACACGTAATAGAAGGAGCAGGATGCCTTGCGGTCGCACCCTGGTCGCCGGCCAAGATCTTTGGGGTGAAGCCCGGTTTACGGTTGCCCGGTTACGATCCGGAAAAGAGTAAAACGTTGCTGGCTGAAAGCGGCTGGGTGGATACCGACGGCGACGGCGTGCTGGATAAGGATGGAAAACCCTTCAAGGTCACTTTAATTATTCAAAACATACCGCCTTGGCGGGCCATTGCCGAAGCGGTCCAGGAGCAATTGCGGATGGTGGGGATAGCTTTGGAAATAAACGAGCTGGAAAGAGGAGCCTACATGAAACTGTTGCGCACCGGTGATTTCGACCTGGCCGGAATAAGCGGAATGGGATTGCCAACTAACGATCCATACATGCATATATCCTTCTTTTATCACTCCAGATATGGCTTCAAGATAGGGGAGGAATCTCCTAACCCGAGTTTGATCAACAACCCGGAGCTTGACTCCCTGATCGAGGAGATGGTTGTTACTGTCGATCCTGAACAAAGGAGAGCGCTTTACCACCGGATTCAGGAGATCATCGTTGACGAAGCGGTCGGGGTCTATCTCTATCACAGTGCCATCTTTGTTGCCCTGCAGGAAAATGTTGCTGGATTCGAGATTTCCGGTGGATATTGGAATCTGGATTTGCGAGATGTTAGTTTACGTTGAGGAGGGTTTAAATAATTAAAATGACTAAAAAGGCGGTTATACTCGCAATCGGTGTCCTGCTGTTGGGTGCGGTAGTACTATTGGGCTGTGTTGGACAACAGGCCGAAGTGACAGAAGTCCCGCAGGAGCTTACCATAGCTGTGGTCAAAGACATTGGCGGGCATAAGGATTTTGGAGTTTGGAGAGCGCACATCTTTGAAACATTGGTCGGGGCTGCACCGGGAGCAATGAAACCCGAACCAATGCTTGCCACCCACTGGGAAGTAGCAGATGACGGCTTGACCTGGACCTTTTACTTGCGTGAAGGGGTCAAGTTCCACGATGGCACGCCATTTACGGCGGAGGCGGTCAAGTTCTCGCTGGAACGAATTTTAGAAAGGTCGGCGTCGGCACGCGGCATCTTTAAGATTGCCTCCATAGAAATAGTGGACGACTACACGATCAAAATAACCAATACCGAACCTTGGGCGGCATTTCCGGCTCATTTAGCCCACGGCCTGGGTTATATCATCAGTCCGGCTTCGGTAGATGAAGAAGGAAATGTCGTGGAACCTGTAGGAACGGGACCGTTTAAATTTCATGAGCACCTTCCCGGAGAAAAAGTGGTGGTGGTGCGGAACGAAGAACACTGGCGCGGAACGCCTAAGCTGGAAAAAATAACGTTTGTGGTTATTCCGGATCACCACACGCGCATAATGGCCTTGGAAGCCGGAGAAGTCGATGTGATTCAGTTTGTCCCCGAGGGAGAAGTCGCCCGGCTGGAGGCCCACCCGGAGATCACGGTGCTCACGACTCCTTCGGTGCGCACCCATTTTCTGGTATTCAACACCGAAACCGAACCTTTCGATGACATTTTGGTGAGACAGGCGGTTGATTACGCTATTAATCAAGAGGCGTTGGTGGAGCACATTTTAGATGGCATTGGCGTGCCGGCCAGGGGGCCAATATCGCCGGCAATACGCTGGTCGATCCATGTCGAATTGCCCGAACCCAAATATGACCCCGAGAAAGCCAGGGCCTTGCTGGCCGAGGCCGGCTGGAAAGACGCCGATGGGGACGGCATACTGGATAAAAACGGAAAGCCGTTTAGCATTACCCTGCTATTAACCGGACTCCGTCCCCAGTGGCCGCCCATGGCGGAAGCAATACAAGCTCAATTAAGAGAAGTCGGGATCGATGTGAGCCTGAAAGTTTTGGAGTGGGGCGCCTATATAGATGCGGCGGGAACGCCGGGCAATAGACCTCTAGATATGCATCTCTTTTTTGGCAGTGCGGGAACTCTGGCTGCCGATGCTGATTATATATTTTATCTGGGCCATCATACGGACAGCGGCTTTTTCCAGGCTATGCACATACTAGAAGACAAGTTGATAGAGAAGGGCCTAGGCACCATGGATGATGGCGAAAGATTCGCGATATATGGCGAGCTACAGAAAATAATTCTGGAAAAAGAGCTTGGCGTTTATCTATTTCATCAGGAGGAAATCGTTGCTTTAAGAAACCATGTAGAGGGCTTTCAGGTTCATCCCACCCAGGTGATGGACCACGTTCCTTTGTGGGAGGTTAGCATTGCAGAAAAATGATGGCGAATTGACCAGATTTACAGAAATGGAGGGGAGAAGGAAAAATGTCAATAAATAAGAAAATAATCAGTTTAGTAGTCGGTATTCTCTTTTTGAGCAGCCTGCTGGCAGGCTGTGTTGAACAGCAGGCAGATGAGCAGCCAGCGGCACAGGTTCCACAGGAAGTAGTTGCCGGGCTCGGAAGAGACCCGGTGGGAGCAAGGGGTGCGCATCCATATCTTACGAGAGTCTTTGAGCAGTTGGTCATCTTAGATGCGGAAATGAAACCAAGACCAGGACTTGCGACCAGCTGGGAAGTATCTGAGGATGGTCGCACATGGACGATCCACCTACGAGAAGGTGTTAAATTTCATGACGGTACACCATTTAATGCAGAGACAGCAAAGTTCAGTCTGGAATGGGCAACAAGAGTACGGCCGGGCCTTCTTGGCTCTATAGATAGAATAGAGATCGTTGATGACTATACCATTAAGGTCATCCACAGTGAACCGCATGCTCCATTTCTCCGCTCGTTATTCTTTGCGGTTATGATAAGTCCCAATGCTATCGATGAGGATGATAGAGTTATTGAATCCATTGGAACTGGTCCATTCAAAGTAGAGGATTACCAGCCTGAAGACAAACTGGTGCTGGTGAGAAACGAAGCTTACTGGGGTGGTTTGCCCAAATTAGAACGTATTACCTTAAGATATATCCCTGAAGCAACGACAAGGATTATGGCCCTGGAGGCAGGCGAAATCGATATGATCATTGATACCGGTGGAATCTTACCAGAACATGCACCAGTTCTTAAAGCCAATCCCGAAATAGAGGTAATGACTATTCACGGGGTTGTCCACCATCATATAGGATTTGATACTACCACTCCCCCATTTGATGATGTAAGGACCAGAAAGGCAATATCATATGCCATAGATCCCGAGAGCCTTGTCAGGTATGCGCTGGAGGGTTATGGTAAAGTAATGAATACACCTGTTCCACCATTATATAAAGATTGGATGCATCCGGACTTGCTCTTTGAGTTTAGCGACAAGGATAAAGCCAGAAAGCTGCTGCAAGAAGCAGGGTGGGCAGATATGGACGGCGATGGTATTGTGGAGAAGGATGGAGAAGAGTTCAAAGTAACGATGCATTTGGCTGGTGGATGGGTAGGGCGCTGGCCATATAAGACCATTGCAGAGATTATTCAGTCAGATCTTAGGGAGATTGGAATTGCTATGGATATAGATGTTGTAGATACAGGCCTTTATCGGGAGATGATGGAGAGAGGAGATGTTAAGATGACATTAATCCCTATTGCCGGCGTTTCCCCGCGTTCGGCTGTGAAGGATACTTTTCACTCAGAAGGTGGTATGACTGTTGCTATCAATCCGCCCTTTTTCAGTAATCCACGCGTCGATGAACTGACTGAAGCAGCGATGAAAGAAACTGATGATTCAAGGGCACAACGACTGCTCTTTGAGGTCCAAGAGATTGTTGCAGCAGAAGTTCTGATGATTCCTCTCTTTGAAGAGCTAATGATCAACGCTGTCAGAGATAACATAAGAGGTTATGAGATGCACCCTTGGTTTGTCGTCAACTGGGAAGATATTCACGTGGTGAGCGAAAAGTAATTTCATATTAGGAGAAGGTCATGAACTGGTTTGCAGAATGGCGGGAATTGGTGTTGCGGTCATCATTCAGGAAGGGGCAGAGCCCTTTTACTTCAAAGGAGTTTGTCGAATGGTACGAGCTGCAGCTCGAACATAACAATTATCCCGGGGTTCTGCTGGACAAGGTGCAAAGGCACCTGGACGAGCACGCAACGGTGCTGGACATCGGTGCCGGCACCGGTGCTTTCGCCCTACCCCTGGCTCAGCGGGTTAAAGCGGTCACCGTGGTCGAGCCGTCGGCCGAGATGCTTGCCCGCCTGCGCCGCAAAATGGATACAACCGACATCCGCATCATCAATAAGCGCTGGGAAGATATTGACAGCGGGGAGGTCGGCCGGCATGACCTGGTGCTGGCCGCCCACTCGCTCTACGATATTGCAGACATCGAGACGGCACTAAAAAAGATGCTGTCAGCAGCGAAAAAACATCTTTACATCATCATGGGAGCTGGCAAGTCAAAGTTTTATGCCGATATCTGGCGACGCTTCAAAGGGGAAGAATATCATCCTCCGCCTGGTTTCATTCACCTGTATAATGTTCTCTATGAGCTGGGGGTGCCTGCTAATGTGGAAATGATACGGACTCCCCGGAATCAGATTTATGTGAATATTGAGCAGGCCGTGAAGCACTGGCGGGTGCGGCTCGATCTGGCGCCCGAAAAGGAGGGCGATTTGCGGGCTTATTTGCTGGATTCCCTGGAAGAGAAGGACGGGAAACTTTATTGGCGGGAGGAAAGACCAACTGCGGTCATCACCACCGGGCTGCTGGTAGGTGACGCTGGTAGCGCCGGTCACGCCGGTGATGTCGGTAGCGCCGCCGGTGGTACCGGATGTTGACCTATGTCTTGCGCCGCCTCGGCCTGATGGTTTTCATCATGCTGGGCGTGTCGGTGATCACTTTTTCCATGATGCATTTGGTGCCGGGCGACCCAGCCGAGGTGATCGCCATGGAACGGTATGGAGAGGAGATCACAGCAGAAACGATCGAACATGTAAGAAGGGAATTGGGTCTCGATCAACCGATTTACGTCCAGTATTCTCGCTGGCTAAGCAATGTTCTTCATGGTGACCTTGGATATTCTCACCGTACCGATCGTCCGGTTTTGGATGAGATCCTGACCAGACTGCCCGCCACGATACAGCTTGCCCTAGCAGGTATGCTGGTATCTCTCATCATAGCAATTCCAGTTGGGACCATCTCGGCCACCAGGCAATACTCGGCGGCCGACAACATCAGCATGTTCGGTGCGCTTTTGGGAGTTTCTATGCCCAATTTCTGGCTGGGGCTGTTACTCATAATGTTTTTTTCGGTACATTTGGGTTGGCTGCCGGTATTCGGCCGCGGCAGCATAGAGCACCTGATCCTGCCGGCCGTCACGCTTGGTACCGGCATGGCGGCCATCACCACCCGTTTGATCCGCTCCAGCATACTCGAAGTGCTCGGTCAGGATTATATCCGGACCGCCAGGGCCAAGGGCTTGAAGGAAAAAGTCGTGATTTATAAACATACCTTAAAGAACGCCATGATTCCGGTGGTCACCATTGTCGGCCTCCAGTTTGCCTCTTTGCTGGAGGGTGCGGTCATCGTTGAGGTCATCTTTGCTTGGCCCGGAATCGGCCGGCTGTTGGTCGATTCGATCTTCGCCCGCGATTTCATGCTCATTCAGGGCTGTATCTTGTTCATTGCGGCCATGTTTGTACTGGTCAATCTGTTGGTTGATATTTCTTATGCCTACTTGGATCCCAAAATACGTTACGAGGTGAAATAATGCATGATCTGGTAACCAAGATTATCGAAAGCCGGCTGCCTTCGACCGAGGTTTTCCGAGGACTTAGAAAGCATCGCCTGGCCCTGATCGGGGCGGGGATCATCTTGGTGCTGATTTTTATTGCTATCTTGGCACCTTTTATCGCTCCCCACGACCCGATCGAACAAAATTTGGAGCATCGTTTGCTGCCGCCCAACGCCGAATACCCATTGGGAACCGATAACCTCGGCCGCTGTATTTTGAGCCGGCTGATCCACGGAACGAGTGTTTCGCTGCAAATCGGCGTCATCGTGGTGGGTATCGCCGCGACCACTGGCGTGACGCTCGGGCTGATCGCCGGTTACCGCGGCGGCCTGGTCGATGAACTGATCATGCGGATCGTGGACGTCTTGCTGGCCTTCCCCGGCATCATCCTGGCGTTGGCGATCGCCGGCATCCTGGGTCCTTCGCTCTACAACGTTATGCTGGCTTTAGCGGTCGTTGGTTGGACCAGTTATGCCCGGGTGGTTCGGGGATCGGTGCTGTCGGTGAAAGAAAAAGAGTTTGTGGAGGCGGCGCGGGCGTTGGGTGCCGGTGAGGCCCGGATTATGTTCCGGCACATATTGCCCAACGTCACGGCGCCCGTGATCGTGATGGCCACGCTGGGCATGGCCCACGTGATTTTAGCGGCGGCGGCCTTGAGTTTCTTGGGGTTGGGCGCGCAGCCCCCCACCCCGGAATGGGGTTCGATGTTGAACGACGGGCGGGCTTTTATGCGGACCGCACCCCACCTGACGATTTTTCCGGGGTTGGCGATAATGGTGACCGTCTTGGCCTTCAATTTCCTGGGCGATGGGCTTAGAGACGTACTCGATCCACGGTTGAAGGGGGCGGCCAGATGAGTGGAAGCGAGGAATTGTTGAACATCCACAGGCTGAGCACCCATTTTTTCACCGAAAACGGGGTGGTGCGGGCCGTGGAGGCGGTAGATTTAAAAATAGGCCGGGGAGAGATCGTCGGGTTGGTCGGCGAATCCGGATGCGGGAAAACGGTTACCACCCTTTCGATCATGCGCCTGCTTCCCAGTCCGGGCCGGATAGTTAACGGCGAGATTTGGTTTGAAAAGGAGAATCTGATCGAGAAAAGCGAGCCCGAAATGAGAAAAATACGCGGCAACCGGATTTCGATGATCTTTCAAGAGCCGATGAGTTCGTTGAATCCGGTTCTGACCATCGGCGAGCAGATCGCGGAAGTTATCAAATCGCATCAGGGTTTAAGCAGGGCGCAGGCCAAAAATATGGCGGTGGAGATGCTGGATTTGGTGGGTGTTCCCGCGGCGGCGACCAGGGTAAACGAGTATCCGCACCAGCTCAGTGGCGGCATGCGCCAGCGCGTCATGATCGCGATGGCGCTCGCTTGTAAGCCGGCACTGCTGATCGCCGACGAGCCCACCACGGCGCTCGACGTTACCATCCAAGCCCAGGTGCTGGACCTCATGCGGGATCTGCAAAAGAAATTCCACACCGCCATCATGCTCATCACCCACGATCTTGGGGTGGTGGCGGAGATGTGCGATGAAGTGGTGGTGATGTACCTGGGCAGGGTGGTGGAGCATGCCAAGGTGCGCCCCATCTTCCACGACCCCAAGCACCCTTACACACAGGGGCTCTTGCGCTCGATCCCTTCGCTTGCCTCCAGGAAGCAGCGGCTGGAGCCCATCAAGGGCGTGGTGCCGGATCCCTTGAACGCGCCTCCGGGCTGTCCCTTCCACCCGCGCTGCCCCCATGAAATGGAGATCTGCCGGCGGGAGATGCCGCCCCTCAAAGAGGTGGCTTTCGACCACCAAGCCGCCTGCTGGCTCTACTAAGGGGTGCTGGAGATGACAATACAAGACGGCGTCCTGCTCAGCGTAAAGGGCCTGAAGAAGTACTTCCCCGTCCGCCGAGGCGTCTTCCGCCGGATCGTCGGCTGGGTCAAGGCCGTAGACGACGTGGACCTGTTCATCCCAGAGGGCGAGACCCTGGGGCTGGTGGGCGAGTCCGGTTGTGGAAAGTCGACCTGCGGGCGCACCATCCTGCGCCTGATCGAGCCCACCGCAGGAGAAATCCTCTTCCGGAGCCAGCGCCTGGGCCAGGTGGTAGACATCGCTAAGGTGGGCAAAAACGAGCTCAAGCTCCTGCGCCGGGAGATGCAGATCATCTTCCAGGACCCGTACTCCTCCCTTAACCCCCGCATGACCGTGGGGGACATCATCGGCGAGCCCCTGATCGTCCACCAGGTCGCCCGGGGAAAGGAGAAGGAGAACCGGGTCAAGGAGCTCCTCGAAGCGGTGGGCCTAAAGCCTGAGCACATGCAGCGCTACCCCCACGAGTTCTCCGGCGGCCAGCGCCAGCGGATCGGGATCGCCCGTGCCCTAGCCCTGGATCCCCAGCTCATCATCTGCGACGAGCCGGTCTCGGCCCTGGACGTCTCGATCCAGGCCCAGGTGCTCAACCTGCTCGAGGGCCTGCAAGAGGAATTCCACCTCACGTACCTGTTCATCGCCCACGACCTCTCGGTGGTGAAACACATCTCCGACCGGGTGGCCGTGATGTACCTGGGGAAGATCGTGGAGCTCGCAGAGACCGAAGAGCTCTTCACCCACCCCATCCATCCCTACACCGAGGCGCTCCTTTCCGCCGTGCCGGTCCCCGACCCCGACTACAAGTCCGAGCGGATCATCCTGCAGGGGGACGTGCCCAGCCCGGTGAACCCGCCTTCGGGCTGCTACTTCCACCCCCGCTGCCCCTACGCCAAGCCGGTCTGCTCTGAGGAGCCACCTACGTTCCAGGACTACGATGGGAAGCACTTTGCGGCTTGCCACTTCGCCGGCGAGCTTTCCCTGCGGGGCGTCAAAATGAAGTGAAGGTCCTGATCAGGACCCGCAACCCCCACAAGCTCGCGGAGATCCGCCGCATCCTGGGCGAGATCCCCGGGATAGAGAGGGCATTCGCAAATTGTAAACGAGGCTCTGGACATGTATCTGGCCAAGTACTCAAACGCGCGGGACGCAGACATCAACCGGTGAACAGTTCGTGCGTCAATTGAGGACTACAGACGGCAAACGCCGGGAGCGTCTAGATTAAGCTAATTGACAACCAGCCTAAAGAATGAGTAAAATATTGTTAAATGTAGAATCAGGCGTCTTGAAGGGCAAACTTGCCGAAAGGCAAGGACGCAAAGTCGGAGGGTCTAAGTCGCACGGTGATAGGACAGCCGGTTGCTAGAGACTGCCTTTGAGCTTCAGTTGCCTTTTGCCCCTCACGCCGTTCGACTTTGTTTTTCCTTGGAGGGGCTTTCCTCTTGATGTTTGGGTTTCTCCGCCTGTCGCGCAATGGACAGAAGAATATGCACCCGGAAATCAAGCGCATTTTCGCGCTTAGAGAGGCGCTAATCAATGTGGGATATAACCCATCCGAGGTCGATTACATGATTGCCACTCTCAGCGGCCGGCAAGACCTCCGAACCCTCGATGCGGCCGCGCTAGAAAAGCTCGAAACCGCTCTGGAAAAGCAACTGTCCGTCGCCCAAGACTGTATCGATTCAATTCACAAAACGGGCCGGCAGCCGGTATCCCCTACAAGCGCATCTGATCAACACTACGCTTACTATGGTGATAGTAGTAATAATAACCATAATCTTTAGACGACAGCCGTAACCAATTCAGCACCACGCCCAGCAGCCGTCCGTTGACCCTGGCCAGCCGGACCTTCGCCTCCTGGGCCATTTCCACCCGAGTTCCCCCCCTGATCACCAACAGTACACCGTCCACCTGCCCGGCCAGCAGGCTGGCGTCGGTTACCGCCAACACCGGGGGCGAGTCGACCAGCACATAGTTGTACCGCTCCGCCAGCCACCTCAACACTTCTTTCATCCGGCCCGAAGCCAGGAGTTCCGCCGGATTAGGTGGAATGGGCCCGCTGGGCAGCAAGGCCAGCCGCGCGACCTCGGTATCAAGGATAACCTCGTCCAGCCCGGTCTTCTGGGACAGCACGTTGGTCAGCCCGGCAGTGCTCTCCAGCCCGAACACCTTATGCAGCCGGGGCTTGCGCAGGTCGGCGTCCACCAGGCAGACGTTATGCCCCGCCTGGGCGAGCACCACCGCCAGGTTGCTTACGGTCGTCGTTTTCCCTTCCTCCGGTCCGGCACTGGTGGCCAGAATCACCCTAGCCGCGCCGTCGGGCGCGGCAAAACCCAGGTTGGTACGCAGGGTACGGTAGGCCTCCGCTGCCGCCGACTTCGGGTGCCGGTGGGTGATTAGGTCCACGAAAGCGCCGTTTTTACTCATCATCTGCATCCTAATCTCGCCTCCGTTCCGGAATCCTCACGTCGCGGCACCGCCGCTCAGTAGGTGCCCCGCGCCGTCCGGGCGTCCACCGCCGGCACCACCCCAAGCACCGGCAGGTCCAGGTGCCGTTCTACATCCTCCGGATTCTTGATGGTGTAATCCAGGTGTTCCAGCACGAAGGCCAGGACCACGGACACCATCAGGCCCAGCACAAACGCCAGCGCGATGTTCAGTTTCTTGTTCGGCTTCACCGGTGCCGTCGGCGTGTTCGCCGGCGACACCACCACCACGGAGGTCTGGCCCAGGTCAATCGAACGGGCAATCTCCGTCTGAGTCACTTTCTCCGCCAGCAAATCAGCCGTGGCCTCCAACCGGTTTACCTCGCTCTGCAAACGTTCCTGCTGCGCCCGCTTGGTCGACAGTTCCGCCAGCAACACCTGGGTCTCCTCCTCCAGGGTGGCGATGAGTTGGGTCAGCGCCGCCACCTCGGCTTCCTTCTCCGCCTGGGCCGCTTTGCGTTCGCTCAAACGTTCGGACAGGGAGGTGTAAACCGGGTTAGGCTCCTTAGCTGTCACCACCATCCCCTCCTCGGTGGTCCGTTCCACGCTCACTGTCGCTGGCGTCGCGTCAAGCTCTTCCTGCATCCGGGCCACGCCGGCGCTGATTTGCTGCAGCTCGATCGTAGCCACGTTGAGCTGTGATTTGTAACGGGCCAGATCCTCAGACTTCTGGGCAAACTCCGCTTCCAGCACGGCCACGCTCCGCGGCTGGGCTTCGAATTCCTTGAGCTTAGCCTGCGCTTCATCCAGTTGGGCTAGAGTCTCCTCCCGCTGGCGTTGCAGAAAGTCCACCGACCGGGCCATCTGCTCCTGATTCCTTTCCGAAAGCATCACCAGGTACTCGCTGCTGATCGCGTTCGCGATATCGCGCGCCAGCACCGGGTCCGTATGCTGTACCCGCACCTCGATCAGGTTGGCGTCCCGGATGATTTGTGCGTCCACCATCGCCAGCAAATGCCGGGGTTCGTACATCTCCAGGCCCAGCTTATCAATCACCCGCGCCATCAGGGCCTCACTCTTGATCTGCCCCAGATAAGTATTCATGGTCATCACCGGGATCCTCGCAATCTTTCCCACCACGTCCTCCAGATCGCCCTGCTCCACCACCCGCTGTTGCTCCGCCGCCAGGGTGACCATTAAGAGGGTCTTCGCCTCGTAAACGGGCTGTAGAAAGAAGAAACTCAGAATGCCGCTGGTCAACACGGCCAAAAAAGTCACCAGGACGATCACTTTGCGCCGCTTCTGCAGGACCTTGAAAAGCGCCCGCAGGTCGATCACGTCCTCGGCAAAAACCAGTCTTTCCCGCTCATTCTTTTGCTGCTCGCTCACGAATCGGCCTCCCTTGAAAGCACAGGTAAAGCTAATAGGTCCGCAAACCGTGCGTCCGTTTCCTCCTGCTCCGCCCGGAGCCGGGTCAATATCTCTTCCGCCGCCTCATCCTCGCCCATCCTGCGCAAAGCCGCCGCCCGCCAAAGTTCACTTTCCCACTTCAAATCCTTATCCGCCGCCGCGGCCCGCAGGTATTCCTCCGCCGCCCCATACTCGCCCTGTAAAAAGTGCGCCTGACCCAGCACCAGCTTCAACACCGCGCTCCGCTCGGCCGCCGCCCGCCACTGGAGCACAAACCGCGTCTCCAGCCGTGCGGTCTGCTGCTCCACACGCGCGGGCAGGGCCAGTGCCTTCCCCACGTATTCCCGGGCCGCATCCAGTTCACCCCGCTCAGTACTGTACCGGACCGCCCCAATGTAAGCCCGGCCCAGGATTTCGTAATGGGGCAGGTACAGCGGATTGGCCAGGACCAAAGCCTCTGCCTCCTGAACCACCAGTTTCGGCTCCCGCAGCAGGTGGTACACATTCAGATTCGAAGACCGGATCCGAATCCCGTAGGGCTCCAACGCCGCCGCCCGCCGCGCGTACCCGAGCGCCCGGTAATGCTTCACCGCGTCGTCCTCGGCCAGCGCCTGCACCGCGTAGACCTGCGCCAGGTCGCCGGGATAGGTGGCCGTAAACGGGTCACGCCGCGCCGCCTCCTGCAGCAGTGCCGCCGCCGTATCCAGGTCCTGCCGGTACAGCGCGCGTGCCCCCTCCGCCCCCAGCTTCCCGGCCGCGTACAGGCTCGATGCCGGCAGCACCAGCGCCGCCGCCGCCAACGTGCCAAGGAGGGCCGTCACGACCAGCCGCCCGGCTGAAACCACCGGCACCTTCTCCGGCTCTTTCTCTTTCTTCCGCCTTCGCCCCCCGCGCGGGGAACCTTCCCCTTCAGGGTTCAGGGCCAGTTCTGCCCCACCGCGCACCAGCCCCATATAAGCGAAAAGCAGGAAGCCCATGGCCGCCATGGACAGGTTAAAATCGAAAAAGCTGTGCAACCCCAACCCCAGCACCGCCACCGCCGCCGCCCAGGTGGACACCCACACCCCATGCTGTGTCCCGTAACGCAAGAAACGCACCAGTAAAAAGATAAAGAGGCCCCACAGGATCAGGACGGCCAGGAACCCGATGGTGCCCGCCTCTACCCAGGTCTGGAAGAAGTAGTTATGCACCTCGGTGGACCAATACGGGTGAGATTGGTACTGGTGATAAACCGCGTTCCAACCGCCGCCGCCCGCCCCGGTCAGGGGATAGTCCCGCACGATGCGCAGCGCGTCGCGGTTCATGACCATCCGTTCGGTAAAGCTCCTCTCCGCGGCAGAGATCCTCTCCGCCCGGACAAAAACATCCTCGGCCAGCAGGGCCCGTCCGGCACCCGCCGGCATGGCCGCCGCAGCATACATCAAGTACAGGGCCAGCACCAGACAGCAGTAACCCACGCCACCCCAGGCCACCAGCCGCCTGGTGGACTCGGCCACCGTCTCCCGGTTCAGCCAAACGCCCAACCCATGGTAGGCGGCCTGCAACACCACTGCCGCCGCCACGCCGGTCCCCAGGTACCAGAGTGCCGTTTCCGTTGCGCCCGCCTTCAGGGCATCGAAAAAGCCCTTGGCGGCCAGCAATCCGCAGCTCACCTGGATCAGGATGTGGTAGGCCGCCCGCCAGCGATAAGCTTCCGGCAGCACCGCCACGAAACCGCCCAGGAGGAAGGGGTATATCACCCAACTGCCCCGGGACTGGGTCCCCAGCACCACCGTAACCAGGATGGTGCCGCCTACCGCAAATAACACTTTCTGCCACAGCCGGTCCGTTTTAACACTTAAGGCTACGCCTACCACACTCAGCACGGCCAGAAATATGCCCAGCGTGTTTGGATACTGCAAGGTAGAGGCAATCCGTCCGTGTACCACCGCCCCCGGAAAGGCAAACAGGCCGGTGATCGCCGCGAGGCCAACGAGCGCCACACCCACAGCGCCAAGGTACGTCACCAGAAGAACCCGGTCCAGGTCGCGCTCTGCACGCACCGCGCGGTAAGCGATCCAGAAGATCATCGCGTAACTGACGACCTTCAGGACCTCACCCACCGCCGGTCTGATATGCACCGCGGTCACCAGCGAGAGCAGGTAAGCCGCCACCAGGGCCAGCAGCGCCCATTCCAGGCCGGTAAGCCGAAAACCCACCTCCCGGCGCAGTACCTGGTCATATACACACAGGGCAAAGACCACCCCCACCACCATGTGGGCCGTCAACAGTTCCGGAGCGAAAAACAAACCCCGGAAGAAAGGACTGGCGAACAGAATAGCCCACAGTCCGATCACAAAGAAGGGACGCAGGTTAAGATGGAGGATGGGCTGACCATTAGCGTTTGTTAACGCGTCCCCTTTGGTGCTCACATGTTTCGACACCCTTCGGCAATTATTTGCTCCCACGGTGGTCCCCCGACAGTTTGTCCCAAGTCTTCTAGGGCATATGTCTTATATTCGACTCCTGAATTCCAGCTTCCTGCTTTTGCAAAAAAAACCCCGGTGAGCAACACCGCCCACCGGGGTTAGAATGTCACGTATTTAGAGGTTGTCCGCTGCCGCCAGCATGCGCTTCAGCATCACGACGGCCTCGGCGCGGGTCGCGCTCTCCAGCGGGGCGAACGCGTTGCCGGGACGGCCGCCCACGATACCCTGGTCGGCAGCCACTGCCGCCACTTCCCGGGCCCACGGGCTGATCGTGGCCGCGTCGGTGAACCGCGCCAGGATGGCTTCCACCTCGGCGGCGTCAAGCGTGACGTCCTTGCCCTGATAGGCCAGTCCGCGCACAACCATGGCCGCCAACTCCTGGCGGGTGATGTCCGCGTCCGGCTTGAAGGAGCCGTCCGGGTAGCCGCCGACGAGACCGGCCGCCGCCGCGGTTTCGACCGCACCCGCGTACCAGGCGCCGACCGCTACGTCCGTGAACTTACCGCCGCCCGCCGGCTGCTCGGTGATGCCGAGAGTGCGGATCAGCAGGGCCGCGAACTGCGCCCGGGTCACGTTCTGGTGCGGGGCGAAGGTGGTCGGCGTAATGCCGGCCACAATCCCTCTGGCCGCCATCAGGTGGACATCGTGCTCCGCCCAGTGCCCGGCCAGATCCGCAAACCTGCCGGTGTAAACCATCACCGTGTACAGGCTCAGGGAGTCGCGCGGTACCGTTACCACCTGGTTGTCCTTATCCACGCGGGATCCGGGCACGCACTCCCACTTCCGCGCGGCCTCGTTGTAACGGTAGATTGCGAGGTAGTCCGCCGGTGCTCCCTGCAGCTTAGCCGGGTCGTACGGCAGGGTCAGCGTGACCGGTGCGGTGAAGTTCCGGATGGCGCCCTTACGCTCGCCGTCGGCGTAAGCTTCAATGGTGATGTTGTACACCTCGCCCGCGATGCGGTAGTTGGCCGCCGCCGGCACCGGAGCCTCATCCCTGGTGATGTTCAGATGGAGGGTGACTCCCTCGCCTTTGAACACGGCGAGATCGAGGGCCCCCGGCGGGATCGTCAGCTTGGTGCCGCCGATTTCCACCACCGCCGTCCGCTCGGCCGCGAACACCTCGGCCAGCAGGTCGGCCGAAACCTTGACGGTCCCCTCCGTCGCCGCCTCCGCGGGAATGGCGAACACGATCGTTTTCTCGGCCGGATCCGCCAGCAGTTCCCGGACTTTGGCTTCGTCCACTACCAGGGTGCCCTGGCCGTCGGCGACCTCCACCGTGCCGGTGGCGGTGTCAACGGTTTCCGGTTTCGGCGCGGGGCCCGGACCGGGGCTGGGCTGAGGCGGCGGAGCCTCGATGGTGAGCGTAATGGACTCAAGCTCATCTTGCCCCAGATAGACGACCAGCTGCACATTATCAAGCGGCAGCAAACCGCTGAAAGCGTAAACCCAGCTGTACACAAACTGGTAACCGGTTTCATAGACCGTTTCGTTTACTTCCAAGTAAACGTCATAGACCGTCTTGTAAACATTGCCGGCCGCATCCACCAGCTTAAACCAGATGTTCTGGAACTCTGACTGGGTCAGCGGCGCGATCCGGATGGTCAACTCTACCTTTTCTTGAGCCGCGTCGGTCTGCAAAGTCGCCGTGCCGCTCTGCCACTGGCCGTCTTTATCCTGAACCCAAACATTTGGCTGGTTAGACGCCTCTGCAGGTGCGGTCAGCCCCACGGCCAGGCTGGCCAGAAACGCCAGAAACACCACCAGGGCGATGTTGCCCAGCAGTGGCCGGTTCGCATACAGTTTGCCCATTACCTTTTCACCTCCTTCCCTGGCCGGATGGAAGTGCGGGCATACTATCCCGCTTAAAGCAAATTTTACCACAAGCGGTCAACTGGTGACAATCCTTTTTCAGCAACCCGCGAAAATTCGGCTTGAAGGAGTTTGACGACCCCGGTCGAATTGGACATAATGATGCAGGTGATTTAGCACGCCCGAGCGGCACAGCTTGGACAAAACTGGTCAGAGTCCGGCTTCGGCTTCCACCGCAGTGATGGTTTGCGGCGCAAGCTTAGCAGGGCGTTCCAGCGGGAGGTAAATAAATTATGAGGGAAACGGTAGCCCTAGGGGTGACCGGCGCAGTAACCGCCCTTGAAACCTTGGGGTGGGATATTGCCGTGGCGGCGGCAATCTTTCTGGCCTTCCTGCTGTTGAGGAAGTTGTTCACCAGGTTTGTTTTCAAAATAATCTTGCGCCTGGCCAGCAAAACCAAGACCGAAGTTGACGATCATATTTTGCGGGCCTTTGAAAGTCCTTTTCGGGCTCTGGTCGTGATTGTCGGAATTTACGCTTCCCTGGCCTACTTGCCGCTAACCGCCCACCAGGATCTTTTGCTGGTAAAATTTCTCCGCTTAGGGTTAATCGTGCTCACCACCTGGGGGCTTTATAATCTGGCCGATAATTATTCTTTCGAAACCATCGGCCGGAAATTTGCTTTTGACCGGACCTTGACCTCCTTCCTGGCGAAAATACTGCGGTTTGTAATCATTGCGCTGGCAGTCAGCGTAATCGTTCAGGAACTGGGTTACAACATCAACGGGTTAATCGCCGGCCTGGGGCTGGGGGGATTGGCCTTTGCCCTGGCCGCAAAAGACACCCTCGCCAACATCTTCGGCGGCGTGATCATCATTGTGGACAAACCTTTCTCGGTGGGCGATTGGATCTACACCCCCAGCGTCGAGGGGACGGTGGAAGAAGTGTCGCTCAGAAGCACAAAGGTACGCACATTTGCCAACGCCCTGGTTACCGTGCCGAACTCGGAGCTGGTCAACCAGCCGATCACCAACTGGTCCCGGATGAAAAAGCGGCGGATCACTTTCCACTTGGGGGTAACCTATACCACCCCGCAAGATAAATTGAAAAAGTGCGTGCAAGCAATCCGGTCCATGCTGGAAACCCACCCCGATATCCACCAGGAGACCATTTTTGTCCGTTTCGACCGCTTCGGTGACAGCAGCCTGGATATCTTCCTCTATTTTTTCACCAACACCACGGTATGGTCGGAGTACCTGGCCGTCAAGGAAGAAATCAACTTTAAAATCCTGGAGATCCTGGAACGGGAGGGCGTGTCCGTGGCTTTCCCCAGCAGAAGCATTTACTTTGAAACCCCGCTTCAATACGACTCCGGCCACCGGAACGATACTTCATCATAGTTCAGTTTCCAGCAGACATTCTCCCGATCAACCGCGAAAACCAGCCCCCCGGCGGCCGGTATTCCTTCTGTCTGCCAATTTCCACCGGTGGTGCGCCGTCCAACACGCGGCGGGGGTTTTCCTCAAAAAGTTTCAGGGCACCCTCGCGGCCTAAAAGGGCGGTTAGCTTGGGAAGAGCTTCACCCAGGGCCGCCAGGCGTCCGCCCGGGCCGTGCAGGTCGGAGGCAATGAACTGTACCCACCGGTGACCGATAAACAGTTCGGCGGCCTTGCGCACATCCCGGCCAAAGAGCCCCACAAGACTGCCAGCGGTAACCTGTATCAATACGCCCTTCTGCAGCAGGCGGTATACTTTGGCCGGCCGGGCAGCCAGTTCCCGGTTTCGTTCAGGATGGGCGAGCACGGGCGTTACCCCGCGGACCAGAAGATCGAAGAACACCTGATCCACGTAAGACGGCACACCGGTCGCGGGCAGTTCCACCAACAGGTGCCGCCCCCGGTCGTTCAGGGTGAGAAGCATCCCGCGGTCGAATTTCTCAGGTAGCTCCGGCTCGACGTAGTACTCGGCGCCGGGGAGAACGCAGACCCGGATGCCGGCTGCATCCAAGGCCGCCTGCAGGTGGGTTACCTGAGCCAGGATGGTGGCCCGATCGTTGGCGTAAACCCCGGGAATGACGTGGGGCGTAGCCACCACATGGGTTACACCTATGGCCTCCAGGCGCCGGGCTGCTTCCACTGCCGCGGCCTGATCGGCGGCTCCATCGTCAATACCCGGGAGAATGTGGGTGTGGATGTCGATCAAACCCGATACCCCCTTTTGTCAATGCCGGCTTGATATCCAAAAGAAATTAGTGATACTGTTAGGTAAGCCATTTCATTCGTGTTCCAAAGGAGATCTTTATGCGCCTGGTGTGCTACTGGCTTCCGGTGTTTATCTGGGTCGGTGTTGTGGCCTACCTGTCCTCGCTGCCCCACATCTTTATCACCGAGATTCCGTACCTGGTACCGGTCCTGCAAAAGATGGTAGATGTGCTTATCCGCCTGCCCTATGCCGCCCAGGTGGTAAACATCCTTCTGGGAGTGGATCTGAGTACTATCAATCTCAATAATAGTGAGACTTTGCGGGTGGCCAATTTCTTTTTCCGCAAGGGTATGCACGTCTTGGTGTATCTGGTCTTGGGCTTTTTGACGATCCGGGCCCTTATCAATACGATACGCCGGGCCCCAATACTGCTTACCATACTGTTTGTCACGGCGGTGGCCGCCGCCGATGAGTACCATCAAACCTTTAACCCTGCACGCACCGCCCGCGTAATGGACGTGGGCCTGGACGTAAGCGGCGGAATCATCGGAATCGGTGTCTATTTAGTGCTGCGCTGGTTTCTCCTGAAACTTCGCATGCGGTAGGGCAGTCAATAACGTCCAGGAGCACGCAAAGGCTCCATGATTCCCATCAATTTGGTGTTCGCAATGTTTTTGCGGCCGCCGGCGTCCTGCACCGAGGTCTTGGGCAAAAAGGCCGCCATCGACCGCCAGCCCCTCCAGCCCCGGGACGTGCCCCGCACCTGGGCGGACATCGAAAAAGCCAGCCGTCTCTTGGGCTTCCGGCCGCGGACACCGCTTACCGAAGGTCTGGCCAACTTCGTGGCCTGGCTTTTCACCCAAGAACGGCCTTCCGGCTGACCGCCCGCAGCACCTTTTTCACCGCCCGGGCGGTGTCTTCCATATCCGTCTCCGAAAGCGTCGGGTGCACCAAAAACATCAGGGAAGTCTCGCCCAAATCGTTCAAAGCGGCAAGAATATCTTTCCGTTTACAATATCAATTAATTAATATACTACAGTAATATACTACATACCTGGAAAACAAAAACATCCAGCTTCAAATTCAAACCAACCTCACCGGCCTCAAAGTGGGGCCGGGGGCAAAAAGTGTAGTCCGAACCGGTTTTCCGCCTTCTATGGCCAGTCTCATTACGAGCCCTTCCCCTTCCGCGCGGTGTCCTTTCCACCGCCGGAACCCCCACCGCCACCGCGTGAGATCCGATATCCCGAATCACTACCGCTCCGGCACCCACCGTTGACCACTCGCCAGTGGCCGCCTGTCCTTGCCCGCCCCGGACAACATGCAGTACAATGCAACAAACAAGAACGCTTTTTCGCCCGAGGTGAAGTTGTTGCCCGGCAACAGAACCAGATTCGGCCGCACCTGGTGGGGCCAGACCTGGGTCGAGGCCCTCCAGAGGATCGACCGCTACACCAACCGGCTACCGCGCGGCCGCCACTACGCCGCCACCGGCCGGGTGCTGGAAATCGCCATCGAGGAAGAAACCGTCCGCGCCGCCGTCCAGGGGACCCGCCGCCGCCCCTACGAGGTCACCATCCGCCTGCGTCCGTTCACCCGGGCCGAGGTCTCCCGCCTCAAGGCCGCCGTTGCGGAAGACCCGGCCCTGGCCGCCGAACTCGCTTTGGGCAAACTGCCCGCGGAAATGCTCGACCTGCTGGCCGGACATGGCCTTTCCCTGCTTCCGGCCTCCTGGGACGATCTCCGGGCGCGTTGTTCCTGCCCGGACTGGGCCAACCCGTGCAAACACCTGGCCGCCGTCTACTACCTCCTGGCCACGGAGACGGCACGCTGCCATCCGTTCTGGACCGCACGGAATGGTATCTCCTCCATCCGGCGAAGCGGGAGGCCCACCCTTTGGAGGATGCCACTTTATTCGCCGTGCCCGGCACCGACCTCCCACCTGGTCCACTCCTTTGCCGGCGTGGAGGCGACCGGCAAGGTGGCGGACGCCTTCTTCCGCGGCGCGCCCCACACGCCGGAAGTGTTACCACATCCGACTACTGCTGCACGGGCTGTAGTAAGGCACCATACTTTTTTCTGACGGCCCCATTATACACATTTTCTGGGAGTGTAACACGCGCCTTGCGGCCTACCGGCTAACCGCCCGCAGAAAATCAAAGCAGGGCTTTCCCGCGCAAAAAACTCTCCGCGCACCGTAACACCTGGCCGGCCGCCTGCAGCGCAGCCGCCGTGTGCGTTGCCGTATAAGCTTCACTGGGAATTGCCGGCGCGGGGAGTCCATTCGGGTAGCGCGTGGGAATGTAGAACTGGTCCAGCAAGGCCGCTTCCTCCACCACGTCGGCAAATCTGCGGTCATACTCCGCACACCGCCCAGTCAAATCACGCACCGAATGCCCCAAAACTACTCGTTTCCCTTGACCGTAAAGCACCGCCTTCAAAGCTTTTTTCGCCGCCTGCTGGGCATAGAAACATGCGGCCGCATGGTGGCCGGCCGCGTGCAAAGTCCGCACCGCTTCCAGGTCTGCCTGTGCCTGCTTAAACCAACGTTGTGCTTCAATTTCGCGGACGTTCATACAAGATCAACCCTTCTTGTTCGGCGATCCAAACCACCCCGGTCTCGCGCATTTGCGCGTATTCCTCCGGAGTATAAACCAGAATCTCTGCCGGTCGCTCAAATTCTGCCAAAACAGGCACCATATCCTGCAGCCGCTCCAAGAAAGGCCGATTCGTACGCTTGATGACTATTAAATCGTAATCGCTGTATTCATCGGCTTCGCCTCGGGCGCGTGAACCGAAGAGAATAATCCGCTCCGGTTCATAAGGCAACAGTAAGCGTACAAGTTTACCCAGAAAAGGGTCGGTTTTCAGGGCCTGCGGCAGCCCCTCGGGCATCGGTGGACACTTCCCGGTCATCAGGTCATCACCATCTTACGCAATGCCAACAAGATCCCACGGACAACAAAAAGATCCTCCATCATTTTGATCCCGCACCTTTTTCCGACGGCACCATTATAACACAATTTCTGGGAATGCAACGCGCATGCTCAGATATTTGTGCCTGTCAAGAGAACTCGGGTCATTGAGCCGGCCACGCGCCGGCGCGATTCCCCAGGCGGCGCACGCGGCGTCCAGCCAAACGGCGGGCATGTTCTTCAGCACCCGGGCCAGCCTCGCATCGACCGGCAGGGGTTTATCGGCCACCTCTTCGCGTCACTCTTCGAGCACCCCGTCCACTATTTCGCCGGGATCCGGGATCAACCCCGCCAACACCTGCCGCCGGAGTTGGCGCATCTTTTCGGCAAACTCCTCCGGTACCTCCCGCCCTTCCAGAACCGCTTCCAGTTGCGTCAAGTACGACCACGCCTTCTCCCGGTCGCCCAGTTCCATCCACACGCCGGCAAGGTTAAAGAGCACCGTAGGCTCGTCCGGAAAGACTTTCTCCAGAAGTTCGAGCAAACGCCGGCCCTCTTCCGGTCGTTCCAGGGTGCGGTAGAGGTTGGCCTGCATCGATAAGGCGGGCGCACAAAGATTCCTTTCCCGTTCCAGGTCTTCCAAAAGCGCCAGCGCCTCGGCGTGCTTGCCGGCCGCGCGCAACCGCCGGGCTTGTTCCAGCACTTTTTCCACGGCCTCGTCCGGCACGGCGCTCACCTCCACCGCCTTGATCTGCAACTTCATCTCGCGGCCATCCAGCACCATCGGAATGGGCTCGTCCAGCCGGTAAACGCCGCGTTCGACCAGCGCATTGGCCGCCGCGAACTTGGCCGCCTCCGGGAAGGTGTGCGCTGCCAGCACGGCCTCGCCCAGTTTCCGGCCCCATTCCCCGCCGTAAGCCACCAGGACGTGTGCCGACCGCTCGATGAGCCCATCCTCCGCCTCCGGCTCCAGGATCAGGGCAAGCAAGTAAAGCCGCAATAGACCGCTCGCCGCGAAACCCGTTTCCGGGGCCGGCCCCTTCGCCGCCCCCCGGACCCCGGAACCGGGCCGCGCGCTCGCAGCCCCGACTTCGTCCCCAGGCCGCTCCGCCTCAGCCCCGGCCTCGGCTTCACGCACGGCTTCGGCCTCCTCCGCCGCGTCAAAAAGTTGCTTCAGGCGCTCGTTGGTGGGCAGGTCGTATTCAAGCGCAAAAGGCGGGACATTGCCCCGCGCGGCGACCGCCGCCACTCGCGCCACGGCATGGAGCAGGGGCACCTTCCGCCCGGCGCGCTCCCAGCACCGGGCCGCCCGGTCGTAGCGCCCAAGGTTGAAGGCCGCCACGCCGGCCAGATAGTGGCACTCCCAAGCCACGTGCCATTGATCCCAGCGCCGGTAGAGGTCGTACAACCGCCGGTGGTCCCCCAGGGCACCGGCTGCGGTCAGAATGGTCACCGTGTACTCCTTCCAGGCCCGCGTCACCCCACCGCCGCCGGCCTGCCGCTGCGCCTCCAGACCCGCCTCAAAATCCCGCACGGCCTCCCCGAGCTGCACCCGGGCCTCGTCCTCCCGCCCGAGGGCCGCCAAAACCTGCGCCGCCAGACCGTGCGCGTAAGGACTCCAAGGGGCGTCGGGCTCCAGGTTGGGCGCGAGGACCGCCAGAGCCTTTTCCAACTGTCCGTCGGCGTAGTAGGCCGTCGCCAGATTGTTGCGCGGCGTCGGCTCGGGCGCCACCCGGCAGATCGCTTCAAAAACAGCGGCCGCCTCGGCAAACTTTCCTTGCTGCAGTAGTTCCCGCCCCTTCTCGTCAAGCGCTGCCAGCCGCGCCATCTCGTCCGTCAAGGTGTTCACATCCTCTCAAGAAAGGTCGTTAAGAAAGGGGCCTGACCCCAAACTTACAGCAAGTCGTGATACTCAGCGGTTATTCTACTCAACAAGCGGATACCCCTTGTTCCCCCCCAAATACTTCCGCGGAATTGAATTACCGGACGTCTTCTTGCCCGGAAAAGGAAGTTGGCGGTTAAGAAGATTGTTGCCGCAACCGGCGGACGTGATCGTCGTCCTGGCCGGGGACAAGGGCCACCGCACCGAACACGGCGTCGCCCTCTTCCACGCCGGCTACGCCCCTTATCTGATCGTCTCCGGCGGCCCCACCTATCGCGACACCATCACGGCCGAACTGACACCAATTCCAGTCGGCCATCGTCGTGTCCTCCAACTACCACATGCGCCGCGTGCGGTACACCTTCGAACGCGTGTTCCGGGACAGCGGCATCACCCTTGTTTACTCGGCCGCCGCCGACCCGGACTTCGACCCCGCCCGCTGGTGGGCCAACAACAAGAGTGCCCTCTACACCCTGACCGAGTACATTAAGCTCACGGGCTACGCCTTAGGCCGCACCCGGGGGTGACGGCGCTACCCCACGCCGGGGTCAAATTTAACGCACTCCCCAACCATCTGGATGCACCAGGTCAAAAAACCAACGTCTGGATTTCGGCCTGCGCTTCTGCAATAACCTCCGCAGGCACTTTGCAAACCAATTCCACCTGCCTGGCCCGCCAATCGAGGCTCTTCAGCTGATCGGCCAATACCACACCAGAAACGCTCAGCCCTTTAGGCAAAGACACCTCAAAAGGATAACCCTTTACCCGGGAAGAGATAGGGCACATAAGAACTGGGCCTACTTTGCTATTATGCTATTACGAATCGCAGCCAAACAACATCCCCGCGGTCGGGCACGTAAGCTTCGGAACTCACCATACCGCTCATCTTCTCGGCCAACGTCCCGGAGATGCGGATTCCCAACCTGTTACCCCATCTGGCGACTTGCATAAACACCCACCCCATTGTTCACTACCCTGTTTATACATAGTATAAATATTTCTAAAAAATTTTTTGACCTTTCGGAAAGCGCCATTTTTCTTCTAATAAGATTGCTTATTGTCTTCGATAAGAATTACTGCTAAAATCATTTTGAAGCAACAAGAAGGAGGTTGCTAAAGATGCAAAACCGGTTTGTAAGCCCGACCGAGCGCGGACAGGTCACTATTCCAAAGGAAATCCGGAGGAAACTACGGATTACGCCCACCACGAAACTGCGGGTCTACGTAGAAAACAATAAAGTGGTCCTCGAACCGGTGACCTCTCTAGACGTACTCCTGAAAGACCTGGTGGCCGAAGCTAAGGATAAAGGATATACCCGCCGGGAAATCGAGCAGGAAATAGAGGCCGTTCGAGAACGACTTTTTAAAGAACTCTACGGAGAACGAGCATGAGGGTGATGCTTGATACCAACGTGCTGGTCTCTGGAATGGTTTTTCAAGGACCGGAGCGCCAGTTATTAGAGACTATCCTTAAGAATGACCACGCTTTAGTGCTGTGCAAACAAACAGAAACAGAGGCAAAAATGGTTCTGCTACGCAAGTTCTCCGTCTCCAAAAAGTTTTTCAAAAACTCCCTCCGGCCGTTCCGGCTCGAGCGGGTACCCCTGCCTTCGCGGGCAGAGATTGAAAGAGCCTGCGGTTTCATGCGGGATCCGAAAGACGCTCCGATTCTGGCCGCTGCCATTACGGCCCGGCCCGATCTGTTCGTTACGGGCGACAAGGACTTCCATACCCCGGAGGTAAAGAAACTGATCCCGGTTCAAACCACCTCCCAGGCACTAAATTCTTTGTAATAAAAGATAAAGATAAAGTAGCAATGCCTATAGAAATGCTCTCCCAAAGGTCGTTACCCTAAGGGGGCGCTTAGAGAGTGAAAGCCGCCGTTTACTGTCGGGTTTCTACTGACGAACAGGCCGAAACAAAAACCACCGAGAACCACCCACCGTTGACCACTCGCCGACACTCCTACCGGGAATCACGGACACGCCTGTACCAAGGTGGGCACCTCTGCCGATACGCACATTGCCCGACAACCGCACACCGGGAGACAGATGCACGTAATCCCCGACAAGGCAGTCATGATCCACCGAACAGGCCGTGTTCAGGATGGCGTGCGCGCCCACCCGCGCCCCGGCATTCACCACCGCCTGCGGCAACAGCACCGTGCCGGGGCCGATGGCCGCGAAAGCCGATACCACGGCCGAAGTAGCAACCACCGTGGCAAACCCGTATCCCGCCGCGGCCAACATCTCCGCGAGTTCCATTCGCCGGTGGTTTTCACCAATTGCCACGACCAGCGCAAAGGAACCGGAAGCATGCAGAGAATCAAGGACGGACAACGGACCGAGCAGCGGTATATCCGGCAAGGGGCTTTGCACCGCTCTATCGTCCACAAACCCGAGGACGCGAAAACCGGCGGTCCGCGCCACGTCGGCAACAACCTTGCCGTGTCCCCCGGCGCCAACCACGACGATGTTGTTATTCTCGGCAGTCATATGGTTTTACTCCCTTGAACTCCGGCACCGTTACATGCCCCGCAGTGCTGGTCCCTTCCCCGCGCCCCACTTTCAACCTTAACCCCCACCTGGACGGCAGCAATACCGCCGTCCAACTCATAACACCGGACATCCACCAACCCCAGGCGGGAAAACAGGCCCTGCATCTCCTGCTGGTCTGGCAGCTCTTGCAGCGCGCGGGCGAAGTACTCCAGAAAGCCGGGAGGCCCCACCCGCAGCCGCTTCAGGATCCGCCCCGTGAAGGGCATCACCCGGCCGAGATAAAAGGAATAAACCTGTTTGAGCCCCGGAATCCGCGGTCTGGCCAATTCCAGGTTGACCACCCGGCCGCCGGGCCTGACTACGCGAATCATCTCGGAGAGGGTCTTTTCCAGATCAGGCACCGTATGCAGCGTAAAAGCCGTAGCCGCACAGTCGAAGCTTCCGTCCGGAAATGGGAGTTCAACGGCCGTACCCTCCAGAAACTCCACCGCATCCCGGAACGGAGTGCGCGCACACTTCTCCCGCGCCCGCGCCAGCATTTCCGGGCAGGAGTCCAGGCCGACCACCCGGCCGGTGGAACCGACAATCCTGGCCAGTTCAAAGGTAAAAAGTCCCGTACCGCAGCCTACGTCCAAGGCATGCCCGCCCGGTTTCAGCCCGCTTTTGGCCGCGGCGAAGCGCCGCCAGTGCTTGGTGCGGGTAAGGCTGAGAGCACTGCTTACAAAATCGTAACGGCTGGCCAAAAAGGCAAAAAGTGAGCGAACGTATTCCTCCTGTTGCCGGGCGTCTTTGGGTTTCATTTCCCCAAACTCCACCTTCTCCCCTCTCCCCCCGCTTCCGGCCCCCGCCCGGGACAGAAACCGGACCGGGATTGCCAGATTCACCGGGTCGCACACAGGGGGAAGAGCTTTTATGGGTTCGCGATCTTTCACTGACATCCGCCCTGAATTATACTTACTATATAAATAACATAATATTATCATAAACCGTGCCCGGTCCGCTGTCATACCGGTGCCGAGATTGAAAAGTGCTGACCGTCACGTGGCCGCCTACCCTTACCCGCTCCGGACAACATACCGTACAATGCAACAAACGCACTTCGCCGGGCGGGGTGAAGCCGAGCCGGCCCTATCCGGCAAAGCCGAAAAGACCCTCCACCTGCTCCGGCACATCCTGGCCGCCGCCACCCACGTCATCCACTACGACCTCTGGTGGAACCCGGCGGTGGAAAACCAGGCCACCGACCGCACCTACCGCATCGGGCAGACCCGGAACATCACCGTGCACCGGCTCACCATCGGCACCTTCGAGGAAAAAATCGACGAAATGCTCGCCGCCAAGAAGGAACTAGCGGCGCTGGCCGTCGCCGTCGGCGAAAACTGGCTGACCGAATTCTCCGACCGGGAACTCCGCGAACTGTTCTCTTTGAGCCGCGGATCTTCGCCAAGCGCTTTATCCCAGCGGTAACCTTATCAATCCGGATTTGACCCCGGCATAGAGGTTCAAGCCCTGTCTCCCTCATACCTTGCGCGGCGGGCGCATCCCCACTTACAATAACAATACGAAAAACGCCACGGGAAAGACAGCTTGCAAATGGAAGGAGCCTCCAAAGACATGCAACCGGATGAAATACTGGCCACGGTTACCGGTTATTTATCCCGGCAGCTGGAGGTACAGGCCGCCTACATCTTCGGTTCCCTGGCCCGGGGACGGTTGCGCGCCGGGAGTGACGTAGACGTGGCCGTCCTGTTGGCCCCGCTCGGCGACAAGCTTGCCCGCTTCGAAAAACGCCTCGACCTGGAGATCCAAATGGAACAACTGCTCGGCCGTCCGGTGCAGGTGGTCGACCTGGAGCTGGCACCCCCGCTGCTGCAGCACCAGATTCGCAAACACGGCCAACTCATCCTGGAAAAAGACCGGGCGCACCGCATCAGCCAGGAGGTCGCCGCCCGCCGCCTTTATCTGGATATGCAGCCGGTGTACCGTTGCCGCACCGCAACCGTCTTAAAGAAACTGGAGGGATAGTAGTGGTCAACCAACCGCTCCTGGAAGAAAAAACGCGCCTGCTTGCCGAATACATTGCCGACCTGCAAGAACACCGTCATGTATCACTTGCCGAGCTGAAAGAAAACAAGCTTCTGCGCCGCTACATCGAACGGACCTTGCACCTCGCGGTACAGGCCTGCCTGGATATCGGCAACCATCTGATTGCGGACCTTCGTCTCCGGGAACCCGAAGACTACAAGGATATCTTCGCGGTCCTCACCGAAAACGGTATTCTGCCGAAAGAAAAACTGGAACAGTATCAAAGAATGGCCCAATTTCGCAAGGTGATTGTGCACGACTATGCACGGGTCGACCCTGAGATCCTCGCCGGCATTCTCCGGCAAAACCTGGAAGACCTCGTCGCTTTCGCCGCGAGCATCAAAGACAGATTCTTGCGACCGTAGGTTTGACGGCCAGACCCACCAGGCGCGGATCACGCCAAGCCCCGCCCGCCGGTCAAGCCCCAAATCCCTACTGATATTTACAGATACCGCCCCTCCGCCCGCACCCGCCGGAGCTATTTCACCGGAACAAAAATTCCGCCCCGTTGACCCAAGCCCGCCCCCCGGTATTATATAAGTGAGGACCGGAGAACACCGGCCGCTCAAGGGGTGATATATCCGTACATAACGGTCACCCCCGCTGCCACCGCCCGGTCCGCCGTTTTCCGGCAAGGGGTGAATTGTCTTGGAAGGACACAAAGCTCTGGCCCGGGCCCTGCTCCGCAGCACCTACCAGGATCTCTGCCGCGGCGCCCGCGGCCCGTACCGCAGCACCTACCTGAGCGCCCGGCGCTTTCTGGACACGCCTCTCTTCGAGGTGTGCTGCCGCCTGGCGGGCACCCGCCCGCAAGTCCTGCGCCGGGAGATGCTCCGCCGCGCCGCCGCCCACCGGGAAAGGGAGCAACAGGCCGCCCGAAAAGCCCGGTAACGCCAAAACCCCCGGCCCCCCGGCCGGTCAAGTTTCCCGGGCCCGGGTGCTCATCAACCCGCGCCCGTTTGCGCCCCGAGGAGGTGATTGCGAATGGCCGTCGAAGCGGTCCCGCTTGCCAGCGTCCTGATCGCCCGCTTCGTCACCGGCGTGGACGACGAGGGTAACCCGATCCTCCGCGCCCGGCGCTGGTCCAACATCAAGCCCGCCGCCACGGACCAGAACGTCTACGACGCCGCCCTGGCCCTGGCCGGGCTGCAGATGCACACCCTGGCCGCCGTGGAGCGCCAGCTGACCAGCGAACTGATCGAGGTCCAGTAACGGCCTCTTCCCGGCGGCCCTCCGGGGCCGCCGTCTCCCAAACGGAGGTGAGACCGGATGAGCCTGACGCGCACTTTGGAACTCCGCTTCGCCAACCAGGCGGGCCGGACGGTCACCGTCCGGGTGCCCGACCCCCGGGAGGACCTGACCGCCGCCCAGATCGAGGCAGCCATGCAGACCATCCTGGCCGCGAACGTGTTCACCTCGACCGGCGGCGACCTGGTCGGCCTGGTGGACGCCCGCCTGGTGAGCCGCGAGGTCACCACCTACGAGTTCGGGGCGTAGCCCCACACGGGGAGGGGTCGCACCCCTCCCCTTTATTAATCTTTAAACGGAGGTGAAAGCGCCGTGGAGGAAATGCTTGCGGCGTTCGGCAACTACGGCTTCCCGATGGCGGTGGCCGCCTACCTCCTGGTGCGTATGGAACCCCTGATCCGGGAGCTGCAAAAGTCGGTCGCCCTCCTGACCGTGGTGGTCGCCCGCTCAATCGGCGGGGTGGACGTGGCCGAGGCCCGGCGCATCGTGGAGGACGGCAGCCTATGAAGTGGACGCACATCGTCATCCACCACACCGGCGCCGAGGAGAAAAACGCCCGGCAAGTGCGCGACTACCACCGGCGCCTGGGCTGGCAGGACGTCGGCTACCACTACCTCATCGAGCGCGACGGAGTGGTGGTGCCCGGCCGGCCCCCGTCCATGCGCGGGGCACACTGCCTGGCCGGCAGAATGAACCACAAGGCCCTGGGCATCGCCCTGATCGGGAACCTGGAGGAACGCCCGCCCTTCCCCGCTCAGCTGGCCGCCCTGAAGGGCCTCTTGAAGCGCCTGATGCGGGAGTACCGCATCCCCCCGGCCAATGTCCTCGGCCACCGGGAGGTGCCCGGCGCGGCCACCGCCTGCCCGGGCCGGCACCTGGACCTGGCGGCCGTCCGCGCCGCCCTTCAGCCCGACCGCACCCCCCTCTACCGGGTGCAGGTCGGGGCCTTTACCGACCGCGCCCGGGCCGAGGCGCTGGCCGCGCGCCTGCGGGCGAAAGGCTTCGAGACCTGGATCGCCGGCGAAAGCTAAACGGCGGATGTAGCGGCGGCAGTCCGTACGGACTGCCGCCGCTGCGCACTACTACAGCCACCTGCAGTAGGTGTATTCGTCATACTCCGGTTCGGCATCTTCAAAGGCCATTCTGGCAACGCGAAGATCGCTCCTTGCTTTATCAAGCCACTTCTCAGCCTCTTGTTCCCGCTCCCTACTGTTCATACAGCCTCAGGTAAACCGTATGACTGCACCCATTCCAGCAAGGCTTGCACCTCGTCGTCCACCTCCGCGGACAGGCGCGCACCTGCCGCGGGGAGATCCGTTGAGTAATCGACCGCCACCGGAGCCGTGGCGGAACCCCGGAAGAGTTCTTCCAGGAAGCGGTTGGCCGCCGCCGCCGCCAAGAGGCGCCCCGCTGCCCCAGTCCAGGGAACCGGACACTCTGGTCAGCAAGTAAAGCATGGGGTAAAACCTGGCTCCCAAACTCCAGCCGGCAAAGTCTTCCGGGCGCACCTCCAGGCTGCCCCGGGAAAGGCGGAGCTGCGCGATCAACCGGTCCAGGGCTTCATCCGCCGGTTCCAGCACCCCCAAGTCCTGGTTCAACACCGTTTCGGTGGAGCCCGCAAACCGGCCCCAGAGGAAGCTGTGCACATACCAGTACAAAAGCCGGTCGCGTTCCCGGGCATCGTACAACCTGCCGCCCCGCAGCACCAGGTACCTGGTCATCACCGGAAAGGCGTACCGCACTCCACCCATAAATTTAGTTGTGGATCGTATCCAGCATATCAGAAGCCGGTATTTTTTAGGGAAGGACAATCGATGAGGCAAATAGCGCGGGAACTCGGGATATCCAGACGCACAGTGCGGCGGTATCTAGGAAAGTCACGCTAGGGCACATTAACATAATCATCAAGAAGGAATACCTCCGGCGTATCAATTCTGGACCAGGACTGATCGTTTCCAATAATTGCATCGCAACCAGCTGCCTGAGCCGTGGCAATGATGAGCGCATCGGGCAGAGGCAAATTAGTTTCAACTCTGATAGAAGCGGCCATCTGGCCAATCTGACGCGAAATCGGGATTACTTCCAGACCCGGAAACTCATTGAGCAACAGCCTAACTCTTGCTAAGGCTTCTTTGTTATTTTTTTTAAGCGGCCCAACCAGGAGTTCGGCTTCAGTAATCACAGAAATGACAGCTTGTAGTCTTCCTTCTTCAAAAAGATGGAATAAAGGATTTAAAACGGCGTCGTAAGGGCTAAAACCTTGTAAAAAATAGATTATTGCATTGGTGTCGAGTAATAAGCGTTTGACATGGGCAATTCTGTTCAAGAAAGCGCCCTGTCCCATGTCTCACGTTCCTTCCTGATATAAGCGTTGACCTCTTCTGGGGTTCGGCCATAGATGTTCTTCAATGAACCGGCCAGGAGTTCCGTATAACTTGTAGTTTTCGGCGAAAGAATAATTTTGTCCCCTTGAACTTCTAATAACAGTTTTTGTCCCGGCTGGATGCCGAGCTTTTTATAAATTGAAGCAGGCAAGGTTATCTGCCGCTTACTGGAAACTTTTACGATGGCCTGTTTCATTTCATATCCTCCAAGTAGTTCTTTCTTATAGCTATTATAAGCCCAGTAAGTGGTTATGGCAACAGCTTACCGAAAAGAGTGTCTTCGCAATCTTCCACAACCTCTTAATTCCCTTTCCCTGACACGAAGGCCGGCGCTTCGTCACTAAAGCTGGAAACGGCTTCCCGGCAAGGTCTGGTGGGACAAGAAAAACGTCCCCCTGTTCCTATCTATCCTAAAAGAATGCGATAAGCCCAGTGATGCCTTGTTTTTCAAGAAAAATCTCAAGGGTCAACTGCCTTCTTCTCAAACAACCTGCTCTTCCGCTTCCACCCGTAAATCCAAAAACTTTTCCAGATAAACCTTCAGGTCCTCCACCCCTGTGAAAATGAGGTGCCCGGCCTGGTTCAATATGTTGATTTGGTTTTGGTCCCCCGGCAAGATCAAGGCCACCGGCCGGCTGAATCCTTCCTGGACTCCGGCAGGCCAGGCCAGGTCCACTACGGTCAGCACCTCTCCGGTCGGACTGCACACTTCAAAGTTAAGCTCCGGCTTAGGTAAACCGTATGACTGCACCCATTCCAGCAAGGCTTGCACCTCGTCATCCACCTCCGCGGACAGGCGCGCACCCGCCGCGGGGAGATCCGTTGCGTAATCGACCGCCACCGGAGCCGTGGCGGAACCCCGGAAGAGTTCGTCCAGGAAGCGGTTGGCCGCCGCCGCCAAGAGGCGCCGCCGCTCCGCCAAAAACTCTTTGTAGTTCTCCAGCTTCCACAGGTCCGGATCCCGGGGAACCCACTGGGAAGCCAGCGCCCCCGGATACCTGGCCTCTACCTCGCGCAGGTAAACCTCGGGCCTTTTGTCGCTGATGGACAGATTGGCCGCCTGGGTGAGAAAACAGTAATTCGCAAGCGCGTTGACCTCCGGCCTCTGGTCATCACCGGAAAGGCGTACCGCCCGCCCAGCACCCGATCGTGGTCCAGTCCCAGCCGGCCGGAAATCATGTTCAGCAGGTAATTGCAAGCGTTTTGGGTCTGGGCCAGCCCCGCGCGAAATTCATCGGGCGTAACCTTCCGCAGCGCCGAGAATAGCGCCTCCCCGGTCAAGATGGCCGTGATATTCCGCAACAGCCATTCCAGGTTGAAGTAAAAGCCGGCCCGCTCCCAATCGGCCAGCACCCTTTTCATCTCCTGCCTGGCCTGGGGCCACGCGGCGCAAATCTTGGCCAGGGCCAGGTCACCCTTGGAGAGCTTGGTGCCGCCGCTGTTCACCCGGTTGAAGATCTCCACCACCACGTCAACCGTTTTGTCTTCCCCCGTCACCTCTTCCACGTGCAAATCGATATTCTTAATTCCCTCAATAGTGGTCAGGCGTTGGATATACGTCTCCATCCGGGGCGCCAGTTCCGGGATCGTAAAGAGCCGCCCGATAAACTTGCCCACCCCGGTTTGCATCAGCTCCGTAACGTTGACCCAAAGGGGGTTGTCCTTCATTTTAGAGGGCATGTAAAACTCGAAGATTTCGTCCTCCAGGTGAAAATAAAGCCCGGTAAAGGCCTGGTGGTTGCCGTCAAAAAAGCGGGGCGGTTTGCCCCTGATAATGCCGTATAAGGAAGTCATCCGCTGCTGGCCGTCGAGCAGCAGCTTCACCACCCCTGGTGCCGGGGCATGATCACCCCTTGAGCGGCCGGCGCTTTCCGACCCGGTGACCCATACCAGCAGGCTGCCGATCGGATACCGGCGGTAAAGGGACTGCATCAGGCTGCGTACCTGGTCACGGTTCCATACATACCCCCGCTGAAACTCGGGCAGCGCGACACTGCCCAGGTCGATCTGGTCCAGAATGGTAGCGATTTTCACGCGCGCCTCACCTCGTAGACAGGAATAATGGACCGTTTCTCCGCCATGTGCCGATTAGCCCAACTTTACCCCAAGTAGGCGAAGCATCGCAAATGTATCATATGTTTCATATCAGGGCACCCGCCTGTCCAAGAGGTTCCGCTCGTATTCCGCACGGCGATTGGTCAGGAAGGCAATGGTGTTCTGCTCCACGTCGGTCTTCCGCCCGCGCGCTGCCGAGGGCGTCAACACCACCGGAATGGTCTGTAGCAGTATCTGTAGGTCCAGTAGGAGAGAGTAGTTCCGGATGTAGTAGAGATCAAAACGAAGCTTATCCTCCGCCGAAGTGTCATACCGCCCCTGCACCTGGGCCAGACCGGTCAGGCCGGGCTTAACCAGGTGCCGGTAATGATACGCCGGATTCTCCGCCTCAAACTTCTCCACGAATTCCGGCCGCTCCGGCCGCGGCCCCACGATGCTCATATCCCCTTTGAGCACGTTGAAAAGCTGCGGTAGTTCATCCAGCCGCGTGGCGCGCAACAAACGACCCACCCTGGTCACCCGCGGGTCGTCCGCCGTGGCCAGCACCGGGCCGGTATGTTGCTCGGCGTCCGCCACCATGGTGCGCAACTTGTACAGCCGGAAGACACGCCCGTGCTGACCAACCCGCTCCTGCACGTAAAACGGCGATCCCGGCGAGGTCGCGGGTATCAAGAGCATCAGGCAGGCCAGTACCGGCAGGCCGACAATCAATCCGACCAGGGCGACACTGACATCCATCAGCCGCTTGCCCAGAGCCTGGAACCAGGAAAGCTGGAAACGCTCCAGCTGCAGCACCGGCAAATCACCAATCTGGCTCACCCGCGCAGTGTTCACCATCACCTCGTAGTCGCTGGGTACGAGATAAACCTCCCGCCCTTTCTCCAGGCTGGCCGCCACCACCTTCCGGCGGACCTCCGAAGATGCCGAGGGCATCACCACTACCGCGTCCGCCCCGGCCAGCCGGTCGGCAAGCTGGTCCGCCCGCTCCGGAGGCAACACGCCCACGCTCCAAAACGCGCCGCTGGGCATCCCCCACAGCTTGCCCCAAAAGGTGCGCGCCTCGCCGTCATCCCCGACAATCAATAACCTTCGACGGCCGTGCAAGCGGCAGTCCGCCCGCCACACCAGCCAGCGCCACCCCACCAGGAGCGCGAGCTGAACACAACCCCCGATCAGGATAATGCTCCGCGGAAAAGCAAACTCGCGGAACCAGTAGCTTGCCGCCGCCGTAGCCAGTCCGACCAGGATCACCCCGGTCAACAACCCGCGCAAAGTGGGCACGAAACCGTTCAGCCGGCGGTCATACAGCCCCAGGCCAGCCAGTACCAGAAGCGTCCCGACGGCCAGCCAGGGACCAAGGTCCAGGAAAGTATTCCAGTTAGTCGGCGGAATGTCGGGCCCAAAGCGAATCACGAAAGCCAGGTAAAACCCGGTCAGCACCAGGGCGACGTCACCGAAGGCCACAACGAACCGCGGGAAGTACCGTAGCGCCCGCCGGCTTCCGCCAGCTACGGACTCAACAGGGTCTATCCCCGCCCTATTCTTCCTTTTTTCCGACAAGCCCGGCACCTCCGTGCCGCTCCGGCAGCGGCTCCAGATATTTCGACAATTTTCGGCAATCTTTGCCTGAACTGGTCACACTCACCAACCACATCCCTGTTTTCGCTCCGGATCTACCAAAATCCTGCCTAATACCTCAACTCCCTCTCCCTCAAACGGCTTGCGTTTCGACCCTTAAATCCAACAGCGTTTCCAGATAGGCCCGCAGGTCTTCCACCCTCGTGAAAAAGCGGTAGCCAGCCTGGTTCAATATGTTGATTTGGTTTTCGTCCCCCGATCAACCCCACTTCTAAGGAAAGGTTCCTCTTTCCTTTCTACGCTTGACCCCCCTCCCCGGACCTCATTTGCCCGGAACTATTTTATTTTACTCGTAGTTACCTGTGACGTTTCAACCTGGGTCACTCCCAAACGGTGGAACTCAGGGAACTGATCCGCTCCTGGAAGTGGGCGGCTAGGGAAAACCGAACTCTTTGACCCCTACCTGAACGGCAGCGATACCACCGTCCAACTCGTAGCACCGGACATCCGCCAGGCCCAGCCGGGAGAACAGGTCCCGCATCTCCTGCTGGTCTGGCAGCTTTTGTAGTGAGCGGGCGAAGTACTCCAGGAACCCGGGAGGCCCCACCCGCAGCCGCCTCAGAACCCGCCCCGTGAAGGGCATCACCCGGCCCAGGTAAAAGGAATAAACCTGCTTGAGCTCTGGAATCCGCGGCCTGGCCGATTCCAGGTTGACCACTCGGCCGCCGGGCCTGACCACGCGAATCATCTCGGAGAGGGCCTTTTCCAGGTCAGGCACCGTATGCAGCGTAAAAGCCGTAGCCACGCAGTCGAAGCTTCCGTCCGGAAACGGAAGTTCGACGGCCGTACCCTCCAGAAACTCCACCGCGTCCCGGAACGGGGTGCGCGCACACTTCTCCCGCGCCCGCGCCAGCATCTCCGGGCAAGGGTCCAGGCCGACTACCCGGCCGGTGGAACCGACAATCCTGGCCAGTTCAAAGGTGAAGAGGCCCGTACCGCAGCCTACGTCCAAGGCGTGCTCGCCCGGCTCTAGCCCGCTTTTGGCCGCGGCGAAGCGCCGCCAGTGATTGGTGCGGGTAGCTTCTGGCCCCTGCCCGGGGGCAGGAACCGGCAGGGGTTGCGTGGAGTTTACCAGGAGCCGGCGTCCTCGTCAAGTTCCGGTCTTTCGGCCCGGTAGGGCTCTCCGCCTTTTTGAACGTACCAAGCCGCATTTCCGCCGGACTTGGGGAACGCCGAGCCCCTTCCCGCCGGTCAAGCCCTAACCCAAGAAAATAACCCCTGGCATCCAGCTCGTCCAAATGGCGCAGGAAAAATTTGAAACTCATGCAATCGCAGGCAATCCTCTTCCAAAATGCTATTGATAATCAACCCGTATTGCCTCCCAGGAATACCCCGGTATGGGCCTGCCACCAAAGTTTACCCTCCGGCGCCGCCCATCACTTGACCTGCCCGGCGTGCCCGCATTACACTGGATGTATCTTACATGCCTGTGTACGCCGCGGCGCGGTGGGGTGACGAAAGTGGTACGCTTGTCCCGGAAACTGCGGATGATTAACATCGAGTCCCGCCTGCCGGCCTTAGAGAAATATTTCGCCGGCAACCCGGACATCATCGCCGCCTACCTGTACGGTTCCTACGGTACCAGCACACAAACCGTACTGAGCGACGTCGATCTGGGCATCCTTTTGCGGGAAGGGATGGATTACTTCGACCTCTATCTGGCTATTCAGTCCGCCGTAATTGAGGTTACCCGGGAGGAAGACGTCAACGTGCTGATCCTGAACGATGCCCCGGTCATCATCCAGTACGAGGTGATCGCCACCGGACGCCTGCTCTACGAACGATCCGCGGCCGCTCATCTCGATTTCATCGAACGCGTCCTCAAGCGCTACCCCGATTTCGCCCTGGACTTTCGCACTTTCTGCGCCGAATACGACCAATCCCTGCGGGAGGCCTATTTACGTGGTCAGCAAGAATAAACTCCGTCAGAAAATCACGTTCATCGAAGAAAACCTGCGTCACCTACGCCGGTTGGCCCGCCTGCCCGAGGCGGAGTTCGTGGAAAGCGTCATTTATTGCAACGCCGCGATACGCATGTTGCAGGTAGCCATCGAGGCCATGATTGACGCTGCCAGCCATATCGCCGCCAAGGAACGCCTGGGTTTTCCGAAAACCTATGCCGAAACATTCAAACTTTTGGCCGACGGACAAATCATCTCCCGGGACTTCCTGAAGACAGCCCAACGCATGGTCCGTTTTCGCAACCGCGCGGTACATCTTTACGAAGAAATCAGTCCGCAGGAGGTTTACCGCATTCTACAGCACAACCTCCCCGACTTCGAACTGTTCATTCGCTTCATCGTGCACAAGTACTTCCAAGAACCGGCGCCATAGCCGATAAGAAAGGGGTCTGACCCCTAACTTACCTATCCCCGCCGTCAACCCCCAAAAGGCTACTGATATTTACAGAGATCCGCCAAGCACCCCGCCCCCCGAAAGCTATTTCCCCCGAAACAAGAATTTCGCCCGGTTGACCGCCATCCGGCCTCTGCTACCATGTAAGTGAACCGCGGACAAGACCGGCGGCCGCCGCACTGCGGGAGCGACGCATCCGTAGATACCGGGCGCACAAGCCCGCATCGACCGGCGGCGACCCGGTCGGCCTGGTGGACGCCCGCCTGGTGAGCCGCGAGGTCACCACCTACGAGTTC
>ENA-OSAE01000044-OSAE01000044.1-marine-sediment-metagenome-genome-assembly--contig:-NODE-44-length-100001-cov-26.528726_pt1 | contig 100001 bp, 89 predicted proteins | sample MGYA00237870_ERZ529317 | MGnify/ENA primary metagenome ERZ529317 (study PRJEB26369, sample SAMN03142812) | marine sediment metagenome | biome: marine; feature: borehole; material: sediment... | reverse complement strand
AGGCATTAGGGCTTAGGCCTCCGTCGCGGGTACAAGTTGTGCCGCCTGTCTAAAGGTATCGGTAACTTCGGTGTTGTGGTACGTGGCCTTTGTATGCCCGGAAACCATTGAGTTTTCGGGATTTTTCAAGGTTCAGGTCTCAAACTTGGGTCTGATTAAAGGCGGGGGGAAAATCGATCTTACGTAACCTATAAGCAGCTAAAGGGCATCAGAAGGAACGCTTAGGGGAGACGAGCAGGGCGCGGACAAAAGGAAGCTGGGACGGCAGTCCTTCTAGGGCAAAAAACCAGCCCCTGTGAGGCACAGCCACAAGAAGAGGCCACGCGGAACAAGAGTACAAGACCATATTCGGCAAGGAGCCCGACATAAATGATTTGCGGTTGTTCACCCGGTCGGAACAACACAGGCTCATTATGAGGCCGCTGACAGCCTCCTGTAGCTCTACAAGATACCTGCTTCGACTGTGACCACGGCCCCCGGTCATCTCCCAATCTGGCTTGCTGCGGGCAGAACCTGAGGACTTTGCCGCTGCGCCTTGAGCCCGAGGAAAATGTGTGGTCAATGAGCTGCTCGGCCACGTAAATATATCCATTACCGCAGGCACATATTCCCATGTCTCCCCCGACTTGAAAAGAAAGGCAGCAAGCCGGCTGGACACCCGGGCACCAAAGTGGCACCAAAACACCAAAACAAGGTTCGGGCACCGATTGCCAGTAAAATAAAGCTAAAATAAAAGAAGCCGCGAATTCTTGCGGCCGTTAGTTTAAAAGATGGAGCCACCGATGGGAATCGAACCCATGACCACCTGCTTACCATGCAGGTGCTCTACCTCTGAGCTACGGTGGCACCACAGAAAAAGGGCTGCTGACAAAAGCAGCCAGCTGCTATTTTCGTTTGGTTGCGGGGGTAGGATTTGAACCTACGACCTCCGGGTTATGAGCCCGACGAGCTACCTGACTGCTCCACCCCGCGGTGTTAGAAATGGTGGAGAGGGCTGGATTTGAACCAGCGAAGGCGTTCGCCAGCAGATTTACAGTCTGCCCCGTTTAGCCAGACTTCGGTACCTCTCCACGTTGTCTTTTCCCCCGGTATTGCAATCCCTATTGTAACTCCGAGCTTCTGCTTTGTCAAGAGCGCCTGTTCCAGCCGGACGTTCTCTCCGGCCTGGTTGATCATCAGGTTGAACGGGACTCAGGTAGAAAAGGTCGGGAGCCAAAGGCGACTCCCGAACCTGATGTTAGGCATTTCGACTGGAGCTGGCGATCGGACTTGAACCGATAACCTGCTGATTACAAATCAGCTGCTCTGCCATTGAGCTACGCCAGCAACCGACGCAGGTATCATTATAGATGACCCAAACTAATTTGTCAACGCAGTTCAAGTACAGCCCCAACTCACCTTTGTTATCCAGACCCTCGTGCCTAAAGCACAACCAGTCTCGTTCCCTGCCTGGAACCTGGGGCTAAGCCCGGCTGGATCCTGGTTCCCATTCTCATGCCCGCGGCGCTGCCCTGTAATACGGCATCGGGAGAACCAGTCCGGGTTGGTCTGGTTTAGCCTTTACCAACCCTTTCCTCCTCGTATTCATCCCGGTTATCCAGGTAACGCTCCAGTTTTCTCTTCACCCTCTGGAGCGCATTATCAATGGACTTGACATGACGGTCAAGTTCGGCAGCGATTTCTTGATAAGACTTCCCATCCAGGTAGGCAGTCAAAACCTTCCATTCCAGCTCACTGAGGATCTCACCCATCTTAGCCTCAATATCAACGAATTCCTCTTGGCTGATAATGAGGTCTTCCGGGTCGGTAATTTTAGACCCGGAAATGACGTCCAGCAGGGTCCGGTCGGAATCCTCATCATAAATCGGCTTGTTCAGAGAAACATACGAATTGAGAGGTATATGTTTCTGCCTGGTGGCGGTCTTGATGGCGGTGATGATCTGACGGGTAATACAGAGTTCAGCGAACGCCCGAAAGGAAGAAAGTTTATCACTCCGAAAATCACGAATCGCTTTATAGAGACCGATCATTCCCTCTTGAATGATATCTTCACGGTCCGCACCAATCAAGAAGTACGACCGTGCCTTGGCCCGAACAAAATTTTTGTATTTATTAATTAAATACTCCAGGGCCACGTTGCTCCCGTTGCGGGCATACTCAACAATCTCCTCATCCATCATGGCCGCGTATTCACCGTACTCATCGTGCAGATCCCTTTCAGGGTTCAAAGACATCTAAACCGCCTCCGTCAGGGAATTTGACATAACCTTTTTCAAAAAAATCCAAAAAACGCCCTGATAGTAATAACCAGAACCACAACGTCCAAGAGAAATAAAAATCCAAAAGACTACCGGGCGTGGTTTCGTTTTGGATTCCTCGAAAACCCTTATTCACTTGCTAAATCACACAATCATTATAACCTAGTGTTTTTAGACAAGTCAAGCTCGTCCAGCCACCTGGTAGCGTTGTCTGAGAACTTCGTAGACAATAGCGCCTGCTGCAACCGAAGCATTCAGAGAACCGGCTCCTCCCTTCATGGGCATTCTCACCAGAAAATCGCATTCTTCCTTGAGCAACCGGGAAATCCCCTTTCCCTCGCTCCCGATGACAACAACCAGTGGGCCGGTCAGGTCTGTCTCCCAGTACAACGCCCCGTCCGGTACGGCACCGATGACCCAAAGCCCTTCTTTCTTGAGCTCCCTGGCCACCTGTACCAGGTTTGCTACCCGGGATATCAGTACATACTCTACCGCTCCTGCCGAAGCCTTCACCACTGCCGTGGTGACCCCAACACTGCGCTTCTTCCGGATTATTACCCCATGAACTCCGGCGGCATCTGCAGTTCTGATGATAGCCCCGAGGTTACGGGGATCCTCAATACCGTCCAACATCAATAACAATGGGGCTTCATTCCTGACTCGGGCCTTCTGGAGAAGATCTTGAACCTCGACGTACTCTCTGGGGGCGACCACGGCTACCACACCCTGGTGGGCTCGGGATTGGGCTATTCTATCAATCTCCCGCTTGTCCACCGTCAGCACAGGGACCCCTTTCTTGGAAGCAAGTTCTTCTATTTCTCGCCGGGACGGCCCCCGCGCCCCCCGGACCAGCCAGATCTTTTCGACGCGGCGACCGGCTTTCAAGCACTCAATGACAGGATTCCGACCTTCAATATACTCGGGCAAAGCTACCCCCCCGAAGCAACCGGTCGGTAGATCTTCCCGGTTTGGCCCTTCTTAAGCCTCTTTACCAGCCCGCAGGACATCTCCCCTTCGTAACAAACACCCTCCGCGATGCAGGAAGGGCCGGCCCCTTCAAAGAGGACCGGGGCAACCTTTTTAGCTTCCCGCAGCATCAGGTTAGCAACCCGCCGGATTTCCCACTGGGCACGCCGGCACTGCCTGAGACGGAAAAAGTTATGTAGACTGCGGGCATTGAAGGTACACAAAAAACTGGTTTCACAAGCGTTGGGCAAGACATAACGGGCATCTTCGCGGTGGATACCAAGGGCCAGCATTTCATTATATGTCTGCTCGATCTGTTTCATACATCTCTGAAAGAGTTCGTGGGCTGCCGGGTTACGTTGAACCAGTTCCGGGGTAACAAAACGAAAACCGGTTTCCTGTATGTAGCGCTGTGATTTCTGGGAGTAAGACGCGATTCGGTGTCTCACCATTTGGTGGGAAAGAGCCCGGCTGCCGGAAACAGCGAAAGTAAAGGAAGCGTGTTCAAAAGGGCTTAAGTGACCATTTTTCCTCAGTCTCCTAATGAGGGCAGCAACTCGATCCGGAAGGAGTTCCTCCTCGATCAAGTCCGGCCCAACCGCCGAATAGCACATTCGGGCGGCCATGGCCACTGTTTTTTCTGGATTTGGCGTGTGGTTCAGAAGTCTGACGTACAGGATAACTGTTCTCCCTCCCCTTTTTGCCTCTCCCATGAAGGGTCCCTAGGAAACTGCCTGCTGTTGTTTGTTCTCCTTCAGTTTAGCCAGAAAAGCAGGAACAACCTGGTAGAGGTCTCCTACTATCCCGTAGGTGCAGACATCGAATATAGGGGCTTCAGGGTCCGAATTGATGGCCACGACCACGTCCGAGCCCTGCATACCGGCCAGGTGCTGCACTGCCCCTGAGATACCACAAGCGATGTACAGCTTCGGCGCAACCGTAGTCCCGGTTTGCCCCACCTGGTGCTCCTTGCCTATCCAGCCGGCATCTACAGCCGCCCGGGAGGCTCCAACCTCTCCACCAAGGGCATCAGCCAGTTCCTTTAATAAAGCAAAACCTTTCGCATCGCCCAAACCCCGCCCCCCGGCGACAATCACCTTTGCTTCAGGCAGATTAACCCTTTTAGAAACCGATTCGACCACCTGGATAAACCGGGTGGGCAACCCGCTTTCCGTCACCTTGCACGGGATCCTTACCAGGTCAACATCCCGCGCTACGGCGTTGGGACCAGTCCTGGGCAGCACACCAGGCCTTACGGTAGCCATTTGCGGGCGGTGGTTCGGGCAGACAATGGTAGCCATGATATTCCCACCAAAAGCCGGCCGGGTTTGAAGCAAAAGACCAGACCCGGCCTCGATTTCCAGACCGGTACAGTCAGCGGTCAGCCCGGTCTTAACCCTGGCTGCGACACGTGGGGCCAAATCCCGCCCGTTCGCCGTGGCCCCAAGCAAAATGATATTCGGCCTTTCCTCTTGAATGAGGTCAGCCATGACGCCGGCGTACGCCTCACTCCGGTAGGAGGTAAGTACCGGGTCATCCGCCACGTAAAGCCTGTCGATATCATAATGGGAAAGCTCATCGACCACCGCCTGGAGACCTGAACCCAGTAATACCACGGAAAGCTCTTGCCCGAGGTTGTCGGCAAGCTCCCGCCCTTTTCCTATTAACTCCAGGGAAACCGGGAGCAGAGAGCCATGGTCCTGCTCGGCATAAACCCAAACCCCACGGTAACGAGACAGGTCTTCCCTTTCAACCCTCTCCACGTCTCCATCGAACAAAATCGCCTCGAACCCACACGCATCACGGCAGGCACCACACGAAGTACATTCATCAGTTAGCTGTGCTTTTTCGTTCACCATTCTGACGGCACCTGGGAAAGGGCATACCTCTAAGCATTCGCCACAGCCTGTACATGCTTCGGAAATAATCTTGATGGCCACACTATAAACCTCCCTGTAGACTCCAACGGCTCTAAAAGACTACTTTAAAATAACCGCTTGGCTCGACCCTCATCGCTCCACCGACCCGCCCCGGTTATCCTCCGGCTCTAACGGGCCTGCGGCAGGTGCACAAGCTCAGATAGCCCTCATCTCCTTCAGTTTCTCTACCAGCTCCGCTGCTACTTGTTCCGGTGCACCTTCCAGTATTTCCCCTCCAGGGCCAGCCGGGGGTGTAAACACCTTCTTAACTTGGGTCGGAGACCCCTGCAACCCGATCCGGTTCAGATCAACCCCCAGGTCCTCAGCACTCCAAACCGGGATTTCAGCCTTCCGGGCCCGGAGCATGCCCCTTACCGAGGGATATCGAGGCTTGTTGATCTCCTCGGTCACCGTGATGAGAAGTGGAAGCTCCCCTTCCACCAGGTGGACCTCCCCTTCCCCTTCGCGGTGCACCTTTACACGACTGCCCTCAACCTCAACCAGGCGCGCATAAGTAACCTGACCGATCCCCAGGTGTTCCGCCACCCCGGGGCCAACCTGGCCCGTATCTCCGTCAATAGCCTGCTTACCGAGCAAAACGAGGTCAAAACCCTGAAGACGTTCTATCGCTCGAGCCAGGGTATATGATGTGGCCAGGGTATCGGACCCGCCAAAGGCCCGGTCACTAATCAGGATAACCTCGTCAGCACCCATGGCCATGGCCTCCCGTAAAGCTTCCTTAGCCTGAGGTGGGCCCATGCTCAAGACAGTCACTTTCCCCCCGTGTTTTTCCCTCAACTGCAGGGCCAGCTCAAGGGCATTCTTATCATACGGATTGATGATCCCTTTGACCCCTTCCCTCTTCAGAGTGTTGGTCCTAGGGTCGATCTTGATCTCGGTGGTATCGGGCACCTGTTTAATACAGACAACAACTCTCATGGTTTGGGCCTTTCCACTCCTTTTTTTTCGTATGAGCCGTTCCTGCCGCTAACTACTTCTCGCCCCTTCCGCAAAGTTCCTTCCCTCTTGAAAAAGCGCCCTGGTACCGGAGGCCGACAGAAGTGCCCCCTCAGGACAATTTCCAGCGGGAGCCCTGGGGGGTATCCTCAACGGTCACCCCCAACTCACCCAGCCGGTCGCGGATCTTGTCGGCTGTAGGCCAATCCTTGGCGCGCCGGGCATCCTCCCGAACCTCAAGAAGGAGCTTAATCAGTTCCTCGGTCATTTCAGAACCTGCCTGCTGTTCAACGCGGTCCTGAACCAAAATACCAAGCACCTCACCCAGTTCGTGGTAGGTGTCCAGGATTCGGGTGGCCAGTTCCCTTGAGATACCCCCACTGAGATGGGTATTGACCTCACGGTTCAAATCAAAAAGGGCTGCCAGGGCATCGGCGGTGTTGAAATCATCATCCATCGCCTGTATGAATTCTTCCCGGGCCTGCCGGAGGCGGGGAAGGTATTCCTTTTCCCGGTCACTCATCCATTCCCGTTCCGAGTGCTGACGGTGGTATTCAAGGTTATCCACGGTATTGCGCAAACGCTGGAGGGCACTCTGGGCCGAGGACAGCCCTTCTTCGGTAAAATTCAAGGGGCTCCGGTAGTGGGCTGAAATAAGGAAAAAGCGAATCACCTCAGGGTCGTACTTCTGTCTCAAGTCATGAACCAGGAGGAAATTCCCCAGAGACTTGGACATTTTCTCCCCTTCAATGTTCAGGTAAGCGTTGTGGATCCAGTACCTGGCAAAGGGTTTCCCGGTTGCCGCCTCTGACTGGGCAATTTCGTTTTCATGGTGCGGAAAAATGAGGTCAGCACCACCGGCGTGAATATCAAAGGTCTCCCCCAGGTATCTCATGGACATGGCTGAGCATTCCAGGTGCCACCCTGGTCGTCCCTTACCCCAGGGGCTATCCCAGGCCGGTTCCCCCGGTTTCTGCTTTTTCCAGAGAACAAAATCCATGGGATTTCTTTTCTTGTCCTCCACAGCCACCCGGGACCCCGCAGCAAGTTCGTCAAGTTTCTGGTGCGACAGTTTTCCGTACTCCTTAAAGGTGGTGATATCGTAGTAGACGTCCCCGCCCACTTCGTAAGCATGGCCCTTCTTGATGAGATTTTCTACCAGGCGACGCATATCTTCTATATGTTCGGTTGCCCTCGGGTGAACATCGGCACGTTTAATTCCCAAGGCATCGGCATCTGCAAAATACTCGTTAATGTACTTTTCCGCCACCTGGGCCACGGTCCAGCCCAGCTTGTGGGCCCGGTTAATCATCTTGTCGTCAATATCGGTGAAATTCTGGACATAGGTGACCTTATACCCTCGGTATTCCAGGTAGCGCCTGATCACATCGTGGGCCACCAGGCACCTGGCATTACCGATATGAATGTAATCGTAGACGGTCGGGCCGCACGTGTACATGCCCACCTCTTGTCCTCTTAACGGAACGAACTCCTCCTTGCGCCCGGTCAGGGTATTATGCACTCTTATCGGCATTACTGGCATCCCCCTCGGGTACTTGGCAGTCCCAGTTGAGACCTGGTTTCTCACCAATCTCGGCACCGAACCTTTCTTCAAAGTGGCGCACCCTGGCTTCGAGGTTCTGAATCTTGCGCTGGAGGCAGCGCAAGGCCTCCGCCATGGGGTCGGGAAGGTCAGCGTGGTCAAGGTCCACCCCGCCGGTAATCTTCCGCCCGTTCTTAACCACAACTCGTCCTGGAACCCCTACCACGGTACAATCAGGGGGCACAGACTCAATAACCACCGCTCCAGCCCCAATCTTGCAGTTGTCCCCAATGGTGATTGAACCAAGCACCTTGGCACCGGTACTGATCATCACGTTGTTGCCGATGGTCGGGTGGCGTTTACCCTTTTCTTTTCCGGTTCCACCAAGGGTGACCCCCTGGTAAAGGGTAACGTTGTTCCCGATCTCGGTTGTCTCTCCAATCACCACCCCCATCCCGTGGTCAATAAACAACCCTTCCCCGATCTTGGCCCCCGGGTGAATCTCGATCCCAGTCAGGAGCCTGGCTACTTGGGAAATCATTCTGGCTACCAGAAACAACCGGGCCCGGTAAAAATAGTGGGCAATCCGGTGGAGGAGGACAGCATGAAACCCGGGGTAACATAAGATAACTTCAAGTACACTCTTGGCCGCCGGATCCCGCTCAAAAACAACCTCGATATCCTTTTTCAGTCGACGGAACAGCATGACCTCACCCCCGTTTTGGTAAACTAAAAAACCTCCCTCCTCTACAAGGTGCAGAGACGGAAGGTCTTTTCCGCGGTTCCACTCTGGTTGGGCACAAGTGCACCCCCCTCTGGGCAATGGCAGCAGTGGAAGCTGATCCCATCACCCGTACGCTCTAACGGACGCAGGCCGGATAAGCCTACTGGCACCACCGAAAGGTACGTTCAGCCCACGGCTCCGGGGCGCACTTCACCGTGTTCCGGGGTCATAACCACTTTCAGCCGGTGATGGTTACTCTCTTGGACCCTCCCACAGTTACTCTTCCCCTTCACAGCCTTTGGACGGTATTTACCTTCTTGTTGCCTTTATTATACCGACAGCTCGATCCGGTGTCAATCTTGGCGAACCGGTTCCAAGATCTCCATTTTGACCCTGGCCAGGCCCCGGTTGATGAGCCCGAGGGTACTCGCCGCCCCCATGGAAAGGTCAATGCTCCTGCCTTCTATCCATGGACCGCGGTCGTTGATTCTCACCATTACCCGTTTCTTCGTGTCCAGATCGGTAACCAGTACCATGGTGCTAAAAGGAAACCAGCGGTGGGCCGCCGTGAATTCTTTCTGGTCGTAGACCTCTCCGCTGGCAGTGAGGTTCCCGTCAAAGCCAGGCCCGTACCACGAAGCCACCCCGTAGAAAACCCTGAGGGTCTTCGACCGAGGCATCACCTTGGGCAACTCGGAGGCTTCGAGTTCCGGTTTTCCAAGGGCACGCCGGAGGTTATTGGCCCAAATCAGGGCCAGCCTGGAGGGGGTGGTACTGTTGTAAAGGGCCGTCACCTCATCTACCGTAACCAGCATCCTGTCCCCACCCCTTACCACTACCTGACCCGCGATAACGTCAGGATGCAAGCGGGGCCCAAAATCGCTTGTCTCCTCTAGAAGGTTGGAAAGCCGCCGCGCGATGATCTGGGCCCGCTGGTCAACTGTCAACCCTCCCAGCTCTACCCGGACCCTGAAAACCACCTGGTCGCAAACCATGATCTCACGCGCCGGCCGCCCATCCAGGATAACGGTCCGTATTTTAACTTCTGCAGGCCCTGGACTCTCCCCCGTGCTCCTGGCCGAAGCAGTCCCCGCAGCGCCGGCAGGTATAACCCCGCAAAAGGGGCCGAAACCGTAACCGGTTGTCAGCAGCAGGGTAACAACAACCGTCCCCAATACGAGTCGGCCTCTCATACCATCCCTCCCAAAAGGGGTCAGGAGATGCCGGGGAAAACGTTCATTATAATATCACCTGTGCCGGTCAGATTATTCAAGCCTTCGGTCGACCCGTACCAGGACCACGGTTGAGGCGGCAACAGCCTGTCCCTTGCCTACTGGCCCAACACCCTCATTGGTTTTGGCCTTGATATTCACCAGGGAGGGGTCAAGTTTCAAGTCAGCAGCAAGGGTGTTTTTCATCCTGTCGAGGTAAGGGGCAAGCCTGGGCTGCTCGAGAACAATAGTAGCATCCACATTGATGATGGCAACACCTTTCTTTCTCAGGTTCCCGAGCACTTTTCTCAGCAGCACCCGGCTGTCCACATCCCTGTACCGTGGGTCGGTGTCCGGGAAATGACTACCAATATCACCTAGGCCGGCCGCACCCAGCAAGGCATCAATGATGGAATGGATCAAAGCATCGCCATCGGAATGACCGTAAGAGCCTAAATCAGACCGAACCTCCACCCCCCCAAGCATCAGCTTCCGCCCCGGGACAAGAAGGTGGAGGTCGTAGCCCGTCCCCACCCGCAAGTTTAACCCTGTGTCTGGTCCAGAACCCCCCTTTTGCCTGAGAATAGCTTCAGCCAGCATCATATCCTGGGGATGGGTAATCTTGATATTTTGAGAAGAACCCTCAACAACCTTGACCTTGTGTCCAAGACGCTCAACCAAGGAGGCATCGTCGGTCCCCAAAAATCCTTCCCGGCTGGCCTTTTCGTAAGCCTCCATGATCACCTGGTAAGGAAATACCTGCGGGGTCTGAACCGCCCGGAGATTTTCCCGCCCGGGTGTTTTCTGAACAAAACCCGCGTCATCAACCACTTTGATGGTATCGGTTACTTGAACTGCAGGCACAACCGCGGTTCCGCCAAGGGCGGTCTCGACCATCTGGACAAGCAGACTACTCTCGACAAGAGGACGTACTGCATCATGTATTAACACCAAGCGGGTACGAGGGTCCAGGATCCGCAGCCCCATGTGAACTGATTCCTGCCGGGTTTGACCGCCCTCCACCACCCGGGTTACTTTCCAGAGGCCGAATTCTTCCACCAGTTTCCTGGTGTAGGCCAAATCCTCGTGACCAGTAACCAGGACAATTTCCTCCAGGTCTGGATGGGATTGAAGGGCCCTGAGGGACCAAATCAAAACCGGCATCCCGTTCAGAGGGAGAAACTGTTTAGCCCTGTTCGCACCAAACCTTTCTCCTCTGCCGGCTGCCGGAACTACTGCAGCTATTCTACCCATCTGTTCACCTCTCTGTTCACCTCGTGATCCTAGGTCTTCAGCCCTTTTTTGCGTCCTGACCTCAAGGTGCTGCCTTCTCCATGGATTTCGGTTTGGCAAAAATCATCCGTCCTGCCGCAGTTTGAAGAACACTGGTCACTGTGACCCCGATTTCCTTCCCGATATGCTTTTTGCCTCCATCCACCACAATCATGGTTCCGTCATCCAGGTAAGCAACACCCTGGCCTGATTCCTTGCCGTCTTTGATGACCTGGACAACCATCTCTTCACCAGGTAAGACCACCGGTTTGAGGGCATTGGCAAGTTCATTGATGTTTAGAACGGCTACTCCTTGCAGCTCAGCGACCTTGTTGAGATTATAATCGTTGGTCAAGACCTTCCCGCCAAGCTGCTGGGCCAATCGGACAAGTTTACTATCAACTTCGTTGTTTCCACCGTTCCCACCAACGTCACGTTCGTAGATCTTTACCGGACAGTCAAGTTCCTTGCGGATCCTGTTGAGAATATCCAACCCTCTTCTCCCACGGTTTCGTTTTAGGGTATCCGACGAGTCGGCAATATGACGTAACTCTTCCAGAACAAAACCAGGGATGATCAGTGGACCTTCGATAAAGCCACTTTTACAGATATCGGCAATCCGGCCGTCAATGATCACGCTGGTATCCAGGATTTTGGGATAAACCCTCTCCTCATCGGCCACCTTATCCTTACCAAACCTGGGTAAGAAGCTCGGGAGGCTAGCCAGGTCATCCTTCTTCTTGAGAGCAATACTGATACCTAGATACCCCAGGACTAGACTACCAATGGTTGGCAGGACCGGCCCTAGGATCGGTATCCGCGCAAAGGAGGGGCCTAATAAAAAAGCTATGATAAGACCTATAATAAGACCGAAAGCCCCTGCCATGATATCTTCTGTTGGAGCCCTAGAGACGCGGGTTTCTATCCATACAGATAACCGGATTAAACCCTCCACCAAACCGGGGGTAATAAAGAAGGCCATCAACCCGCTCAAAGCGGTCATTAGGGCAACAACCGCCAGGGCCTGAATACTGGACAGGTCCAACTTTAGCAATGCCTCAAGGTGGGTGAGGCCAAAAAACGCTGCCGAAAAGCCGATCATTAATCCTAAAAAAGTACAGACCCAGCGTACTACTCGATTCATGACTAAACACCTCCTTTCCTAGTTATGTCTGTTTCGCCCCTATTATATGACACGGATTATCACCTTTTCAAGCAAAATTCCATTTATTACTAAAATACAGTCTTCACCTTCCATCGCCCCCATATCTTCCTGTCCCCTCAACTCAAGCCGTAAGGGCTCACCCTGCCGCTCTTGGCACCATGGGTTACTAACGCAATGTCTTTAGTTTGGTCAAAAAAATAAGGACCGGCGAAAAGACCGGTCCCTTCTTCAAATCACCTAAGCCAGTATCTGGTCCAGCATGGAACTGACTTTTTCTTCTTCTAAATTCTTGGCCAAAACCAGCTCGCTGATTAAAATCTGCCTAGCGTTATCAAGCATCTTCCTTTCGCCGGTAGAGAGGCCCTTTTCCTTATCCCGCTGCATAAGATTTCGAACCACCTCGGCTACTTCAAAGATGTCGCCGCTCTTAATTTTTTGCATATTCGCCCGGTAACGACGGTTCCAGTTCGAAGACATTTTCGTCTTTTCAGACCGGAGGATCTCGAAAACCTGGCTAACCTCTTTTTCGCCGATAACCTCCCTCAACCCAATACCATCGATGCTGTCGACGGGAATCATGACCTTCATATCTCCGATGGGCAAGCGCATGATATAGTATTTCTGGCGCTCTCCCAAAACCTCTCTCTCTTCAATTGCTTCTATGATTCCGGCCCCATGCATTGGGTAAACCACCTTATCACCAACCTTGAACATCAACGCGCCCTCCCTGAACACAGACCCAAGTCCAGCCTTCTAATACTATAACATATTCCTGCGCCAATGTCAAATAACTAAGTATTCTACCATAACCATCCCTGCTTTGTCAACCAAATGTGTCTCTTGGCTCTGCCGGTCCGGCCACTTGACTCGGTACCACCTGTGGGATACAATATTTAGAGAATACCGGGGCTGTAGCTCAGTTGGGAGAGCGCCTGAATCGCACTCAGGAGGTCGGGAGTTCGAGTCTCCTCAGCTCCACCAAGTCTGTACTCGCTGCCACAGTACGAATGCAGCAATGGTTTTCGTGCTGTGGCTTCTTTAGACTTTCGCCAGTCCCATTATCAATTTACGCCGGGAAGGGGGGTCTATGGCTCCGGTCAGCCGGGGCCGCCAGGTCAATGGCATGTCTCTTTAACGAAAAAGACTGTCTCTTTAACGAATTTCAAGATTCTGTAAATGAGTATTTGATCCGCCACCGAAGTGTTCTAGACGTAATGACCAAACTCCAGGAGGCTAATGCACGAATAAACCGGGCAGTTTCTAAGGCTGTGACCAACTGCGGCTGCCTAAAAATCCACGCCGAGAGGCAGCGCATTCCCATGGACGTTTCCCTAAGGGATATTAAGAATTTCATGAACAATCATATCGAAGGTGAGCTCTGCGAGCAGTGCCGTGAAACCCTTGAAGCTGAGCTCGGGAACAGTTTTTTCTACCAGACTGCCCTCTGCAACCTGCTTGGTCTCAACCTGACGGAAACCGTCGCCAAGGAGAGGGAACGCATTCAAACACTGGGAGTCTTCAAGTTTTGTTAACCCCCCTTCAAGATGGGCGGTCCAGTAGGATTTGTTCCCTTAATCTTCTTAAACCTTCCTTAATCGTTTTTGCCCTGGCTTTCCCGATGCCTTCCACCTCATCAAGTTCATCAATGGTGGCCTCAAGAATATCTTGGAGGTTTGAAAACCGCTTAATCACGTTTTCAATGACCGGAATCGGCAAACGAGGGATTCGTCTCAACAACCGGTACCCACGAGGAGAAACATTAAGCTCTAGGACATTGACATCAGTTCCATACCCAAGAACCCGTCCTACTGAATCAAGGTCCAAGAGTTCCTCTGAAGACCAAGCAGATACTTTGTCCCTGATTTCACGGGCTCTCACGTCGACCCTCGGCGCCGCGTAATCACGAATCACCATTAAACCTTCCTCTTCAACGTCAGCCACCAGCTCTTTCATCTGCATGTTGATGAGCCGGCCTTCGGTTCCCAGTTCACTGATATATTTGTCAATCTCGGCCGCTATCCTCGAAACCATCTCGGTCCGCTGGATAACAACCGCCACATCCAGGACTGTCACCAGGTCATCAAATTCCAAGGCGCTGAGATGGTTGAGGGCTCTTTCCAGAACAAACTTATATTTTTCCAGGGTCTGGATGGCCTGGTTGGCCTTCGCCACAACGACGTTGATGTCCTCCAGGACATACTTCATTGTTCCCCGGTAAATAGTGATGATATTTCGGCGCTGAGAAATCGAAACCACCAGGGCACCAGTTTGCTTGGCAAACCTTTCCGCTGACCGGTGACGGATCCCGGTTTCGAAAGATGGAATGGCAGGCTCGGGAACTAATTGAGCATTGGCATACAGGATACGCCGGGCGTCTTCACTCAAGATGATGGCACCATCCATTTTAGCCAGTTCGTAGAGCCTTGAGGGGGTAAACTCGATATTAACCTTGAACCCCCCCTCCACTATCTCCATTACCTCAGGGCTGTCCCCGACAACGATCAAGGCACCTGTCCGCGCCGCCACGATATTGTCCAGCCCCTGGCGAAAAGGGGTTCCTGGTGCTACCATTCGGAGGGTTTCCACCAGCCGGTCTTCCATTTGGTTGTTCCTCATCCAACCCCCCCCTTGCGGCTCGATTGGAAAGCTTTACTACATACTCGAGACCTGGTAGCCAAAGGAATGAGCCGCCTTCCTTATCCCTGGGCCCTCCGTACCTGCGGCATAACCGGTGTTGCTCCGGAGCTCCCCGGGTGTGCAGCTCATCACACTACCCGATCAATCGACCGCTGAATACCGCTTCCAATTTTCATGCTTCGTGGTGCCGCCCCTCTTGGCGGCATGGAGCACTACTATATATTTTTCCACCTAGGCCAGATTTGTTTCGGTCGACGCAAGAAGCCGTCCCGAGGCCACACCAACCCTCTCATCCTCCTCCACCTCAATACCTATTCTCACCCTGGTCAGTATTTCCTTTTCCTCGGGTCATTCCCCCGCTTTTCAGGCCTTTTCCTCCCGGCTTCCTTTAGACACTGGGTCGCTGTGGGCACCACTGCACTGCCTTGCCCTGAAGGCTGCATCTGCCTTCACAGTTCAGGACTTTCCCTCTCGAGACAGCGCCCATACCGGTCGCACCCAAAAGAGGGCCCCAAGTTTTGGGCCCTCATCTACCTTTTTCAACAAGCCTGGATCCGCTCTTCCGCGCCCTTTTTAGCTCCTCCGCTCCGGGCCTGCGACATTACCGGTCTCGTTTCGGATTAACCGAATCCAGTGTTGAACTGTGCTTTTCCCAAGGTTTCGGAGTCGCGGCTTTGGTGGCATTATAACTAGTCGGCTTTAACATCAACGGAACCAGCATCAGTTGAAGCAGGAGCTTCAGACCCGTTGAGATCCTTCTCAAAAACCATTTTCCCGTTCCGGAAGTCTGCAAGCACCCGGTCCCCCTGGGTAAACTTGCCCCTCAACATCTCGTCGGACAACGGGTCCTCCACCAGTCTCTGGATCGTCCTGCGCAAGGGCCGGGCACCATAAGCAGGGTCAAAGCCTTCCTCTACCAGTTCCTTCTTGGCCGCACCCGTCACCCGGAGTTCAAGGCCGTATTCCTTTAGCCGGTCGGCTACCTTGTTCAGTTCTAGGTCAACAATCTGGGCCAGGTGCTCCCTGCTCAGGGCATGGAAGACGATGATTTCGTCGATCCGGTTCAAGAATTCAGGCCTAAAGGTACGTCGAACCTCGCCCATAACGGTTTTTTTCATTTTATCGTAAGTTTCCTCTTCATCTTCAGCAGCCTTGAAGCCCAGCCTACCCTCCCTCTGAATAAGGTGGGCCCCGGCGTTTGAGGTCATAATGATGACCGTATTACGAAAGTCCACCGTTCGACCCTTGGCATCGGTTAACCGCCCGTCATCAAGCACCTGGAGGAGAACATTGAATACCTCCGGATGAGCTTTTTCAATTTCATCCAGCAAAACCACGGAGTATGGGCGGCGCCGGATGGCCTCGGTCAACTGCCCACCCTCCTCGTAGCCAACGTACCCGGGAGGCGCCCCGACCAGCCGGGAAACGGTATGCCGTTCCATGTACTCCGACATATCGATTCGGACTATGGCTTCCTCATCACCAAAAAGGGCATCCGCCAGAGCTCTAGCCAGCTCTGTTTTTCCAACACCGGTGGGACCGAGAAAGATGAAAGAACCAACCGGTCTTTTCGGATCCTTGAGCCCGGCCCTGGCCCGGCGGATTGCCCGGGACACGGCCCGAACCGCTTCGTCTTGGGCTACCACCCTCCGGTGCAGTTCCTCCTCAAGGTGGAGCAACCGTTCTGATTCCTCTACTGCCATTTTTCTTACCGGGATACCGGTCCAGCTGGAAACAATCTCCGCAATATGGTCTTCAGTAACAGTGTTCTTGGCGACAACCTGTTTCTTCTCCCATTCTTCTTGCTGCCTGGAGAGTTGTTCCTGTAACTTGTGCTCCTCGTCGCGCAGCCGCGCGGCCTCTTCAAATTCCTGGCTCTGGACCGCCGCTTCCTTCTCCTTCCGAACCCTTTCCAGTTTCTCTTCCAGTTCTTTTAGGTTCGGGGGGGCAACAAAGCTCTTCAACCGCACCTTGGAGGCCGCTTCGTCAATAAGGTCGATGGCCTTGTCCGGGAGGAAACGGTCGGCAACATAGCGGTCGGAGAGCCTAGCGGCAGCCTCCAGTGCCGTGTCCGTGATCTCCACACGGTGATGGGCTTCGTAACGGTCCCGCAGTCCCCGAAGAATTTCTATGGTTTCTTCCACCGTGGGCTCCTCAACCATGATGGGCTGAAACCGCCTCTCTAGGGCCGCATCTTTCTCTACGTGCTTGCGGTATTCATCGAGTGTCGTCGCTCCGATGGCCTGCAGTTCACCCCGAGCTAGAGCCGGCTTCAGAATGTTGGAGGCGTCGATGGCGCCTTCAGCAGCCCCGGCGCCCACAATGGTATGCATTTCATCAATGAAGAGAATGACGTCTTTGGCTTCCCGGATCTCCTGCATTACCTTCTTCAACCGTTCCTCGAATTCACCCCGGTACTTGGACCCGGCCACCAGTGAACCAAGATCCAGGGTTACCACCCGCCGTTCCTTCAGGATTTCAGGAACCTTGCCATCAACTATCCTCTGTGCAAGCCCTTCCACGATCGCCGTCTTACCTACCCCAGGGTCTCCAATGAGGCAGGGATTGTTCTTGGTCCGGCGGCTGAGAATCTGGATCACCCGTTCGATCTCTTTATCCCGCCCAATCACTGGGTCAAGTTTTCCTTCCGCTGCCAGGGTGGTTAGATCGCGACCAAATGTATCCAGGGCTGGGGTCTTGGTAGCTCGCCTGCCACCTGCCCCCTTACCTGCATACTTTTGCCCACCAAGGAGCTGAATAACCTGTTTTCTAACCTTATCCAAGTCAGCTCCCATGTTTTCCAAGACCCGGGCGGCTACCCCTTCACCCTCCCGGATGAGGCCGAGAAGGATGTGCTCCGTCCCCAGGTAGTTATGTCCAAGCTCCCTGGCCTCAGCCAAAGCCAGTTCCATGACAACCTTTTTTGCTCTCGGGGTGAAACCAATTTGACCCTGCGGGGGACTAGTCCCCTTTCCGATGACCTTCTCTACTTCGGTCCTGACCCTGTCCAGGCTAATCCCCATTTGCTGAAGGGCCTTGGCTGCAACCCCCTCACCTTCACGTACCAGTCCGAGCAGAAGGTGTTCGGTTCCCACGAAATTGTAGTTGAGCCGGCGCGCCTCCTCTTGCGCCAAAATGATTACCTTTTGCGCTCTCTCGGTAAACCGGCCAAACATGTTATTGCCTCCTTCCGGCTTTGATACTGAGCTACCTCTTACTCGGCTTTAGTCGTTCCCGAATCAACTCCGCCCTCTTTTGATCCCTTTCGGCAGAATTAAGTTTTCTCCCAACCAGCAACTGCAAGTACCCAGGGCGTGTTAAGACCAGGAGTTCATTTAACACCCGGGAACTAACATCTCCGATCATTCCCGTATCTATCCCAAGCCGAACATCCGACAAACGCCTCATGGCCTCTTCTGAAGATATCCTTCTCGCGTTGGCAAGGATGCCGTAGGACCTCCACACCCTGTCTTCAAGTTCCACCCTGGTACCGGTCAGGAGCATTTCCCGGGCATTGCGTTCCTGCTCAATGATCTGCCTGGCAACCGATTTCAGGTTGTTTAAGATTTCTCCTTCAGATTGGCCCAGGGTAATCTGGTTGGACACCTGAAAAAGGTTTCCGATGGCCTCGGTTCCTTCCCCGTAAATCCCTCGCACCACCAACCCCAACTTACTCATGGCCGTAAACAACCGCTTAGCCTGGTCAGTCATTGTTAGTGCTGGAAGGTGCATCATGACTGAAGCCCTCAATCCAGTCCCAACATTAGTGGGACAGGCAGTGAGATAGCCCTTCTTTTCGTCAAAAGCATAAGTTAACTTCTTTTCCAACCAGTCGTCCAGCCTGGTGGCCAGTTCCCAGGTTTCATCAAGCTGGAGCCCCGGATAAAGGCACTGGAGCCGAATGTGGTCCTCCTCGTTGATCATGACACTCACGGCTTCGTCCTCACGTAAACCCAGGGCCTTTTGCCCATCACCCTTGGCGTGTTCCGGGCTCGCAAGGTGTTTTTCTACCAGCGCCATGCGCTGGAGAGGCAGCATTTCGGAGAGGTTGTAAACCTTGAAAGTCCCCAGTTCGCCCGGGGGTAACCTCTTGAGTGCCTCGGTGACCTCAGAGATTACCTGGGTCCCCTGTTCCGGAGACATGAGATGAGGAAAAGGTCGTCCGTCTAGATTTCTTGCAAGCCGGATCCTGCTGGTCAGGACAATGTCCGCAGCGGGACCCGTTCCTTCCATCCATTTACTCCGCGAACTCAGGATTTTGTCCCAGCCCAATCCCTTTCACCCCCCTCACCCGTTCAATTGGACTTCTAATTTACGAATCCGGTCCCTGAGACGAGCAGCCTGTTCAAACTCCTCACGGTCCACATGCTGTTGCAGTTCGGCCCGCAGCTTTTCGATTTCCCTTTTTAATCTAGCCGTCCCTCCGGCCCTCTTGGGAACCTTGCCCGAATGATAGGTACTGCCGTGAATCCTGCGCAGGAGGGGCTCTAGGCGGTTTCCAAACTGGCGGTAACACTCTCCACAACCAAGCCGCCCGGTCCTGGCAAACTCCCTGTAGCTCAGACCGCATAGTTTACATCGGTTCGGCTCCGGTCCTACCCGGGTCGGTTCCCAACCACCTTCATAACCCAACATACCAGTCAGCAAGTCTTGAATAGAGAACTTGGGTTCAATCATGAAGTCCAGTTCGCCTTTTTCCTGGGCACACTGTTGACACAGGTGCATCTCGGTTCTCTGGTTATTGACAATCTTGGTCACATGGACAGTGGCTGGGCGTTTGCCGCATTCCGGACAAATCATTCCCATCACCTCACCCCTCTGTATTGCCTCGGAATTAGGAGTAGCAGCTCAGCAATGCCAGCAGCATCCCTTTTAACACCTTCGCCCTGACCTTGTCACGGAGGGGAAGGTCTACGAGCAGATGCCTCCGGTTCAAAGCAGCCCTCATCAAGGCTACCTCACGTTTATTGATAATCTCTTCCTCGAAGAGACGCATGATATGTCCTTCGGCTTCATGCTGGCTGACTGCGTCCCCAATGGAATCGATCATGGCGCCCAGGAGCTTAGCAGGCGAACCCACATCGACCTTGACAATTCGAATGTAGCCGCCACCACCGCGGCGGCTTTCCACCAGGAAGCCTCGCTCCAAGTTGAAGCGCGTAGCCAAAACATAGTTGATCTGTGAAGGTACACACCTGAATTTATCTGCCAGCTCGCTGCGCCGGATCTCAACACACCCATCCCGCGCTTCTCCAATAAGCCGGCGGAGGTACTGTTCGATCAAGTCACTCAAGCTTCGCATTCCCCAGATCAACCCACCTTTGTCTTTGACTGTCTTTGACGTTCTCTAGTTTCAATTATATGCACCTGGGGCCTATTTTCAATCTTCATTTACCTTTATTTTGGTCAATTTCCAGGGAAAAATTATTCGCAAGAACCAACTTTCAATGTCAAGCTCTCCCTTTCATCCATAATTCCTACCATATCTAGCGTAAAGGCAGCACCTTTTTCATGACAACCTCCTGGTGCCAGCCCAACCATGCGCCCTTAGTTCATTGAAACCAAGTAGGAGCTTGACAGAGGACGCCCGGCACGCGGTGTATACAAAAAAAGAACGATAGAACCTTAAGTCCTACCGCTTCATGCTCTCCATTTCCCAGGTCACTAGCCCGAAAATACTGGTTCCACCCTGGATTTTCGTGCTTCGTGGTGCCGCCGCTGCGCAGGGCGGGATGGAGCACTTCTACGAAAATGCCACTACCCGCCTCGCCCGGGGTGCTCCTCCACGCGCCGTTTTAGTTCCTATCTCCAGGTTTTTGAATCCAGGCTCACCTACTCCCTTTACCCTCTGCTACCCGATCATGTCTCCCGTGGTCTGTGCCCTTACATTCCTTCGTTTCTGTCTGTTGAGGGTGGGTGGGGTGTGCCTTTACCAGCTGCAGGGTCGATGCCCGGATGGAATAAATAGGCTTCCCCCACCCAAGGCTTATCTCTATTGAGTTTTTGGCTGCAACTCCCAGCTGTCTCCACCGAGCCCTACCTGTAGGCGGCATGGAGTACTAGTTAGAAACATCAGCCCCCAACAGGCCTAGCCAGCCTGTTCCCTTTGGTTTCTGGCTTCTTCGATGATCCGTTCGGCAATTTGAGGGGGAACCTCTTCGTAGTGCGAGAACTCGAGGGTATAGGTACCACGGCCCTGGGTCAGGGAACGAAGGTCAATAGCGTACTTAAACATTTCCGCCAGGGGAACGTTGGCCCTGATTACCTGGGTGGCACCCTGCTGGTCCATGCCAGCGATCTTAGCCCTCTTCTTATTGAGGTCTCCGATAACGTCCCCCATGTACTGCTCGGGAACCATAACCTCCACGTTAACAATGGGCTCGAGGAGGACCGGCTTGGCCTCTGTTGCACCTTTCCTGAAAGCCATGGCTCCAGCGATCTTGAAAGCCATTTCTGAAGAGTCTACGCTGTGGTACGAACCATCGTATAAGGTAACCCGCACGTTCGTTACCGGGTAGCCAGCCAGAACCCCTTCTGCCATGGCCTCGAGGACGCCCTTTTCCACAGCAGGCCGGTACTGCTGGGGTACGACTCCGCCGAAAATCTTATCGACAAACTCAAATTCCGACTCTCCGTTGGGTTCAATCTCCAGCCAGACATGGCCGTATTGGCCGCGCCCACCCGACTGTTTCTTGTACTTCCCCTCAGCCTTGGCCGAGGCCCGAATGGTTTCCTTGTAAGGAACCTTGGGGGTTTCCATGGTGATTTCCACCCCGAATTTCCTCTTCAAGCGCTGGGCAATGATATCCAGGTGGAGTTCTCCCATTCCCGAGATAATCGTCTGACCCGTCTCGAGGTTCTTTTCCATCGTAAAGGTTGGGTCCTCTTCCATCAACCGGGACAGGCCGGTACTGATCTTCTCTTCATCACCCTTACTCTTCGGCTTCACCGCCACCGAGAAGACAGGCTTGGGAAACTGAATGGGCGGGAAGATTACCGGGTTATCCCGGTCGCACAGGGTATCGTTGGTAGCCGTTTCCGTCAGCTTGGCCACCGCCACGATATCCCCGGCAACTGCCTGGTCGATGGGTTCTTGTTCCTTACCCTTGGGAATAAATAACTGCCCCACTCTTTCCGTCTTTTTCCTGGTGCCGTTGTAGACCTGGCTGTCGGACTGGAGAACCCCTGAATACACCCGGAAGAGGGTGAGTTTGCCTACATAGGGGTCGGTCATGGTCTTGAAAACAAGGGCAGAAAAAGGAGCATTCTCCGTCAATTCCCGCTCTATTTCTTCCTCAGATTCCGGGTGATGCCCCTTGACGGACCCCACGTCTGCCGGTGACGGCAGGTAGTTGACCAGGGCATCCATCAGGGGTTTGATCCCGATATTTTTCGGGACAGAACCACACAAGACCGGGACCAGCTTACCGGCGCTGGTACCTGCCCGGATGGCACCCATGAGCTCTTCGGTGGAAAGCTCTTCTCCTTCCAGGTATTTCATCAACAACTCGTCGTCATTCTCAACGGCGCTCTCGATGAGCCCCTCGCGCAGTTCTTCCGCCCGGCCGCTGAGTTCACCCGGGATATCGGTTTCTGTGACCTCACCACCCTCCTCCACGAAGGCCTTCATCTGGACCAGGTCAACCACTCCGCTGAAGGAAGCCTCGGCTCCAATAGGAAAATTGAGTGGCACCACATGATTGCCAAAACTGTCCCTCATTTGCTGTAGGGTTCTTTCAAAGTCGGCATTTTCCCGGTCCATTTTGTTGATAAACACCAGTCTCGGAATCCCGTAATCATCCGCGTAACGCCAGACCAGTTCTGTACCAACTTCAACCCCGGAGGCAGCTTCAACAACAACCACGGCTCCATCAACTACTCTCAGGCCCGCCTTTACTTCACCGATAAAGTCGAAATAACCAGGGGTATCAATTGCGTTGATCTTGTGCCCGTTCCATTCACAGGGTCCCAAGGCAGTGTTGATGGAGATCTGGCGCTCAATTTCTTCCGGGTCGTAATCAGTAGTGGTCGTGCCGTTCTCTACTTTTCCGAGACGTTCCTTAGCCCCTGAGTTATATAACATGGCTTCCACTATTGAAGTCTTTCCGGCACCGCCATGGGAGATGAAACCGATATTGCGGAGTTTTTCAATTGGATACCTTTTCAACCATATCATCCTCCTCGTGGGTTTTTGCCGCTGGGCCGGAATAACCAGATACTGGCCTGCAAAGGCCTGTAAAGGGTAACCATGATTAGGACAGTATGCGACAGCATGCCCCAGCCTGCATCCCCCGATCCTTCGACGAAGCGAAAACAAAGTCCTTCAAGAAACAAGGGGCCATTTGCTCTCATTGTTTCCAAAGCTACCCGACTCTAACCTTAATCCCACTCTAGTGCCAGGGAATGCCATCAAAGGTAAAATTGGAATTTGCGTTCCAGAGGAGCCATTGATTCCACCCGGCTTCCTCCACCGCCAGAATCTGCGCCAGCACCTCGGACCGCCCGTATCGGTGGCGCAAGGAAAAATCCTGCAACCACGGCCGTAAAACCGCGTTACTCCCCATAGCCTGCAGCCGCTTAGTGGCATCCTGCATGCTCTTGAGAACAGTCTGGTAGGGCATGGCGTCAGGGTCTGAAAGGCCGTAAGAGCGCGGGGCATAATGAGAAGGGTATACCATCGGAGAAATAAAGTCCACGTGAGGAGCAACTTTTTCCAAAACCTGTCCTATCCCAAGGTCATCCTCAGCCGAACATACCAGTCCAAAAACGTCAGCGGAAACATAGACCCCTTCTTTATGCAGCTCTTGCCTGGCGTATGCCAGGTATTCCGCGATCACGTCGGCGCGGGAGCGTTGATCCTGGGAAGGATACCAAGCCTGAGAAAGGTCGCCATCAGAAGGGAAGCGGACATAATCAAACTGGATTTCGTCAAAGCCCATTCGGGCTGCCTCCCGGGCTATGGCCAGGTTGTACTCCCAAACCTGACGCTGGTAAGGGTTTGTCCACCCAGCCCCAGTACGGTCTTTCCAGTTTCCCCCTGTCAACCGCCTGACGGCAAGGTCAGGCCGGTTTCGGGCGAGAAGGGGGTCTTTGAAAACCACCAGACGGGCAATAGTATAGATCCCTTTCTCTTTCAAAACCCTGATGCGCCGGCGCAAGTCCTTAATCTTATTGCCCTGGGCCCCTACCTGTTGAACCAAGTCCACCTGGGAAAGATAAGTGGTTTTCCCGGTTCCATCCTTAACATCAATGACCATGGCGTTCAATTCGGTATCCTCGACGAGTTTTAACAGCCTGCTGAAGATTTCGTCACTCCCGGCGGCTGCCCCGGAAAGATAAATCCCCTTGACAGCTATTCTGGGAGGCCATTTCTTCCGCTGTTCCCTGGTTCGTTCCACGAATTCAGAGAGCCGCTGAAATTCCTCGGCGTGGAAATAGGAGCCTGCAGGTTCCTCAACCTCGTTCCCCGTTGCTTCGTTCTGTCCGCCGCCACCTTGGTTTTGGGCACGATGGTCCGGGTTAGTCCCAGAACCGATCCCGGGTTCGGACTGGGGCTCACCAACAGCTTCCCGAGTCACTTCCGGGGCGCCTGCCGCGCTGCCCTGAGGCTTACTAATCACGCTGGGCACAGGCCCGGCGAAAAAAATAAAAAAAGCAAGGGCAAGGGCAGCTGAAGCCAAAACGGTAACCAGCACCGGTCTTGTCATGTGAGCACCTCGCGTATCGGAATAACTCCTAGTAATATTCATACTACAAAAATTGGGTTGGTTCAACATATTTTGTCATACCAATCAATGGTAGATGTCGTTGACTCTTGATATCCAATTTTACCCTGCAAGTTTGTGATGGCCCCATGACGTTGTGACCTGTTAGTCAGATTTTCGTATTGTCTCGTGGTACCGGTGGTCTTGCAGCCGCACCACAACTTAGGTTCTCCGAGAACATTCGTCCCGGTTTCACCGTGAAGCCTATCCAAGACCCGCCAGTCGAAAGGTGAAGGAATATATCCCTTCTTCCCGAACTTTTACGTAAGGCTCTGTTTAAAGGTAGAACAGGGCCTTGGGGAAAGAAGGGATCCATCAATGTCTAAAAAGGTCGTCCTTTGGATTCTCGCCATTTTTGCCTTACTGGTCGCCAGTGGTGCCGCCCTCTACAAACCCATCAGCGCCCAACTGGTCTCCGACCCGGAACCCGGCACCGTAGTGCCGGTTGAACCGGTTGAAGATACGAATACCCGGCATTTTGATCTCATCATCGCCGGCAGTACCGTGGTCGATGGCACCGGTGGACCGGCCTTTCAGGCCGACATTGGCATTATCGGTGACCGCATAGTTGCGATTGGTGACCTGGGCCAGGCAGAGGGCGGCAAGACCATAGATGCGTCTGGTTTGGTCGCAGCCCCTGGTTTCATTGATACCCATTCCCATACCTATGAAACCATCGAAACCAATCCCGAGGCCAAGAGCAACCTGATGCAGGGAATCACAACCGTTGTCGGCGGGGTAGACGGCAGGTCCCCGGTAGACATCGGGGACCACCTGGCAGAGGTAGCTTCCCGGGGAACAGGGGTCAACTACGCCATGCTGGTTGGACACGGTTCCATCCGGACCAAGGTCATGGGCAATTCGGACCGGGAGCCGACTCCCCGGGAAATAACCGCCATGAAGGACCTGGTGAAAAAAGCCATGGTAGACGGAGCTTTCGGGTTCAGTACCGGGCTCGAATACCTGCCTGGAAGGTATGCCTCTACCGCAGAGTTAATCGAACTGGCCCAGGTGGTGGCCGCATCCAAAGGGGTTTACGCCACCCACCTGAGGAGTGAGGGCAAGTATTTCCTGGAAGCAGTTCGGGAAGCGGTCACCGTCGGCCAGGAAGCCGGGATGGCGGTTTGCATTTCCCATTTTAAGGTAGTCTTTCAGGCTAACTGGGATAGGCTTGGTCAAGCCTTGGCCATCATTCAGCGAGCCCGGGAAGAGGGAACCGAGGTTTTCGTGGATGTTTATCCTTATCTCGCACCAGACTATGCCACTAATCTCCCCCTTGCAACGGCCATCAATTACACAGACCCTAGCCGTGTTCTTATAAAGAAGGCCCGGGACCAGGCCCTAATCGGTAAAACCCTGGCCGACCTGGCTTCAAGCCAGGGGCTCTCACCAGCCCAAACCATGAAGCTGCTCCTGGACAAGGACCCCGGCATACGGGCCGTTGCCTTCATTGTTTCTGAAGACAACCTAGTACAAATCCTCCGGCAACCCTATTCTGTTTTTTCCTCCGACGCCAGTGCCAAACCGCTTTATGGGAACCCCAACCAGGCCCTACGCGTCCACCCGCGTACCTACGGGGCGACCGCCAGGCTTCTGGGAGAATTCGTGCGGGAAAAAGGGGTCTTGACCTTAGAACAAGCCGTTCACAAAATGACCGGGGCCCCTGCCGCCAGGTTTGGTTTTGACCGGAGGGGCCTCATCAAGAAAGGATTCTACGCTGACCTTGTTGTGTTCGACCCCGAAACGGTAGCTGACCGTACTTCTTATTACCACCCTCAAGCCTACCCGAGCGGTATCAGGTACGTTCTGGTTAACGGACAGATCGTCGTTGAAAAAGGGAAATTCCTGGGCGACCTCGTCAATACTTCAAGACCCGGTCAGGCTCCCCTGGCCGGACGGGTGCTGCGGCACTAGATGATCCCATGCTTCTTGGTTGCCTCGTGGAGATACCCGAGAAAGACCTCGGCCTTCTTCTGGGGCGGCCTGGTTAACAGGCTGATCACGAAAAACAGCACCAATGAGGTTGCCAGGCTCCAGACACCAGGCCAGTGACCCAGCGGCTTGATTCCTGAAAACTGCAGGAAAAAGGCGACGATGCCTCCGGCCATGATACTTGTAATGGCACCGGCTGCTGTCCCCCTTTTCCAGAAGAAAGCCCCAAAGATCGCTGGAACCATAACCACCAGGCCCGCTGATGAAGCCACCGAGAGGGTAGCGATGAGTCCCATTTGCCTGGAAGCAAAGAGCAGGGACAGGACAGCAATAACCGGAACCACAAACTTCCCGATCAAGAGTTCCCGTTCTTCAGAAACCCCTGGCTTCATACCGCGGTAAATATCCCGGGCAACCATCGATGAAAGGGTCAGTAATATGGAGTCGATGGTCGATACAGCGGCCGCGGTTATACCCACCATAACCACCAGGGCCAGTAGCGGAGGTACGACGCCTGACCCGAGGAGTGTTGGAGTCGCCATATCGGCCTTGGCAAGGCCGGGAAACAAGACCCTGGCCGAAAAGCCCCAAAGAACCGACACTAGGGTATAAATAAACCCGAAAACCAGGAACCCGGTGATCATCCTTTTCATTGTCACGAGTGACCTGGGAATAAAGAGGCGCTGGCTCACCTGGGGGTTCGAAATGCAGAAGAAGAACCAGGGTAACGTAAGCCCAATGAAAGCCTTAAGGTTGAAGAATCCAGGGCCTGGTACCCTCAGCCACTCGGAATAGCTGGTCTCCAGGGCATGAAATAGCCCACTGAACCCCCCCAGACCCTTGTAAACTACAACCAGCAGCACCACTACCGCCGAGATGAACATGACCAGGGCCTGGAAGGAGTCTGTTAAGGCGACCGACCGCATCCCGGCAGTCCAGGCCCAGGTAACAGCCAGGGCCGTGGCGATAAAAACCCCAACCATAAACGGTATAGCCCCATCGGAAAGGCCTGCCATGAGATAGCCAACCCCCATAAGCTGAACCGCACTGTACGGAATAAGGAAGATACAGCACGCAACAGCAGCCACAATGCCGAGAACTTTACTGTCGTAACGGTCCCCTAGCAACTCTACCGGGGAGATATAACCGAATTTCTTTCCTACCAGCCAGAACCGTGGACCGAAGAAGACGGCAAGGGAAAGGCCGGAAAGGTACACCAGCTCAAATCCAAGGGCACCTACTCCTCCGGCATAGGTAAATCCTGCCAACCCAACCATCATAAAGGCACTGTAGGTGGTCGCACTGTAGGTGAGGGCCGAGACGACACTGCCCACGGTTCTACCGGCCAGAAAGTAATCGCTCATCCCGGCAGACAGGCCTTTCCTGGCCAGGTATGCCATTCCAAAACCAATGATCACGTAAACAGCCATGGCAAGATACACGTACCCTGAAGCCATCTCAGTCCCTCCATCCTGCTGAGATCCGGATTATGGTTATCATGGCCAGGAGCGCAAATACAGTCCAGTACAGAAAAGATGCGTAGACCCTCGCGATGTGCCCGATGAGGTAATAGGGGACGACATAGGCCGATAGGATCAAAACCACCAACAAGATAACCCACCTGTAACGTACCTGCGTCATCTTTTTTTCCTCGCCTAAAGCCCTTGGTGTGAGCAACTCCGTTACCCCCTTCGTCCGAAGACAATGGTTCCACACTTCTACGAAAATGCCACCATCCGCCTCGCCTAGGGTGCTCCTCCACGCGCCTTTCCTATTCCCCGACCCTTCGGTGCTACGGCATAACCGGTCTCGTTCCGGAGCACCCCGGGCGTGCAACCTTTGCGAAATACCCCTGTCAATTTTCATCCTTCGTGGTGCCGGCGCTTGTGCCGGCATAGAGCACTACTACGAAAATGCCCCGGCGGCGCCGGCCTTCCTTCGGGACTTCACCCTCACAGGATGGTTGTCATGAACCTCTCGGCAAAATCTCCCGCTTCGGGTTACTCCCAGCCCAGCAGTTCCTCAACGATGGCCCCAAATATTGGAGCCGCCGCCACCGGACCTGCTCCTCCTTCTTCAACGAAAACCACCACTGCGTACCGCGGCCGGCTAAGGGGTGCAAACCCGGCAAACCAGGCATGGGTCACTTTCTTTCCCGAGGAATCAGTCCGGCCTGTCTCGGCGGTCCCGGTTTTACCAGCAGCCAGGTAAGCGGGGATATCCAGGCTCGCAGCTGTACCACGGGAAAGGGTCCACCCCAAGGCGGTCTTGAGTTTGCGCGCCGTCGTCCTGGAGATCACCCTGACTGGTGACCGTTGGGGAAAGACCTCTTTCACCTCTCCCCCATCGGCACGTACTTCCTGGACCAGGCGCAGGGTAGGCTTCAGCCCGTCGTTGGCAACAGCTGCTACCAGCGCGGCCATCTGGACCGGGGTTGCCGTCAGGGAGCCTTGGCCGAGGGCAAGATTCCCGGTGGCTACCGGGCCTGTCTCCCAAGGTGGAGGGAGGTGCCCGGAAACCTCCTGCCCCAGGGGAAGGCCTGTGGATTGTCCCAGCCCGAAAGCCCGGGCATATTTCATGATCCGTTCCCGGCCGAGCCTTAAGCCGACCTCAACAAAGACCGCATTGCAGGACCTGGCCAGAGCCTCACCAAAGGTCAGGAGGCCGTGTCCGTCTTTCTCGTAGCACCCGAACCGGTATCCCGAAACATCAACATAGCCCGGGCAGAAAAAGGTATCATAAAGGTCGACCACCCCTTCCTCCAGCGCAGCGGCCGCCACCACGACCTTGAAGACCGACCCCGGCGTGAAGGCCTGGACAGCCCGGTTGAGAAAGGGCTCACCCGGGCTGTTGAGGTAGAGGTCGGGCCGGTCCTGACGATAACCAGGGCGGCTGGCCACAGCCAGGATATCCCCTGTGGGCACATCAACCACCACTACCGCCCCTTTCCTTACCCCCTGCTTCCCCAAAACACTTTCCACCGTTTCCTGGACCGTCACGTCTAGGGTGGTCCGGAGGTGGTTCCGGGCCTGCCCCGGTTCGCGACGCCGAAAGCCGAGCCCAGGAATCAGGTTCCCTTTCCCGTCCACGAGGGCGAGGATGGAGGCCGGGTAGCGTCCCCGGAGAACCGAGTCAAATGCTTTCTCCAGACCCGATACCCCGGTCCCATCTGAAGGACGTACGTAACCCACAGTGTGACCGGCCAGGGCGCGAGGCCCGTAGCGTACCCGCTGCAAGGTTACCAGGACCCCAGGTAATCCACCTTCGGACACGGCTTGGTCCAGCTCCTCCCCAGAAGGAGGAACCAAAAGCCACGGTTCACCTCTGGCTTTCTGGAAGCGCCTCAGGAGTTCATCGGAACCCTGGTTAACCAAGGGGCCCAGGGTCTCAGCCACCACAAGGTCCCGGTCCACCTGTCCGGGAAAGACAACCACCACCCTGCGCCAGTACCCGTCACTCAGTGGACGCCAGTTCCGGTCGTAGATGACCCCGCGCGGCAGTTCCAGGGGTACCTGCACCGCACGTTGGCGGAAAGCCCCTTCGGCGAGGCGTGGACCGTTCCAAAGCTGGACCACGGCCAACCTGAAGACCAGGACAGAAAAGAGGAAGCCCACTGCTGCAAGAAGGACAACGATCCGTACCCACACTCTGTTTTTCGACATCCTTTAACCCCCACCGGCCATGCGTCGGCCCCGTTACCCCGGTTGACCTCCCGGCTTAACCGCCTCCGGCCACCCATACCGTCTATCTTTCCACTCTCTCCCTGTCCTAATACATAACACCCCTACATACACCCCCCAAAAAAAGAAGGCCTCCACCTTTACACAAGGCAGTAGGAGCACGGTAACATCTAAAGTGGGGCTAAAAACAAAAAAAGAAGGCCTCCACCTCTGAAGAAGGCAGCTGCCTTTTAGCACCGCTAAAAACCTAGCGGCTCTTTAGTTTTCGTACCAAGGTACCACAGTGAACGGAAACTTAGGCACTGCTCCGGACCCCTCGCCCCTTCCCACCCAGACGCCTTTGACGCTTCAAGCAATCCACAAGGAAGATGCAGCAACCAATCCAGACCAATTGGTGGCCAGCTCAAGGATCCGGCCCGGCACCGCAAATCTTTATCTTTGAAAGGGATTTGCCACCAACTCAACCGTGAGCTTCCCCAGGAAGACCATGGTCGTGACCAGGACCCCAGCAAGCGCAGTCCCCAAAACCAGCGCCGGAAAGGCGCGCCGGAAAGGCAAACCCAGAAACGTCGCCACCATGGTTCCGGTCCAGGCTCCCGTAGAAGGCAGGGGCACAGCCACCAGTAACACAATCCCCACCAGCCCGTAAGCCTGAACCCGACCCGTCCGGTTTTCGGTACGGCGGTACAACCATTCCACTGGGCGCCGCAAAAAGGCATTGCGCCTGGCCTTCTCCATCACCGGCTCCAACAGCAGGTACAAAAGGGGAATGGGAACCAGGTTCCCTACCAAGGCCAGGGTGAAGGCCTTCAATGGGGGCATCCCCATGGAGAAGGCAAGCGGGATAGCTCCCCGCAGTTCCACCACCGGTAGGGCAGCCACTAATATTACGGCAATTTCCGGGGAAATCTGCCTTACTGCCTCCACAAACATCGGCATCAAAACCACCGCACCAACTCTTAAACTCATACTCTAGCCAGCAAACCATCATCCAACAGCCCTATTTGCTAAAGAAGCAGTCCCCCCTGCTGCTCACTGCTCCGCGCAGCACCAGTGGAACCACGAAAATCCCTGGCCCCGTTATTTTTGCAGTACTCATCCCTGCCGCCTGACACCTGCGCTGCCGTAGACAATAAAAGAAAAGCAAACCCTAAAGGGCCTGGGTCGGTCCAGGCAAACTGTTTCCTTCCCCCGGCCTCGCGAAGCCAGGCAACAGGAAAAAGACCCAGCTGGACAACCCAAGCCGCCCGTCAATCCGTCGTCCCTAACTCCCAACTGCCCAGGTATTGTTTCTGTTCCTCTGTTAACTCCTGGATCCTGATCCCCATGGTTGCCAGTTTGAGCCTGGCCACTTTCTCATCGATCTCCTCCGGAACCCGGTAGACCTTGGGCTCAAGGGGATGCCCACTCTTCACAGCCCATTCTACCGTAAGGGCCTGGTTGGCGAAGCTCATGTCCATCACTTCTGCCGGGTGACCCTCGGCGCAAGCCAGGTTGACCAGCCTCCCCTCGGCCAGAAGGTAGATGCGTCGACCATCGGGCAGGGTAAATTCCTCCACGTTCTCCCGTACCTTCCGTGACCCGGTGGCCACCTGGCGCAGGGCTTTGATATTGATCTCAACATTGAAATGCCCGGCATTGGCCAGAAGGGCCCCGTCTTTCATTTTTTCAAAGTGCTCCCGGTCAATGGCCTTGATGTCCCCGGTAGCGGTAACAAAGATATCCCCGTGGGCGGCCGCTTCCTTCATGTCGGTAACCAGGTACCCGTCCATGGCTGCTTCCAGGGCTCGAATGGGGTCGACTTCAACCACCCAGACATTAGCACCCATGCCCCGGGCCCGCATGGCGATCCCCCGGCCACACCACCCGTAACCAATGGTTACAAATACCGCCCCGGAAATTAAGTAATTGGTAGCCCGGAGGATACCGTCAATGGTTGACTGGCCGGTGCCGTAACGGTTGTCAAACAGGTACTTGGTTCGCGCGTCGTTGATGGCAACCACCGGATACTTCAGGGTCCCATCCTTTTCCATGGCCTTCAGCCGGATGACACCAGTGGTCGTCTCTTCAGTACCAGCGATGACCCCCTTCAGGAGTTCCGGTTGTTCCGAGTGGAGGCTGCTCACCAGGTCCGCCCCATCGTCCATAGTAACCTGAGGTCTTGTGTCCAGCACCTGACTGATATGGCGGTAGTAGGTCCGGGTGTCAACACCCCGGGACGCAAAAGTGGGAATCTCGTAGACCTTAATCAACGCCTCAACCACATCATTCTGGGTGCTCAGAGGGTTCGAGGCGCAAAGGGCCACTTCCGCTCCCCCGGCCTTCAGGGTTCGCACCAGGTTCGCGGTCTCTGTGGTCACATGTAAACAGGCCCCGATTCTCACTCCAAGCAACGGCCTTCTTTGCGCCCAATCCTTTTCAATAGACCTCAAGACCGGCATCCGCCTCCAGGCCCACTCGATCCGCTCTCGGCCTTTCTCCACCAGGCTGGGTTCATTTAGGGCCGGCAACTGGAATCGCCTCCTCTAGCTCTGGTTTTCATCAACCCTTAACTGCTTGCAAACACCTTCCGTAAAAGGTAAAATAAGGTTATCAGTGCCAGTGGTCAGTCCTTGCAATCAATAGGGGGAGATTCTTTTGTATCGGTTCGGGGTTTTTCTCTTTTTGCTGGCGGCCGGGATTGGAGCCGCTATTCAACCTGCCGTGAACGCAAAACTGGGTCAGATTATCGGTAAACTCGAAGCCGGGCTGGTAAACGGTATCGTAGCCCTGGTTGTTATCATCCTCCTCACCGTACCCTTTGGGGATGGGAACTTGGTCAAGATCAATTCCCTGCCCTGGTATTACTTTATTGGCGGCTTTTTTGGGGCCATGATCGTCCTTTCCTTTATCTGGGCGGTACCGGTATATGGAGTTACTTTTTCCATCGCCCTCATCATTACCGCCGAACTAGTCACCGCTGTCCTCGTAGACCACTTCGGTTTCATGGGGGCCTATAAAACACCGGTTAACCTGCACAGGATTATTGGTGTTGTCCTTTTGGTAGTAGGCACCCGGCTAGTATTGCGCTGACGGAGAGGAGCTCACATGCCTAGCCCAGGAAAGTTCATCGTTTTCGAAGGAATCGATGGTTCTGGCCTCAGCACGCAGGCCGGCCTCCTCAAGGCCTGGTTCGACCAACGCGGCAAACCCGCCTACCTGACCAAGGAGCCAACCCCCGGGCCAGCAGGGGCCATGGCCCGCCTGGCCCTGTCGGGACGCTTGGTCGCCGGTGGGAACACCGGGGACCCACCACATCCCCTAGACGAAACAACCCTGGCCCTGCTCTTTGCCGCCGACCGGGCCGACCACCTGGCAAATGACATTCTCCCCAAGCTGAACAAGGGGATCAACGTCGTCTGTGACCGGTACTACCTTTCGAATCTCGCCTACCAGTCACGTCGGGTGGACCTGGCCTGGCTGCGTACCATAAACGCCCCGTTCCGAAAGCCAGACCTGACACTCCTCATCGAAGTACCGGCCCAGGTCTCCCTTGAGCGCATCCGCGGCAGACACCAAAACCTCGAGATCTACGAAGAGGCCCAAACCCTCGAGGAGATCCTTTCCAATTACCGGTACCTCGCGCGCACCCTGGCCTCGGGCGGTGAGCGGATCGAAGTCCTGGACGGTACCGCTTCCCCACGAGAGGTTCACCGCAGGGTCATAGAACTGGTTGAAACCCTCTTCCGCTAACGACCAGCAGGCCTTTGGTACTGGTGGTTTGTCGGTACCTTACCAGTGACGGCAAGACGGCCAACCCACCCGGCGGTTGGCCGTCTTTTCATGGATCGAGATGATCCGACCATAAATCCACCACCGGCCTCGCGATTACCCCTCAAACCCTTCGGACCCCTTCGAGCCTTCCTTCAGGGGCTCAAAGCGGTCCTGGAGTTTATCCCGCACCTGGGGAAGGGTGGTGTACTCCATCTCCTCCAGGTGGAGCCGGTGGGGCTCAAAGGGCCCTAAACCGCGGAGATAATTGGCAAGCTGGTTGGCAAGGCGCCGAGCCTCATCAAAACCGGGATCAGCAAAAAAGTCCTGGGGCCCAATCAGGCGGCCGTTACTCAACTGGAACCCCAAAGCTACCACCCGCGGGGGACCATCAAACCTGGTCGGTGAAGCATGTTTCTCCGCTACCGGCATCAAGGGGCCGCTGTGGGAACCCCTCATCCAGCCCGAAACCAAGTGGGGTTTGGTAAAGGGTTCCAGGGCTTCCCCTACCGCCGGGAAACCACTTTGACAGCGGACGATCAGCACCGGGTCATCTTTACCTACATAGCGTCCAGCCATGAGATTGAGCCGTTGTGTGCTGGAAGTCGCGGCAATTTCCCCGTTCCGCCTGGAGTAGATTGCCTTGATACAGTACCTCCCTGGGGCTCCGATGAGGACCAGAAGGTCATAAAGTTCTTCCGGGGCCAAGAGCATCACCCGCTCGTTGTCAATGAGGTCGTGCACTTCGAAAGTAAAGCCCTGGTGCATTTTGGGGTCGATCACCAGGCCGATTGTATTGAAAGGGTCGGCAAACATCTTAAACAGGGGAAAGTTCCAGGCTCCGGGCTCGGTTTTATCCGCCATAAAGATAATGATGGGTTCGCTTTGACGCTCTTCAAACTCCATCTCGGCCACACCAGGGCCAAGTCCCCGCACATTACCGGAAAAAGCATCAGAGAGCAGGTCCTGACCGGCCCCGTAAAGCTTGAGCTCTTGCGCCACTTTTGTACAGGCCTGAAAGGTTTCCCAGGCCAGCTTGTGCACATCTTGGTTATCAGTCCCCTGCTCATGGGTCATGATCAGGTTAAGGTCATCCCCCACCGTGGCCACCCGGTAATCAATCAAGAGGTTCTTGGCGTCCGACCGTTCCAGGCGCCCACAAGCCTCTTCCACCAGGTTGGGATGGACGGTAGAATGTCCGACAAACCCCCCCACATCTGCCTTAATAACTGAAACTGTGACCTTTTTGCCCAACTATCTCCCCTCCCGTATTCTTCTTTCGACTAGGCACCCATCCCGCCACAGCTGGCGATCCTTCACAATTCCGACTGGTACGTCATGCCACTTCTGAAGCGGCGGCCCACGAGCATGAAAACTGGAAACGACATTCTGCGGCCCTCTCATCCGGGTGGTTTCAGTGGTTACACGCCCGGGGTGCTCCAGAAGGAAACCGGTGATGCCTCAGGCCCGGAGGGCCGAGAAAAATGCCGCGGGCTCGGAGGGCCGAGAATAAGAAAGGTAAGTGGAGGAGCAGCCCGGGCGAGGCCGATGGTCGCATCTTCATTGTGGTGCTCCATGCCACCACAAGCGACAGCACCATGGAAAATGAAAATTAGGAACAACCCGGTTGTTGCAGTTTGCACCAGGAGGCACAGGCTTCCTGGGCAGCGGTCAGCGAAAAAGTTCAAGAACCGCAGGGGGCGGAGGACCAGCCGTAGCCACCTGGGTGAGCCCTTGGGGCGCATTTGTGGCTGCGGCCCGGAGCCGCCGAGACCCTATTTTCATTGTTTTACCAGGGCCGCAGGCGCCTTGTTCTTATTCTTCCCTTTCCGTCAAATTCCTCCCGTAGAGATCAAATCCTCGACCGTCCGGTGCTGGAGTCCCACGGCCGGGTGGAGATCCACAAAAAAAGGCCCCCACCTCTCGGGTACCCGGGGGGTCCAAGTCATGCTTCCGGCCTCCGCTGGGACCAGGCAGGGGTGCAAGCACGAACTCATCCCATGGCCTCCCTTGTGCGCCGGCTTCCTTCCTTTACCACGTACTGGGTAAACTCCCACACCCGGCACGACGAACAATGCGGCCTCCGGGATGTTCCCGGCCTGTACCGGGCCCGGCAGATCCCGTCACAAAAATCGGTAGCGAGCTGCCGGATCCCGTATTCACTGGCCAGGATTACTTTCGGTGCATACTTCGACCTATCCAAGGTCAACTCACCCCCTGTTTTCTTAGTATATGCCTGATCAATGCCGGCATGCAGCACCCAGAGAAAAATGGGGCCCTCCCGTCATCGGCGGGAAGGCCCCGTTCAGCAGGCCCGGCGGTCGAGTTCTTCTACGCCAGGCCTTCTTCTTCAAGCAGTCTTTGAAACTCGTCGGCGGCTTCCGCCGGCATTCCGTACTCGTACTCCCGGGTGGGGAACTGTCCCCCACGCACCTCTTGACAATATTGGGCCAGCATCTCCTTGATATCTTTCGCCAGGTTACCGTAACGTTTCACAAACTTCGGTTTGAAGGTCTCATACATCCCCAGCATATCGTAAACAATCAAGAGCTGGCCGTCACAGGGGGCGCCGGCGCCGATACCAAGGATTGGAATCGAGCACTTGTCCCGGATTACCTGGCTGACCGCACCAGGAACACCTTCCACGAGGATCGAGAAGGCACCAGCTTCTTCCAAGGCCAGGGCATCCTTAACAATCTTGACCGCTTGCTCCGCGTCCCTCCCCTGAGCCTTCCAGCCTCCAAACTGCGCAGCTGATTGTGGGGTCAGGCCGATATGACCCATGACCAGGATCCCGGCTTCATTGATGGCACGCACCGTATCAGTAACTACGGCCCCGCCTTCGAGCTTGATGGCATCTGCCCCGCCCTCTTTGATCAAACGTCCGGCGTTATAGATGGCTTCTTCGATACTGGTCTGGTACGACATAAAGGGCATATCACCAACGATAAAGGTATTCGGAGCCCCGCGCCGTACAGCAGCCGTAAAGGTTACCATGTCCTCCATGGTCACCGGTAAGGTTGAGTCGTAACCCAGGTCGGTATTACCCACCGAATCCCCCACCAGGATCATGTCAACCCCAACGGCCTCTTCAAACCGGGCCATCTGAGCATTGTAGGCGGTGAGGTAGACGATCTTTTCCCCTTTCCTTTTCATCTCCATGAAATCGAGGATGGTTTTCTTGGCCATTGGATCCAGCCTCCTATCTCTATGTATTTCCTTGAAGCCTTGCCTGTGACCAACCCGCGGTCCTTGCTCCCTTTTTTACCTTACCACCCGGCCCACTGCTCTTGTCCTGGGACTTGTTCTACACCTTGTTTTAGCTTTCCTCCCAGCCCAAAGCTTTATCTCAATTGCGTATTTTCTAAAACCGCGCCTTTCTTAAGAAAGGACCCTTTGCCCCCGCCGGTCCTGGGGGTTTCGGCTCATCCAACAAGTGGAGCAGTTGTGCGATCAAACCGTTTGACACCACCGTCACGGCTAACTTACAATTAAGGAGGGTTCTCCTGGATAAATTTTTCTGAGGAGGTATTATAAGTGGTTTGGCGGAGCAAAGAAATCCTAGAGTATCCTGAATGGTCTCATATCCGTGCCTTGTACAAGTCAATGGGTTATACCGACCATGACCTCGACCGACCGCTGATTGGTATCGCCAATTCCTGGAACACGGTTGTACCCGGGCACTACAACCTGCGCCAAGTTGCCGATGCCGTCAGCGCAGGAATCCGCCAGGCCGGCGGAACACCCGTTGAATTCGGGGTGATCGCTGCCTGTGACGGAGTTGCCAATGGACATGAAGGAATGCACTATATCCTTCCCACCAGGGACCTGATCGCGAACGATATCGAGATGATGATCCAGGCCCACCGTCTGGATGCCGTCGTCCTTTTGGGCTCCTGTGATAAGATTGTACCCGGGATGTTAATGGCCGCCGCCCGGTTGGATATCCCCGCCCTGGTGGTCCCCGGCGGCCCGATGGAAGGTGGCATGTATTTTGACGGCCGGTCCTCAGATATTACCTCTCTCACCGAGGCCCTAGGCATGCTGAAGGTAGGCAAGATTTCAGAGGAAGAGTACCGGGAACTGGAGAACCGGGCCGCTCCCGGCTGCGGCTCATGTGCCTTTCTTGGAACAGCCAACACCATGTGCTGCCTGGCCGAGGCCATGGGAATGACCCTTCCCTACAGTGGTACTACCCCGGCCACCTCAGCGGCTCGGCTCCGCCTGGCCCAGGAATCCGGACGGGCGATCGTGAAACTGGTGAAAAAGGGTATTACCGCCAGACAGGTTATCAACAAGGCCTCTCTTGAGAATGCCATCAAGGTCAGCATGGCCATTGGGGGTTCAACCAACGCTGCCCTCCACATTCTGGCCATCGCCTATGAAGCCGAGGCCGATGTTTCCATCGACCTTTTTGAGAAGTTCAGCCGTACTACCCCTCACGTGGCCAAGGTCTTCCCTGCCGGTCCGGCCAATGTACCCGATTTTCATGAAGCTGGCGGTGTTCCAGCAGTAATGAAGGAGATCTCCTCCCTGCTCAACCTCGAGGTCCCCACAGTCACGGGCAAACCCATGGGGGAGAACATTGCTTCTGCTCAAGTCCGCAGCCGGGAAATCATCAAGACCGTGAAAGACCCCTTCAGCAAAGAGGGAGGTCTTGCCATTCTGCGCGGCAACCTGGCCCCAAACACGGCCGTTACAAAACCCGCCGCCATCGACCCGTCCATGTGGACCTTCACCGGCCGCGCCCGGGTTTTTGATTCCGAGGAAGCGGCTAACAAGGCCATATCCAACGGCAAGATCGTTGAAGGAGACGTCGTCGTCATCCGCTACGAAGGTCCCAAGGGTGGACCAGGCATGCGGGAGATGTACAAGGCCATGAAACTCCTCTACGGCATGGGCCTCGCCCTGAAGACCGCCCTCATCACGGACGGACGTTTCTCTGGTACCAACAACGGGTGCTTTGTCGGTCATATTTCACCAGAAGCGGCCGAAGGCGGTCCTCTGGCTGTGGTTGAGGAAGGAGACACCATCACCATCGATATCCCCAACCGAGAACTGAAACTTGATGTGGACGAAGAGGGGATCAAGGGCCGCCTAAAGAAATGGCAAAAACCAGAACCCAGGATCAAGAGCGGGTATCTCGCCCTGTACAGCCGCCTGGCCGAGTCTGCCAACCTGGGGGCGATCATCAGGCACCGCGATTAGATTACGAGACACCGTTGTCTCCTGCAGCTGACCACCATCACGGCCCGGGGCAAACATCTTCGAAGTTCAGGAGAAGCCCCCGGGCCGCACACTTTTTTCCCATCTAAAACCCTGCTTGAACCAAGGTGGCACCAGGTATTTTTTATCCTCCACCCGGGCGCTTAATCCCTGAAATGATCATAACCCCCAGGCCTGAGGTCGGTCATTTCACCACCGTGTACCAGTTTCACCCCTTCAGAAGCAGGTACCGCTTCACCGATCACCGTCACTGGAATTCCGGCCGCTTCTTCGGCCGCTTGAATAAAATCCTCCACCGCCTGTGAACCGGAACCTGGACGCAGAGTAAAGAGAAGCTCAAAATCCTCTCCCCCGTAGAGGGCCCACCTCAAGGGGTCCTCGCCCAGAACCCCGGCTACCTCCTTGGTTTCCGGGGCAACCGGCAAGTGTTCAGCCCAAACCCGGAACCCTACCCCGCTGGCCTGGGCAATCTCGTTGGTTTCCGAAGCCAGCCCGTCACTGATATCGTCCGTTGAGGTGACCAGCCCGCACTCCACGAAGAACCTTCCGGCCCCAATCCGCGGGATCGGGGTCAAGAAAGCGGAAACCAGGCGGGAAGTGGTTTCTGGACCTATTCCGGCCCGGTCCAACTCCTCCTGAGCCCTCAAACAGGCCAGGCCGGCCGCCGAAGACCCCACCTCCCCGGTTACCAGAAGGAGATCGCCTGGTCGGGCTCCCGAACGAAGAAGAACCCCTTTGGCGTGGGCTTCCCCGAGGATGGCCACGTCTACCACCAGCCTCTCAGGTGAGCGGCACGTATCACCCCCGACGATACTTACCCCGAACTCTTCGGCGAGCTTGTGCAGGCCCCGGTAAAGCCTCTCTGCAAACTCCACCTCAATGTCTGGAGTCAAGCCCAGGGTAACCAGTGCCCATCTCGGTCGTCCTCCCATGGCCGCAATATCACTGATATTGACCGCCAGAACGCGGTGGCCCAACTGCTCCGGGGTGATCTGTTCCAGTTCGAAATGATACCCCTCGACCTGCATGTCACAGGAGGCCAGGAGCCTGCCCCCACCAACCGCTGGCTCCAGGACGGCAGCATCGTCACCAATCCCTTTCACAACACCGTCACCGCCCCGGCCCACAATCCGGGCCAGCCGGTCGATGAGACCAAATTCTCCGATTTCCGAAACCTTCATTTTCCAACCAACTCCCTGTTTGTCGGTACCTTCAGGTGGTTGCACCTTCGACAGCACGGACCAGGGCCCACGCAGCCTCGGCAATGTCTTCAGCCGCAACCACGGCCGAAATCACTGAAACCCCATCTGCCCCGGCGGCAATGACCTCTGGGGCATTTCCCGGGCCAATCCCACCGATGCCAACCACCGGTAAGTCTACCAGCCGGCAGATATCCCGGACCACCTCCACTCCGGTGGCCGCACCGGCATCAGCCTTGGTGCCGGTGGGGTAAACCGGCCCGACGCCGAGATAATCGGCTCCGTCTTCAGCCGCCTTGAGGGCTTCCTCCACACTTCGGGCGGAAACCCCGAGGACCTTATCAGGTCCCAGAAGCCGACGCGCCTCGGAGGCCGGCAGGTCATCCTGACCTACGTGGAGCCCATCTGCATCTACCGCCAGGGCCACGTCCAGGCGGTCGTTAACAATAAAGAGTACACCCGCCGCCCGGCAGACCTTTCGGATTTCCAGACCTGTTTCCCACATTTCCCTGGTGGAGATCTCTTTTGCCCGAAGCTGGATGGCCGTGGCTCCGCCCCGGATAGCCTCTTCCACCACCTCACGGTCACTGCGCCCCCGTGACAGGCGATGGTCGGTGAGAACGTACACCTTCAGTCTTCTGGCCAGTACCTCCCGGTCAACCACTTTCATTCTACCACCTCGACCCTGGCCCGGTTCTCGATGTCCTGACTCTCAATCCGGTAGAGGGCGTCATATAGGGCCAGGTGAAAACTCCCGGGGCCGCGCTCGCCGGCCTGCTCAAAGGCCATCTCCGCTGCCACCCCAAAGGTGACCAGGGCAGCCAGGGCCGCATGGAGCATGTTCTCGCTCACGGCAGCAAAGGCACCGGTCAGGGCTGAAACCATACAACCCGTTCCCGTCACCCGGGCCAGAAGGGGGTGGCCGTTGGCAACCGCCAAGACGCAGGTGCCGTCACTCAGGTAGTCAGTCTTCCCGGTAGCCGACACCACCGTCTTCAACCCAGTCGCCGCCGCTTTCGCCATCTCGGCCACGTCACCCGCGAGAGCCACCGCGTCAACCCCTTTCACCTCACCTTTTTCCCCGGCGAGAACACCAACCTCAGCCGCATTACCCCGTAGAATACCCACCCGGACTTCTTCCATCAACTCAAAGGAACTCTCAGTCCGCAAGGGGGTGGCCCCAGCACCAACCGGGTCCAGAACCACCGGGATGCCCTGGGCATTGGCCACCTTCCCTGCTAGGATCATGGCTTGTACCCAATCCGGGGTGAGGGTACCGATGTTGAGCACCACGGCCCCGGCAACCCTGGCCATATCCTCAACCTCTTCCCTGGCATGGGCCATTACCGGTGAGGCTCCCAGGGCCAAAAGGGCGTTGGCCGTAGTGTTCATGACCACAAAGTTGGTAATGTTATGGACCAACGGGGCCTTCTCCCTCACCCTTTCTAACAGCCGCCCAACCTCAGCAACCAACCCTTCCCTGGACAAAGTCATTTCATTCCCTCCCTGTCGTTGATCTGTCAAGCACTTCTTCATAGCGCCTGAGGACTCCCCAGGACCATCAGCAGCACGAACCCTGAGAATCTTCACCCCTGCTGGACTGGCCTCCTCGAAACCGAACCCTGGACCTCATGCCCCGGTTCCGACAGGCCGAAGTTCTGACCCTGCTGTCTACCGGGGTACAGTCCCCGTCTCAAACCGAGTCCGGTTGTCCCATAGCCCACCCTGATTTAGGACCGCAAGAGGTAGAGGGGTGGGTCTAAGACAGCAGTCCGGATAACATCTGCCTACACCTCTTCCCAGTACACATTTGGTTTCAGGTCCTCGGTTCCCACCATGTGGTTGGTGGGGCCGTACCCTGAACCCAGGTCCAGGGCCTCGGAAATAGCGCGCGTGATGAAGGCTTTCGCCAGACCCAAAGCTGTTTCAACGTCAGAGCCCTTGCCCAACTCCGCAGCCACCGCCGCCGAAAAGGTACACCCGGTTCCATGGGTGTTCCTGGTCTTGTAGCGCGGGGCCGTGAGTTTTCTCAAGGAGCCGTCCAGGTAAACCAGGTCCACCGCCGCGGCCTCATGACGAAAGTGCCCACCCTTGATCACCACCACCCTGGGGCCCATATCGGCCAGCACCCGGGCAGCTTCCATGACCTCATCTTCTGTTTCAAGGCGTTTACCTACCAAAACCTCGGCTTCGGGCAGGTTGGGAGTCAGTACCAGGGTCTGGGGCAAGAGCTTCCGGCGCATAACCGAGATCGCATCCTTTTCCAGGAGCGGGTGTCCTCCCTTAGCCACCATCACCGGGTCAACTACCAGCCGTTCTAACCGGTGTTCCGCTATTTTGTCGGCCACCAACTCGATGATTTCAGCGTTGGCCAGCATCCCGGTTTTAGCGGCATCGACACCAATATCCTCAACCACCGCATCTATTTGAGCCCCGACCATCTCAGCTTCCACCACCTGCACCTTCTGGACCCCCAGTGTGTTCTGGGCCGTGAGGGCTGTAATCACGGTCATCCCGTAAACACCGAAGGCAGAAAATGTCTTCAGGTCGGCCTGAATACCGGCCCCACCACCGCTGTCGGAACCAGCGATGGTCAGCACCCTTGCCAACACCAATCTTACCCCCTCTTGGCTGAAATAATTTTGGTAGATAGCAACTCTACCGGCAGCCACCGCAAAACAAAAACGTCCTTTTCCCAACACGGAAGGGGACGTCTTCAGTACGGGACCTGGCACTACCTTCAAACGGTCGTCTCCCTCCGCTGGCATTAACCAGATCAGGTCCTTGGGGTCAGGGCCAGGCCCTTTCTCAGCCCCCAAAAGAGCTCCCCCGCGACTCTATTTTTCACATGATCGCCCTTAAACTCTCCCTTTCATTCTCCATGATCCACGGAATTCCTTCCCCCAGCTCTGAAACCACGGGGCGGGGGTAATAATAACAAGCAAATGACTGCTTAGTACAAACAAAAAAGACAAAAAGACAAATAAAATCGGGCAGGCCTGGCAAAACTAGTTAGCGGTGACACCTCCCAGCAGCAGGTGGGTGGTTTTGGTCGTTAGGGCGCCCACGACCCCATTCAGGTAGGTCAAGACAGGGTAGGACCAGGTAAGAGAACAAAAAGTTTGCTAGGAGGCAGAGGAAAATAGCAGGGAAAATCAGGCCAAGAAAGATCATCATGCCGTCGGAACTGCGAGGCCCCCATAGAGCCCCACCCCTTTCCGGTCCGGTGATCTCATACTACCTGGATGACCTGCCCGGACGCAGTGACCGGAATAGCTCCGGCGGAACCGATCGAAAAAAGGAGGGACAGGTTTTGTTACAGGAGGAACAACTGGCGAAAGCCAACTCAGACCAGGAGACTGCAGGTTCACTGACCGACCTCCCGGAGGCAAAACAGAGGGAAATACTTCTCAAGTTCGCCCGGGAAGGTAAAAGTGACGAGGAAATCGGCAACGAGTTTGGCCTTTCACAATGGCAGGTTCGTAATCTCCGCTATCGCCTCGGCGTCAAGAAGAGCCGCCGCGGGGATGTCTTCCTGGTTGAACCCAGGTCAAACGCACACGGCCCGGCGGGAGCCGAGTTTCAAGGAGGAAGTGGGGCTCCAGGACCGCTGGCAACCCGCGTGGAAAACCGCGGACTGACCATGACCCTCGAAGGAACCTACGAGTCACATGAACTTGCCAAGATCGTCGAAGGGCTGGTGGCCTTTGTCTCATCTTCAGCCACACAAAACAAGACCTACGCAGTCAAGTTAGCCCTCTGGGAAATGCCGTAAACCTCTTCAACACTTCTCTTGAAAAAGACTAACCGGCAGAAAACTGGGGGATAGGGCGGGACCAGCCGGTCCCTCTCTTATCCCCCCTGGGCTACCATCCCCTGGTCCGAAAATGCTTCCACCCTGGATTTTCATCCCTTAGGGTGCCACCCCTTCAAAGGCAGCCCGGAAAGATTCACAATTTTGAAATGAGCAGCCGGGTTGATCTGTTCGTCTTTAGAACCTATAATGAAGGTAGACAGGTCGGCCGCCTGCTACCATTGGCCTCGCTACCTGGTTTTTTAGAGCCGGACTTTGTGAAAGTGTTCACTAGTATTATCTTTCAAATAATTTTAAAAAGGGTGATTTATCATGGAACGGCAGGTCCCGGTGGGAGTTTCGAGCCGGCACGTACATCTCACCCAGGAGCATGTTGAGGTGCTCTTCGGGCCAGGGCATCGACTTACCGTGTACAAGCCGCTCACCCAAAAGGGCGAATTTGCAGCCGAGGAGAGGGTATCCCTGGTCGGTCCGAAAGGTGTTCTCAAGAATGTCCGTGTCCTGGGCCCCACCAGGCCCAAGACTCAAGTGGAGATTGCCATTACCGACGGCTTCAGCCTCGGCATCAACGCTCCAATACGACAGTCCGGCCATATTGAAGACACCCCCGGGGTGATTCTTAAAGGTCCCAAGGGAACACTGGTCCTTGATAAGGGGGTTATTGTCGCCCAGCGGCACCTGCACTGCAACCCTGCCACGGCCAAGAAGATGGGTCTCAGGGACGGGCAGCTGGTGGACATCCAGGCAGACGGCGTCCGGCCGGTAGTCTTCAAGGATGTCCTAGTTCGGGTTAAAGATAACTTCCGGTTGGAATTCCACATCGATACCGACGAAGCCAATGCAGCCGGCCTGAAGAACAATCAGACTGTGACCATTGTCAAAAGCGCAGACCGGTCTTCTGCAGCCGAAGGTCTCCGCGAGGCCTTGTAAAGGGCAGAAGAACTGTTTGGCACCAGGGAGCTGGATTTTTCCGCACTTTCCCCCTGCCAACAGCCTTTCTGCGTCAGTCTTGCTCCTGTTTCCCAGCCAGCTCCTTCACCGTCTGGATCTGGGGTTTGTAATCAGAGTATTCCTTAACCTGGGTTTCCAGGACAAGGGGCAACTGCCCCAAAAAAGGATGGTTAACAATATTCTCTATCCCGGCCAAACCCAATTCCCCCTCACCAATGACCGCGTGCCGGTCCCGCCGGCTCCCACAGGGGTAGGTGGAATCGTTGAGATGCATCACCTTGACCCGGTCCAGCCCGACGGTCGCGTCTAGTTTCTCTACCAGCCGGTCAACCTCTCCTCTTTCAACAAGGTTCCAGCCCCCAGCAAAGAGATGGGCGGAATCGAGGCAAACACCAACCCTTTCATGCCAGCCCAGGCCTTCAAGGATCGCCTGGAGGTCTTCAAGGAGACCCAACTCCGTACCCTGGCCAGCCATGGTCTCCAACAGGAGCATCGGGCCCGTACCTGGTACCCCCTCCGGTACGGCCTCCTTGCCGTAGGTTCCGCTGCCTTCCTCCAGGTCTCCCAGGGCAGCCTCCAAGAGCTGCACCACCCGGCCCAGGCTTTCCTCCCTTCCGTCCTCACCATGCCGGCCGGGGTGGGTAACAACAAACTCAGCCCCAATCTGACCTGCTCTTTGAAGGTCCTCAGTAACCACCATGCGGGCAAACCGCACCAACCGCTCCTCGTCCGACCCCAAGTTAACAGTGTACGGGAGATGGGCAATCACCGGGGCCAGGCCAAGTTCATCCCTTTTCACCTTCCAGCGCGAAATCTCTTCGGCCCCAATCTTCCGGGCCGCCCCACCGCGGGGATTCCGGCTGAAAAACTGAAAGGTATTAGCACCGATCCCTATTGCCGTAACAGCCGCCCGGGGAAGACCTTTAGAAATAGAGATATGGGCACCGATGCGCATCCAAAATGCACCCCTTTTCCTTTCTTCCAATCCGAAAATCCAACTTTCCCCTCGCCATGGTTGCTTTTGTACTCACCTTTTTATTGCCGGCCCTTCCGGGGCTGCGGTATAACCGGTTTCACTCCTGAACAACCTTAGCGTGCTACTCATGGGACTACCCGATTCAGGGGCCGCTGAATACCGCCTCCAATTTTCATCCTCCGTGGTGCCGCCGGGGCGGTATGGGCGACCACTGCGAAAATGCGCCGACTGCGCCGGCCTTCCTGCGCGGCGTCACGCTCACTGCACGGTTGTAATGAACCTCGGCAGCTCCTGGCCCCAGCCGGAAAACTCACCCTACTGGTGACAGCACGGCGCGAGTTTAAAAGCAGTTCACCTTCACCGATACTGTAAGAGGTAAAGGTCGTGGTACAGCCCACGCCGGTTCAGAAGCTCCTGGTGAGAGCCAACCTCCCGTATGCCACCTTTATGGACAACCAGGATCCGGTCGGCATTCTTAATGGTTGACAGCCGGTGGGCGACCACGATGGTGGTGCGTCCCCTGATCACCCGGGCCAGGGCTTCTTGGATCAAGGCCTCAGTTTCGGTGTCAATGCTGGCCGTAGCCTCATCCAGAACCAGTACTGCCGGGTCGAAGGCCAGGGCCCGCGCCAGGGCCAGAAGCTGTCTCTCCCCTGCGGAAAGGGTCGAGCCCCGCTCCTGGACAGTCTCGTCGTACCTGTGGGGTAAACGGTCAATAAAGCGGTCGGCATTGACGTAACCGGCCACCTCGGCGACCCTCTGCTCGCTGATTCCCTCGTTGTTCAGCCGGATGTTCCCCTTGATGTCACCAGAAAAAAGGAAAACATCCTGCAGAACAACTCCAATCTGTCGACGCAAGTCTTCCTTTTTGACCTGCTTGACATCGATCCCATCCACCAGGACACGGCCCGCCTGGGGGTCATAGAAACGACAGATCAGGTTGATGATTGAGCTCTTGCCGGCTCCTGTAGGTCCTACGATGGCCACGGTTTCTCCCGGTTTTACCTCAAAACTCACATCCCGGAGCACCCATTCGCCCTCTTTGTAGGCAAACCAGACATTCTCAAACTCGATTTGTCCTCTCACCCGGCCGAGGTGGCGAGGATTCTTGGGGTTCGGAACCTCTTCTTTTGAGTCCAGGAGCATGAAAATCCGCTCTGAAGAAGCCATGGCCGACTGCATGATATTGTACTTCTCGCTGAGATCATTGATAGGCCGAAAGAGGCGGTCAATGTAGTTGACAAAGGCGTAGAGCACCCCAAACTGGAGGTTCTCATTCAGCACCGCCCTGCCACCATACCATACCAGCAGGGCCAGGGCAAAGTAGCGGATCAGGTCCAGGGTCGGCCGAAAAACGGCAAAAACCTTCAACTGCTGCATCCCCGCCAGGTAATGCTCACGGTTAACTTCCCGGAACTCTTCAAACTGGCGCGCCTGCCGGTTAAAGACCTGGACGATCTTCATCCCGGAAATATTTTCCTGCAGGGCGGCATTAATCCGCGCCAGCTTAACCCTCACCCGGCGGTACGCCTCCCGGGCCCGCAGGCGGAAAACGACCGTAACCACTACGATGAGGGGGATCACGGTGAAACTGACCAGTGCCAGCTGGAGGTTCAGCCGCAACATGACGACAACGATACCAGCAATGATGAAAAGGTCCCCGAAAAGGTTGACGAGAACGTTGGTATACATCTCGTTTAAGGCCTCCGTATCATTGGCCACCCGCGTCACCAGGCGGCCCACCGGGTTCCGGTCAAAATAGGACAGTGACAGTCGCTGCAGGTGCGCAAACAATTCCTGCCTGATCCTATAGATAATCCTTTGACCGGTGTAATGGAGAAGGTAGGTCTGGAGGCAGTTGAGTAGAAACCCTGCGGTAATGATGCCCAGGTAAAGGTAGACAAGTCGCAGAAGCCCCTGCAGGTGTTCACTCCGAAGGGCCTTTAAGTTTACCGTGTTCCCGGGAGAAGCACTGTTCTTCGCCACCCGGTAGACCACCGTCAGATGGTCGTCAATGGCAATCTTGATGAGGTACGGCCGGGCAAGGTCGGCAGCGGTAATAAAGAGAAGAAGGACGATGCAGAGAAAGACCCAGCCCCAAAAAGGCCGGGCATAAGCCAGCAGCCTTCGCATCAAACGGGTGTCATAGGCCTTCCCCAGGGTCTCTTCTTCGTGAAAATCTCTCATTCCGTCCATCTCCGTTCAGGAATGCTCAATCCTTTCCCTGAGCACTTGTTTTTGGTACAACTCGTAGTAAACCCCGCCACGGGCAAGGAGGTCTGCGTGCCGTCCTTGTTCCACAACACGTCCGGCCTCGAGGACCACAATCCAGTCGGCCGACTTTATGCTTGACACCCGGTGGGAAATGATGATATTAGTCAGTCCCCGCCTCACTTCTCTCAGGCTTCTCAGAATGGCCTCTTCGGTACGGGTGTCAACCGCGGAAAGGCTGTCGTCCAAAACCAGGATCCGGGGGTGTTTGGCTAGGGCCCTTGCGATGGAAACCCGTTGTTTCTGCCCCCCGGAAAGGGTTACCCCGCGTTCGCCGACCAATGTTTCATAGCCGTGGGAAAAAGAAAGGATTTCCTGGTGGATCCCGGCGACCCTGGCCGCTTCGTTAACCACGGTGGGAGGGATGCCCGGGGAGCCAAAGGTGATGTTTTCCCTAATTGTCTTGGAAAAGAGAAAGTCGTCCTGCGGCACATACCCCACAGCGTCCCTTAATACCACCAGGGGAATTCGGTTAATGTCATACCCGTCAATGAAGATGGAACCATCGTCCACCGGGTAGAGCCGGAGCAAAAGGTTGACGAGGGTCGTTTTACCGCTTCCGGTCCTACCCACGACGGCTACCGTCTGACCAGGTTCCACAACCAGGCTCACGTTGCGTAGAACCGGTTCTGGGTTTTCCGACCCGGGGTAGCGGAAGGTGACATTCCTGAACTCCACCTGTCCCCTGACCCTGTCCATGGAAACCGGGTTGGCTGGCTCGGTGATTTCTGGCTTTTCCTCAAGGATCCGGTTGATCCGCTCCATGGAGGCCGAACCCCGCTGAAGCATGTTCATGACAAACCCCAGGGCCATCACCGGCCAGGTCAAAAGCCCAAGATAGCTGTTGAAGGCCACGAAATCACCCAGGGTGATGGTCTCCTCCAAAACGAGGAAACCACCGTAGCCCAGGACAATCAGGAAGCTCACCGCTGAAATGAACTGGACCAGGGGCCCGAAGACACTCCAAACCCTGACCAGGTGCATGTTGGTTTCGAGGTAATGTCGGTTCACTGAAGTAAACTTTTTGATTTCGGCCTCCTCCTGGACAAAGGACTTGACAACCCTGATCCCGGCCACGTTCTCATGTACCCGACCACTGAGCCCCGAGAAGGCTTCTTGAACCTGCCGGAACCGGGAGTGGATGATCCGGCCGAAAAAACGGGAAACAAAGGCTAGGAAAGGAAGCGGAAGCAAGGCCATGGCTGTCAACTTGATGTTTGTGGTCACGGCCATGAGGGTCACGGTGGCCAGGGTAAGGACCACGGCATCTGTGAACATGACAATCCCGGGACCGAAGGCTTGCCTCACCGCCTGGAGGTCGTTGGTGGCGCGGGCCATCAGGTCCCCGGTCTTGTGACGGGTGTAGTAAGAAGGTGAGAGGTTAAGAAGATGGCTAAAAAGCCGGTTGCGCAAGGAGTACTCCAACAACCGGGCCGTGCCGAAAATGTACATGCGCCACAGGTAGCGGGCAAAGGCAATACCACCGGCAAGGAAGAGAATGAGAGCTGAAAAAAGCACGAGGTCGCCATTGTCGATGTTCCCCCTCTGCAGGGCGTCAGTGAAGTTTCCCAGGAGGCGGGGAATGACCAACTGCATCACGTCAACCACCAGGAGCCAGGTCACCCCGATGAGGTAGCGCCACTTATGCTTGATGATGAAGTCTTTTAGGGTCCTGAAATGCCCCATCCTAAACCCCCTGACGTTTAAGCCATGTCCCGTCGCGCGTACCACTCATCCTTGAGGATCCCCATCTGGATCAAATCCCAGTACCGGCCGTTCGCGTAGTGTGCCTGGCGGCTCCGCCCTTCCACGACAAAACCACAGGCCTGGTAACAACGTATGGCCCGCTCGTTATACTCAAGTACCTGTAAACCAACCCTGTGCAGGTTCAAGTTGGCAAAAAGATGGTCAAGGACAGCACAGATGGCGTCCCGTCCATAACCATTCCCCCAAAACCGCCGGTCCCCGATGAAAATCACCAGGTCCACCGTCCGTGACTGCCAGTTCAGGTTCCGAAGCCCGATGTTACCAATAAACTGGCCCGATTTGTCCAGAATGGCAAAGTTCCTTGTCCGCGGGTCGCCTTCCATACGCTGGAACCAGTCCCGCACCTCAGACGCACCAGGCGGCCAAATAAACGAGGGCAAGTAGCGCCGCACCTCGGGGTCTGAAAGCATTTCGACTGCCAGATCAATATACTCGGGCCGGTAAGCCACAATGTCAACCAGCTCCCCCTGAATCATACCAGTTCCCTTCCCTTCCAGAAAAACTCCAACAACCACTCAACAGAAGGCCTGGTCAAAGTCCAGGCACCACCTACGATTATAGACCATAACTGGACACCAGGCCAACTACAACGAGAACGCACCGGCATGACCCTGGACCGGTTGAGGCATAATAGTACCAAACCGCAGGCGCAAAGGAGGCTGGCTCACTTGCGACAAAACCTGGGAACCATGGACAGGTACTGCCGCCTGTCGGCCGGGGTCTTACTGCTCACCCTCGGCGCCGCACGGCTCGAGAGGTCAGCCGGACTCTTGACTTGGCTGCTCTTGGGCTGTGGGGCCACCATGACAACGCAGGGGCTTCTAGGTTGGGACCCCCTTCTCAGCCGTCTGGGGATTTCTACCCTTGACGCCGACGATATTTTTGAAAGAAACCAGTCGAACCCTCCGGTTGAAGCACGGAAATAGGAATACCTGATTCCTGGTCCTGGCTGCTTTACAGCTGCAGCCTGGAGCAGGTGAGGCTCATGATAAGCATCCGGTGAGCCTGATACCAAGAGGAAAAGCCGCCAGCGATGGAACCTTTTCCTAGTAGTGCTCCATGCCGCCACAAGGGGCAGCACCACGAAGCATGAAAATTCGAAGCTGTATTCAGCGGCCCCTTGATCCGGTAGTATCGTGAGTTGCCCACCCGAGGTGCTCCGGAACGAGACCAGGTACGGGTCTCCGGGATCTTTTTCAGGCATGGGTCCCGAGAGACCCCTTTCTTTTGTCCTGGCCCTAATGTCAGACACTCACCTGTTACCCCTTCCTCACCCTTTCCCTTCCACAGATCCTTTTCTTGTGCCCGTCCTGGGCTTACCCTGTAGCCGGAAGCCCGTACACTACTACTTCCGAACAAAAAGCCAGGAAAACCAGGAAACCCTACCACGGAGAAGGATTTACGAACCACGCGCCAAATATTAAGGTGTGAAAGGGAGGTTCCCCAATAGTGAAAAATGCCTTCGTCGCCCTAACCACCGGACTCATGTTTTTCCATTACCTCAACCTCTTTCTTGGTACCCATCTCCTGCTGGTGGAAGCCCTCTTCGCCCTTGGCGTTCTTTTCCTTGGTTTTTTCCTGGCCGATGTCAGACAGGTCATTTACGCGGCAGCCTTACTAACAGCCGCCCAGCTTATCCTTTGGTTTGAGCCCCCGAACCCCGGATCAATTATTACTGGCTTTACCCAACTCGACCTCCTGATCGGCTTGATTGTTCTGACCCCTGTTCTGGGCCTGGTTTTCGACCTCAGGAAGTACGTCGACGCCCTCGTCAACCTGGCCGCACGGTACATAAAAAACGAATCAGGCCTCTACTCCAGCCTGACCATCCTCTACCACATCATTAGTTCCATGCTTCTGGTCGGTTCTGTACCCCTGATGCATGAAATCATGGAGCGAATGGCACCGAAACCGGCTGATGAAAGAAGCCTAAGGATGGAGTCTACTTCCATCCTCCAAGCTTTCAGTACCGCCGGCCTCTGGTCACCTAACTTCGCCCTGGTCGGACTGGCCCTAACCACCGGGGCCAAGTGGAGGTACTTTTTCCCTTACGCTCTCACCCTTGCCTTTCTGGCCCTTGCCGCCGGGATCTACCTTCAAAGGCGGCTTTATCATGGGGATCCGCGCCCCTTTACCGGACAAGTACCGGCCTGGCCATCAACCAGGTGGGACGAAAAAACCACCAACAGGCGGGCCTTCGAGTTTGGCCTCTTTCTCCTGGCCTTCATCGGTCTTGTGGTCGGGCTCGAAGAGGTCACCGGTTACGGCATCATCAGCCTGGTGCCCTCTGTGGCTCTCGTAGTGACAACTGCCATCTACACCGCTACCACAGGTCCGGCAAACCTCCTGCGCAAGCTGGGAACCTTCCTTTTTGAGTCGATCACGGAAAAGGCTAACCTTTTGATCATCATCATACCAGCTGGTTTCCTGGGCTACGCCCTGACTGTCACCGGGCTCGGGCAGGACTTGTTTGGGGCTTTCCAACAGGCTGTGGCTGCTTTTTCCCTCGACCTGCTTGTTGCCCTTCCCCTCCTGATTGTAGCCCTGGGCTTTGTGGGACTAGACCCGGTGATCCTCCTTTCCATTATGGCTGGAAGTGGAATAACCTCCACGATAACCGGTGTTTCACCCCTGCTCCTCTCACTGGCCCTTGTATCTGGTGGAGCCGTCTCCCTGGCCGTGGCTCCTTTTGCCGGTTCGACACTTATTGTGGCTAACCAGGTCAGGCGGGATCCTTTGACCGTGGGTCCCAAATGGAACTGGCCTTTTGGCCTGTCACTGTTCGTCCTGGGACAAATCCTGATCCAGGTTCTCCAGCGTTTCTCGTAGAGCCCCATTTTCTCCCGGTGCCGAGAAACCCGTCCACCATCGCCACCAGTCCCAGGTACGGCAGCACCCTACCCACCGGTTCAGCGTCACCATCAGCCAGGCCAGGCCTCGGGGTTGACCAAGTTGGGCGGGCGTTTCCCGGTGAGGGCGGCAACGAGGTTCTTGGCAGCCGTTGTCCCCATCAAGCCCCGGGCCTTCTCGGTAGCGCTTCCAACATGGGGTATCATGACTACGTTCTCCAGCTCAAGCAGAGGGTTATCCATGCTGATGGGTTCCCGGGCAAAAACATCCAGACCGGCAGCAAAGATCTTTCTCTCCCGCAGCGCCAGGTAGAGGGCCTTCTCATCTACCACAGGACCCCGGGACGTATTGACCAGGACGGCAGTCTCCTTCATGAGGTCCAATTCCCTGGCTCCAATCAGACCCCTGGTCTCCGAATTAAGGGGCACATGGATGCTGACAAAGTCAGACTCCCGAAGAAGCTCCGGCAGAGAACAAAACCGGGCTCCGAAGCGTTCTTCTGCTTCCCCTTGCCGGACCTGGTCGTAGTAGAGGATTGTCATCTCAAAACCGGTCGCTCGTTTTGCTACCGCCTGACCGATCCGCCCCATCCCAATGATTCCAAGTATGGACCCAAACAGTTCTTGTCCAAGAAGCAACCCAGGTTTCCACATCTCCCATTTCCCATTCCGCAAGAACCTTCCCCTTCACCGATTCTTCTCGCGGCTGCCAGGAGAAGGGCAAAGGCAAGGTCAGCCGTCGCATTAGTGAGGACACCGGGAGTGTTGGTAACCATGATCCCCCTCTTGGTAGCCGCCGCGACATCGATGTTATCGAAACCGACAGCATAGTTACTAACCACCTTCAGTCTTGGCGCCCGGTCCATGAGCTCCTCGTCAACCTGTTCGGTACCGTGTGACAGCAACCCCTCAACGTTTTCAATCCGCTTCAAAAGTTCCTCCCTGGGGATGGGCCGGTCCTCTTCCCAGACCTCAACCGTGAGGGATTGTTGTAACAATGCCAAACCCTCCCCGGGGAATCTACGCGCTACCAAAGCCCTGGGTTTCACGTTAAGCACCTCCAGCGGTACCTGCAACCATTCTCCTGTCCTTTTGTTTTCGACAGTTCTAACCCATTCCCTGCCCGGGTCAGACCCCATCCTTTCGCCCTCCCGCGGCCCCTTTTCTCTCACCCTCTGCTTTTATACCAGTTCTAAAACCTGGTGCAGAGGTATAAAATGACTAGTGTTCCGTGCCGCCTCTGAAGTGGCGGCACCACAGCGAGCTCAAGCACCGCAGGCGGCAAAGGACCAGCCGCAGCCACCTGTTTGAGCCCCTAGGGCGAGTTTGTGGCTGCGGCCCGGAGCCGCCGAGGTTCATGACAACTATACAGTTATACAGTGAGCGTGACGCCGCGACGGAAGACCGCACCGCAGAGACATTTTCGTAGTCGTCACTCATGCCCCTTACAAATCGGCGGCACCCCAAAGAATGAAAATTGGAGCTGGAATTGAGGGGACCCGTAATCGGGCATCGTAAGTTGCACGCCCGGAGGGCTCAGAAACAAAACCAGTTATGCCGCAGGCCGGGAGGGCCGAGAAATAAAAAAGCGCGCAGAGAAGGAGCCAGGCCGCGGGCGATACCGGCACTTTCGCCGCAGCGTCAGTGCAAAAAACCATCTGGGGAGGTACAACTTGAAAAATCAGGCTGTGGACAGGAATCATGTTCTTTCTCTATACCGCCAGCTGGTGACCACCGGCCCAGCTGAGTTTCCCGTAGAGCTGGAAAAGATAGCCGTAGCCCGCGTCTGCCGTGCCTACGGGCTGGACCCCCTGGAAGCAGAAGTGCCCGGTAGACTGGATATGCTCGCCAGTCGAAGGCCCCGGTTCAAGAAAGGCAGGTTAAACCTACCCGGGGCAGGCCCCTCTGAAAAGACTGTCGCCAGTGATGTCTACTGGGACCTCTCTCTCCTCTACCACCTCCCGACTAATTTCCTGAAGCTGCGCCGTCCCCTGTTCGACTTAGCCCTTCAGGGGCTGCTTCCTGCCCACGTCAGGTTGCTCGATGTCGGTACAGGAACAGGTACCATGGCTCTGTGTGTCCTTGACTTTTACCGGCGCCTGGCGGAACTGTCCCCCGGAACCGGTTTTCGCATCGACATCTACCTCCTCGACCAAAACCCTGTTCTCTTGAAGACAGCCCGGTACCTTATTGAAAACTACCGCCGGTCTTACCTTACCGGACTTGAGGTCGGTCGCCTAGAAACCATCCACAAAACTGTTACCCCGAGAACACGGTTCATCCGAAGCATCGGCTTTAACCTGATCACCGTGGGCCATTTCATCAACCAGGCAGAACTACCTGGTCTGAAGGCTCAACGTAGAATCCTGACCCAGATTGCCAATGCCCTCTCCGAAGACGGGTCCCTGGTCCTGATCGAGGCGCCCGACCCGGCCGAAGCAACTTCCCTTCAAATCATCAAGGAACACCTCACCTCGGCTACCAGTCTCAATGTCTACGCCCCGTGTGCGTACTTCCAACGGCGGGTTCTAACTGGTTCTACCCGTAATCATTCCTTCGACACCTTTGACTGGCAACCACCTCTTTCGATTCAGTGGCTCCACCGGCAGGCCGGCACACCTTCCCCCGACCGTCTGGGGTACACCTACTTGGTTTTCCGGCGGGACGGACGGGTCAAGTACACCGGAATTCCCACCGGTGACTACTTGCCACTCTCCCATTTTCCTAGTTTCGTAGGCCAGCGGGTCAACCTCATGGGAACAGTGTGTTCGGTGGCCGACAGGTCTGGCTCAGAGCTGGTCCGCCTGACCCTATGCGATGGTTCCGTCTGCAGCCATAACTACTCGGTCCTGGTCTTATCAGGGCAGGAAAGGTCGGAACTGAACCAGGGTCTTCTTACCGCGCGGACAGGTAACCTGGTTCAGGTGCAGAACGTTCCCCTGATGAAGCAAAAGTGTCCCAGGTACCATCTGCCTCTTCAGCACGACACACGGGTTACCGTATGGCCTTGAACCAACCACCCCAGGCAACCAGAACGGCGAGAAGCAGGGTAGCAACCATGGGCGGGACAAACCGCCTGTAAAAAGCGCGTAGGGATGAATTGAAATAACGGCGGGTAAAGACAGAATCAATGTTGAACGGGGATAGATGAAACCCGCTGGTGGCGGTCAGGTAGATGAAAGAAACGTAAAGGGTGGCCGCAGGGGAAGAGGCGAAAAAGGGGAGCAGAAGCGGCATTGAGATGCCAATGGTGGCAATAATGGAAGCCAGCAGAACACTCAACCCCATGGGCACCAGGAAAAAGAGCAGCTCGGCGGGGAACCCGACCCGTACCAGGAATTCAACCACTGGCTCCACGGACCGGCTCTCTACCAGAACCCCCCTGAAAACCACAATCCCGATGATCATCCACAACAGGCCCAGGTCAATTCCGGCCCGCACTTCTGCCCAGCCAAAGCCCCTACGCTCCACGCCGACACCGATAGCAATAATGAGAACAATCCCAATGAGGAGAGCCACTACGAAAGAGACGTGGGTAAGAAGGGCTATGGCCGTAACTGTAATCAGGGGAAGGTAGGGGTAGCCCAATTGGACAAAACGGACCACCTTCCCCCGGAAACCTGCTCCAGGGTGCGCCAGAACCCCTGTATGCCCCGCGTTAACCCCCAGGTGTAAGGGACGCAAGAGAAAAAGGTAACCAAAAGCAAAGGCCCCCGCGGTTACTGGCAACAGGGTTAAGATCACCGACCGCGGATTTACCCCACCTAGTTCGGCCACGAGAATCAAGCTTGGAATGAAGGGGACGACAAGTCTTCCGGCAACACGAAACCACAGGTTGATTCCCGACTTGACACCAGCAGACAGCGGCTCTTCAGCCAGAAGCGATTCGATCATGGAGGCCGAAGTCATCGCCCCACCGGGCGTAAACAAGCACATGGCAATCAGGGCCGGGATCAGCATCAGCTGTCCGCTCCGGTAAGGTATCCATTCCTCCAGGGTATGAACCATCTTCTCAAGCAAGCCGAAATGGTTGAGAAAATAGCTGAAGAGGGCCGAAAAGATGACGAGGGTGATCAACCTCATGCTGGAGGCACTTGTGACCACCCTCCAGATAAGTCCGGCCGTATCCAGAAAGCCGTAACCGGCCCCAAGGGCAGTAACCATCGCTCCGGCCACCAGGGCCGTACCCAGGCTGAACCTTTTCTTCAATATTACTAGAACGGTAATAAGGCCAATAACAGCTGGAATTACCTGCAATAGATAACCCTTCTCATTACTTCAATGTGAAGTCAAGTAGGCTTAGATTCACGCAAGAGCAAGGCACTGGCAGCCACTGTTTGAAGCAGTTCCTCACCGCGCGCCCAATATATAACATACCACCAATCCTGTCCTTGTCAACCGGTGCCCCGTACCACGGCCAGCAGCACAAAAAGAAACACCATACCCACCAAGAATCCGCCCCCCGGGCTTTTGGGCCGCTCCACGGCTGCGGTTGAAATCCGGTCACACCGGTAGGAGCACGGGTTTTTAGAATCACCTTGTAGGCGTGAATCCCTCCATAAGCAAAAACACCGGTAAGCACAAAACGGTGCAGGATCGGGCCCCACCACCAGGCAGCACCCAAGGATTGGAGTTAAACGAGAACTGCCATCAGGATGATCCCAGCAATGACACCAAAGGTGGATAACCTTTCGTAACCGTGTCCATGGCTCTCTGGAATCAGCTCGTCGGAAACAACGTAAAACATCGCTCCCGCCGCAAAGGCCAGAGAAAAGGGCAGGATCGTGTCGGCGCGGTCCAGGAGAAGAACACCGGCCACAGCCGCCAGCGGCTCAACCAGGCCTGTCAAGGTCGCGTAAACAAGGATTTTCCACCGGCTGATCCCCTCTTCCAGCAGCGTGGTCCCCACCACCAGGCCCTCAGGTATATTATGGGTCCCCATTGCGACGGCCAGGGCCATTCCGGCCCGTTCGAACCCCGACATGTGTCCCACACCGACTGCAAAGCCTTCCGGCAGGTTATGAAGGGCAACCGCTGCCGCAATAACAAGGCTTCTTCTCAACCGCGCTTTCTTCACCTCATTCTTGTCAACGCGGGTTCGGCCGTCGCGTCTTGACCCAGCCCGGTGGGTAGACGGAAAAACGGCTTCAAAGGCAGCCAGGGCGAGGGCGCCAAGAAGTAATCCGGCCAGGGCAAACCAGAGGTCCGACTGCAGTGCAGGCAGAAACAGGCTCAGAAAAGCCGCCCCCAGCATCACCCCGGCGGCAAAGCCCAGGAGAGCATCTCGCCCCCAGGTAGGTACTTCCTTGACAAACAGCAGGGGTATGGCTCCCACACCGGTGGCAAGACCGGCGGCCAGGCTCGCCAGAACAGCTTGGACCATGTTCGACACATCCTCCAGTCGAATTTAGTCTTTCCCGGAGGGCTGTCCCGGCATTAGCCTTTTCGGCCCGGTTTGCCGGCAAAACCGGTTCTGTCCTCGCACACACCAGGCCCACACCGGCCCCTGTACAGGCATTCAATGCCGTCGGGGACCACCAGTTCTTCCTTTTCCGTACCGGCACCGGCTGCCAATTGTTGGATGATGTCTTCCACCTCAAGAGCCTTCCCGGCAGGCACTCTGAACCCGAGAATGTCCACCCGGTCCACATTCACCAGCATCCCAGAAATCCCCCGCACCGGTTTCCCCCACTCCTCGGACCCTTCTACCCGGTGAAGGTCTACCACGTAAATTTCCCCCTTGCCGCTTCCCACCGACTCAAACAAGATGCGGCCCTGGTAGCATTCACCGTTGCGGGTGCCAAACCTTACCCACAATTCTTCCTGGCGGTAGGCCGCCAGGAGCATGGCCAGAACACTGCGGGGACGGTACCGGCGTCCCCACCACCTGAAGAGGGTCCGGACCAAGGGTTCAGGGTCCCACCGCGCCAGCATCACTCCACCGGCTGCCGGTACCAGGAAAATAGAAGCAAGGCTGAGAAAATACCTCCACCAGTCACCTGTCCACTCGCCCTGGGGGAGGGATCCCCAGATCCAGAAGAGAATAGGAATGATGAGCAGGTCCAAGAAAACGCTGTAGATAATACTGAGAAGGGTGAGTTCAAGGGTTGAAGGCCTGGTGTCCGTCCTGGTCAAGAGCACCCGGACACTGTAAAGAATGAATCCAGGCACTATGAACAGGATGGCCAAGATCAGTTGTTCCATGCTGCGAAGCATTTCACGGCCGCCTTCCCTTCCCTTACCGACTTGGACCGGGTGGCCCTTTTCACCCACGCCCCTTGTTACCATTGTATCCTGACCGGTTTCAACCGGTGCCTGGGGTGAAGACAGAAAGGATGTCATCTAGTTGGTTCCGATGGTTTCCGTGGTTGGTTATTCCAACAGCGGCAAAACCACCCTAATTGAAAAACTCCTCACCGAGTTCCAGCGCCGGGGGTACCGGGTCGGAACCATCAAACACGATGCCCACGGATTTGAGCTTGACCATCCGGGCAAGGATACCTGGCGGCACCGACAGGCAGGAGCCCAAGCGGTGGTCATTTCGTCCCCCTCCCGCTGGGCTCTGATCCGGGATGTCGAAAGGGAGTTGAACCTGGATGAAATTGCAGCCCACCTGAGCGACCTCGACCTCATCATTGCAGAAGGGTATAAGCGGGGTAACAAACCCAAGATCGAGGTTTACCGGGCAAGACAGGGTACCCAACCCCTCTGCACATCTGATGACCGTCTCATCGCGGTTGCTACTGACAACCTGGAGTGGGTCAAAAAACAAGCAGCCCAGTGGCCGGTCTCTGTTCCCTGTTTTGATTGGAACGATGCACCGGGAATTGCCGATCTCATCGAAAAGCAGTTCTTGCAGCAGCGTCAGAAGTAAAAGAGCCAGCCAGGCAGAAGGAATTTTCAACCGGACCCCATGAACCCTGGACGGGAGGTTCTCGCCTTGTTGACCGTGCTCCAATTCATCGCCGGTGGGGTCTTCATCTGGTTAGCGGCCGAGTGGTTCACCAACCGGCTGGTCGCTGCCGCCCGCACCTGGCGTGTCACCCCAATGCTCCTGGGCATCCTGGTGGTGGGAGCCGAACCCGAGGAACTGGTAGCTTCGGTGGTAGCTTCCTGGCAGGGTGCCCCGGAGATCGCCCTGGGAAACGCGGTGGGAACCAATATCACCGTGGTTGCCCTGGCCTTGGGCCTTGGCACCCTTCTCACCAGAGTCCCCGTATCCCGGTCCAGCCAACGTCAAACCTTGGCCACCCTGGCCTTCACCACCGTACCCCTCACCTTGATGCTGGACGGGCTCTTGACCCGTTGGGAAGGCCTTTTTCTGGTAATTACCTTCATAGGGTACGCCTGGTATGTACTCGGCCAGGAAGGAATCGAATGGGAACTGGAAGATGATGTATCCGTCAAGGTCCAGGGGAAACAAGTAGTGGTGTTCGAAAGGGAAGAGCTTACCGGTAGGGAGAAGTTTACTGACACCGAGGAGACGGGTGAACCTGGTGCTGAGCTTCAGGGCGAAAAAGGCACTCTCACCAGGCCTGGTAAAGCACCTCTACTCGAAAGGTTTCACCAGGGAGGACTCTTGCTGGCCGGCCTGGTGCTCCTTTCACTGGGAGGGGAACTGCTGGTGGCCGGTGCCGTTGGTATTTCGGAAGCATTCAATCTAAACCGGACGGTTGTGGGTGTGGCCCTGGTGTCCCTCGCTACCAGTGCTGAAATGATCGCCATGGCCTTGGTACCCCTGGTGAAGGGGCACTCGGAATTAACCCTCGGGGGTATTGTAGGTAGCTATGCCTATAACACCCTCCTCACCCTCGGGGGAGCCGCGCTGGCTGCACCCCTCGCCGTCGAGCCGGTCATGAAATTAGTCTACCTGCCGGCCATGGTCGGTGTCCTCTTCTACCTTTTCCTTGCTATGCGTAAGCAGAGGCTCGATAAGTTCGACAGCCTGGTTCTGCTTGGCGTTTACCTGGCCTTCATCGTCACCACTTTCTTCCTGACTCCATACCTGCTGTAACCTGAAACCGGGTTTTCGGCAGTTCAGGACCAGGCTAAAGGTCACCTGCCTGCCTGGGCTGCTGGCTTGTGAGCCCCACGCACCATCCCTTACTACCGTCCCTTGAGATAATCGGCGTCTTGTTCAGGAAGAGACGGGTTGATCCTGATGCCGGTTGCAATCTCAAACCCGGCCGTGGTCGTCAGCCGCGGCCGGACCTGGAGGTACCAGTGCAGGTGGGGCTCATCCGCCTTGTACCGGGCCCAGGAATTGATAACGTAATTATAGTCTGGGTCATCTAGTCTTGCGTGTAACTTGGCCAGGATCTCCTGGAGGGCGTGGGCCAGGTCGATTTTCTCATCACCAGGGACAGCACCGAAGCCTGCCCGGTGTTTCCGAGGCACAATCCAGATTTCAAAAGGGACTTCTGCCGCATAGGGGACGAAGGCAAGAAAGGATCTATTCTCCAGGATCACCCGCCGCCGGTCGAGCCCTTCAAACTCCAGGATATCACAGTATACGCAGCGCCCCGTCTCATCAAAGTACCGTTCAGCCTCCCTCTCCCTCAAGCGGACATGCCCAGGCACCAAACCGGTGGCAATGAGCTGGGAATGGGGGTGGACCAGGGAGGTTCCCGCCCGCGGCCCGTGATTGCGGAAAATGACCACCATCATGTTCTGCTTTTCCCTCATAAGCTTTACATAACGCCGGTGGTAGACCTCAACAAGGGTCTCTACTTCCTCCCTGGACATGATAACCAGGTCCCTGTTATGAAAAGGGCTCTCGATGATCACCTCGTGCCGTCCGTACCCGGGCATGGACAGGTAAATGCCCTCTTTCAACCTCGCTTGGTCTACACCCGGGGTTAAGGCTGGGAATTTATTGGGAACCACCCGGACCTGCCAGTCGACGTTCCCCTGCCCCTGCCCCGGGGTTTCCATGATGATGGATGGGAGCATCCGCTCGTTGCCCGGGCAGAAGGGACACCGGTCATCAAGGGCCGGCACCGGTCTTTTTCTCCTGACCTTTCGCGGCTCAGTATCCCGCGGGCGTTTCCCACGGCTTGGGGCATAAATGGTCCACTGCCCTGTCGCCGGGTTTTGCCTGATTTCATTCACAGGTTTTTTGGTCAAACCCCCTAACCTATAAGACAAAAGGAACCAGTATTTGGTTCTTTCATTATCCCTCCTATTCCAATTCCAAAGTCATCTCTCATTTTCCTGTGAGACCCTAAAATAAACAAAGGTTGTAGCATTTTTTTCTTCCGGACCACCTTTTTCTCTAGGTAACACAGATATTTTAATCTTCTCTCCATCTCTTTCTTTGGTAAAATAACGTATGACACCCATCTGTTCATCTTCTAACTCTACCCAAGACTGTGTCCGTCGTATCCAGAACGTACGCTAAAGGGATTCCTAGACCAGTCTCTGTCAGACTCGTGGCTAGAAAGACCCCTGAAAATCTTGGCTTAACCTAACGTGAAATAATGGCTACATAAGCCGCACAAGGAGACGGTCCGTAAGCTACGAATCTACCCGCTTTCGGTGAGGAACTGGTAAGCTCGAAGTAAAGCCCCGGTCCCTCTTCTTCGTCGCTCCCAGGGCATCAGCCGCTAGCATGGCATCCAGCACCATTTCAGGCTGCACCTCGAAGGGCATGTTGTGGATGGTTTCGCCCGGGGCGCAGGCCGCCTTTGCCACGCGAAACAGGTCTTCACGCGAAGCCTTTCCGATACCCAGCTCCTCGAGGGTCACCGGCAGGCCGACCGAGATGCAAAAGTCGACGACCTCTTCCACTTCCCCTGTGGACCGTTCCTCCAACAAAAGCTGGGATATCGTACCGAAGGCCACCTTCTCCCCGTGGTAAAAATGGTGCGTAGCCTCAAGCACCGTCAGGCCGTTATGAATGGAGTGGGCCGCGGCCAGGCCCCCGCTCTCAAAGCCCAGACCGCTCAACAGGGTGTTGGCCTCGATAACTTTCTCCACCGCAGGCGTTAGCGCCTGTCTCTCCACCGCCAGTTTGGCCGACAGTCCATATTCAATTAAGGTTTCATAGCATAACCTGGCCAGCTGGAGAGCGGTCATGGTGGGTAAACCTCCGGAAATAGCCTGCTTGTACGCTCGCGCGGACGCTTCCGCTTCAAACCAGGTGGCCAATGCGTCTCCCATGCCCCCCACCAGAAAACGAGCCGGGGCCCTGGCAATAACCTCCGTATCGACCAGGACCAGGTCGGGGTTCCTGTCGAAAAACTGGTATTCTTCAAAGATACCCTCTTCGGTGTAAATCACGGACAGTGAACTGGTGGGGGCGTCGGTGGCAGCGATGGTTGGAATTATTACTACCGCCTTTCCCAGGGGACGCGCGACCGCCTTGGCTGCGTCTATGACCTTGCCGCCCCCTACCCCCGCCACCACGTCTGCCTGCTCGGACCGCGCGATGTCGGTTATCCGGGCTATCTCCTTCTTGGAGCACTCGCCCTCGAAGTCCACCGCCACGGATTCCAAGCCGGCCTGGCCAAAGCTGCTGTTGAGCACTTCGCCTACGAGCCTCGCGACGACACTGTCACGGATAAACAGAACCTTTTTGCCCAACGGCTTCGTCAGCGCGCCGGCCTCCGCCATTATCCCTCTACCCTGCACGTACTTGGAGGGGGCTACCAGAGAAGTATACTTTACCACTGCTTTTTACCTCCTTGTGACATCACCGCTAATCTCCCATCGGCCATGATTGACGGTGTCTCTTGGGTCCAGTACACCACCTCGCCGGAAATTTTGAGGCCCCTTTCCCGCATACCTCTAGTGTACCCGGTTGAGAAGAATTTTGTTCACGTTCCCCATGAGTCTCCGTCAGACAACAAAGACTGACCAACAGTTCGCTCTTACACCCAGATGTAAAGTATATAATTCAAAATGTATAATATCCTTTACATTATGACTGATTATTATATATAATTTAATTACAAAATTTAATTACAAGAAATTCAAAGGAGACTTTATTATGAAGAACAAACTCGTCTGGTTTGCGGTGTTCTTGGTAGGATACCTGGTAACTAGTGTTGTAGTCCAATTTTTTTGGCACGGTGTTATTAATCCAGGGCAGGTATTGGCAGCAGTTGTTGGGATTGCCATCGCATTCTTGATGATTGCAGGACCCAAAAATTCAATGGTCCTTTGGATTGGAGCGGTTCTGGTTGCGATTAGTGTACCAATTGCCTTGGTGGGACTGGCTTCACTTTTTCTTTCCATGTTTTCTATTCATTTTACCCGGTGGGGTATCATTGGAATTTATGTTTTGGGGGTTCTTGCCATTCTCTACCTGACAGTGAGGTTTGGAAGCAAACAGTTTTTTGAGAACCCAGTGATGGATGAGAGAAGCCTGCTGCATTATGCATGGTCGGGTTCTTGGTCGTTTGTATTCCTTAATCTCCTAATCATCGGAGCACTTTTACAACCCTGGATAGCCCTTGACCAGTTAGGTTTGTGGATAGGTATTTTAATTGCTGGACTAGTTTTTTGGCTCACCACCGTGGTAATCTTGGAGATGAAAAAATAATGAAAAACAGGCTGAAAGTCTACCGAGCAGTGTTCAACCTCACCCAGGAGGAACTAGCAAAAAAACTGGGAGTAACTCGGGCCACAATAAATGCTATCGAAAACGGACGATATGACCCTTCTCTTAAGCTTGCCTTTCAAATTGCACGGTTCTTCGAAGTCAACATTGAAGACGTTTTTATTTATGAGCTTGAATAAATACATAAGTGTCATAAAATAGCCGTAAACACGGGTAATCTTCAGCACACTGACCAGGTGACCCTTTCCTTGGGAAACCCACATACCAAGCACCAGAGGTGAGATGAGGGCCATGCAAGATAACCTCAAGAAATTCGTGGTTAAGGAGCTGCAAAACTTTGTTCAGGGTAATCGCCAAAACGTACTGGCCGACCACGATAAGATCCCCATTTACGACCCACCCCTGGTTGGGTTCGCTGCAGCCAGGGACCCCCTCTTTGAGAAGCTGAAAGAGCCGGAGGTAATCGGTAAACACCACCGGAGCCCTGCTGAGTGGTTGGATCGTGCCAAGACGGTGGTTTCATATTTTCTTCCTTTTTCCCGCCAAGTCAGAGAACCAAATCGCTCCGAGGGACTACCTGCCGAAGAATGGGTTTCAGCCCGTATTGCGGGCGAAGAGTTCAATGATGCGGTGAGGAGACACCTGGTGAAAGTGCTTGAAGGGCTGGGCGGTAAGGCTGTGGCACCGGTTCTGGAAGATGCTTTCGCAGTGGTCGGTTTCCGCTCCAACTGGTCGGAGCGACACGCGGCTTATGCCGCCGGCCTGGGAACCTTTGGTTTGAGCCGGTCGCTGATTACAGTAAAGGGGTGTGCAGGGCGGTACGGAAGCGTCGTCACCACCCTGAATCTCGAACCCGACCCCCGTCCCTACAAAGGGCTCTATGAAGGTTGCCCCTGGTTCACAGACGGCTCCTGCGGCCGCTGCCTCGAGAGGTGTCCTTCCGGTGCCATCACCAGGAAAGGCAAAGACGTACGGGTCTGTAGTGACTACCTGGACAACGTAATCAAGCCCCGCTACCGGCCCCGGTACGGCTGTGGCAAGTGCCAGACGGCGGTACCGTGCGAAAAGGCAAGTCCGGTTTGAAAAAAGAACAATTCTTGGCTTGAGTACCTGTGTGGCACTACTGCAGATGACAGCTTCTTTACCTACCGGTGCCGGCCCGCGGGCTTCTCTTGCCTCTCCTTTTCCCAGCGCCTATAAACCAGGTGCCTGAGTAACCGGGCTTTACGCTCTTCGGTACCCATAAACTGAACCCCGTACAGGAAACCTCCCTCCTCCGCTTTGACCCGGTAGACAATGGTGCCCCAGAGGACACCGAGGCTCTGCCACGGTTTCTCTGTGAACCACAGCTCCAGTTCCAACGCCTCAGGAAGCTCAAGGTCGGAATAAAGCTTAACCCCACCTGGACCAATATCCCTGGTTTGAGCACTTCCCGACTTTTCTAGCCTGGGCAGGCCTCTGCCTCGGTACCGCCTGGGTCGAAACTCCACTCCCGTGTTGACTTTCACCCGGATGAACCTTCTCTTATGCTCTACCTCAATCCGTCCTAGTACGAGTACACGCCAGTATCCGTTCTGCAGGCCGCTCAAGTGTGCCGTAAAGGAGTGAATGCCCGTAGCCAGAAAAACCCTCATCCGCCCCTTCCGGGGCCCTGGAGCGGCCTGTCCCAGTTCGGTAGCCGCCGCAGCCTCGTCGGGACCAATGAAGTCTTCAACCCGGTCCGCTGGGCCAAGGTAGAAATTCTCCCGCCTCACAAGCCAGACCCCGGATATGACCTCCTCAGTAGAAGACCGGAACTCTGCCTTCGCACCATCACCGTTCAGAAGGTGTTTCCGCTTTAATTCCTCGGTATTCATCCGTACCTACCCCTCTCCCGTCCGAGGTCCAAAACCACTGCCTCCCGCCTTTGAATTAAAGCTGCCCAAAATAGACACCGCCTCCCGCATTTCATGGTGAACCCCGATCATGAGTTTCCTGCACCGCCGCAGATGATTTGTTAACAAGTGAAGCCAGGTTCGCATAATTAATTATGTAGAAAGTGGAAGGCTGTCAAGACAGCCTTTCGGTTAACCCTTTTAGGCATCACGCCACTTACCACTCTACCGACCATGGAGGGGGATAACCCATGCGGGCTGACGCTGTCTTTGAAGGTGGAGGGGTCAAGGCCATCGGACTTCTGGGAGCTCTTTCTGTCGCCGAAGCCCGGGGCTACGAGTGGGGAAACCTGGCCGGGACGTCAGCCGGGGCCATTGTCGCCGCCCTCCTGGCAGCCGGTTATCGAGCCGATGAAATCAGTTCAATGCTCATGAACCAGGACCTGACCCGGTTCAGGGACCAGTGCCTGCTGGGAAGGATTCCGGTGGCCGGACCCATCCTGTCAGTTCTTTTGTGGTACGGCATTCATCCAGGAACTTATTTTGAAGAGTGGATGCGGGAGAAACTCCTGGCCCGCGGCGTTCGAACCTTCGGAGATCTTATCTTTGATGAGTTCAGCACTGATAACCGTTACCGATTTCGTTTGAGGGTGATCGCCTCAGACCTTTCCAACCGGCGGCTCCTGGTCCTCCCAGATGATGTTGAATACTACGGGGTTAAACCAGAAGCACTGGACGTGGCCTGGGCAGTACGAATGAGTATGAGCATCCCCTTCTTTTACCATTCGGTAAGACTACACTACCGGTTAGCAGGCGGAAGACCGGCAGTCAGCCACATTGTGGACGGTGGTCTGCTGAGCAATTTTCCGGTATGGCTCTTCGACAGTCCCGGTCCACCGCCGTGGCCAACCTTTGGATTCCTCCTGGTGGAACCCAACTTCCACCGTTACCGGGAGCTCATCAACCCCTTGTCCTTTGCTGCCGCTCTCTTTTCGACCATGATGGAAGCCCATGATACCCGTTACATGGAAGAAGAAGATCGCGTTCGGACCATCGCTATTCCTACCCTGGGCATCAAGAGCACAGACTTCAACCTTTCCCGCGCGGATAAAGAACGGTTATTTGACTCCGGGGTGAAGGCCGCCGAGGAGTTTTTCTCCAGCTGGGATTTCCAGGAGTATGTACACCTCTACCGCAGGGGCCCGGCAGAGTAGAAGACCTTTCAAACCACCTTCAATCCTGTCTGCAACTCCCCTCATGGAGGCTCCTCCCCTCCTCCCGGGTCCTGCCCAGTTTCAACGGTGTACCCCCGGCCGTCTGACCGGATGATCACGGTTCCATCGCGGTCGGTTCGGTAGACAAGGATGTCCCGGTGGAGGAGCCGCTTCATGACATCCATGGCCGGGTAGCCATACCCATTCCCGGCCCCCACTGAGATGACCGCTACTTCCGGGGCAACTGCATCCAAGAGCTCCGGTGAGGTTGAGCCGGTACTACCGTGGTGAGCCACTTTCAAGACCTCGGCCGCCAGGGCTTCGGTTCCCCGGTCGAGAAGCAAACGCTCGCCTTCCTCTTCCAAGTCACCAGTTAACAGGATATCGACGTCCCCGTAGGAAATCTTGAGAACAATAGAGTTATTGTGAGCATCGCTCAGCAGCTCTGTGGGGTGCATAATGGCCACCTCAAGCCGCGGGTCAAGGTCGATCCTGTTCCCGGCGTGGGCAAACCTGTACTGGGTGCCCTCGTCCTCAATAAGGTCGAGGAACTTCTCGTAGACTGTGCTGGGATGTGGAAAACCGGTATCATAACACACATTAACACTGAAATCCTTAAAAATCGCGCCGACCCCACCAAGATGATCGGTATCGGCGTGTGAAGCAACGAAGACATCAATCTTCTTAACCCCTTGATTCTTGAGATACCTGGCCACAACCTCCCCGGCCTCCGCGTCCCCGGCGTCTACCAGCATCACCTTTCCACCAGGGGTTTTGACCAGAATTGACTCCCCCTGCCCGACATCGATGAAGTGCACCTCCAGGCTGTCAGCCTCCCCTGTGCCAGGTTGCGGTTGGGCAGGTTGGGCCGCGGAGGTGATGGTAACCCTCCTGGTCCGGCCATCCCACTCAACCTGGGCTCCCAGCGACGCACTGACAAACCGCACCGGAACCAGGGTACGCCCCTTTAGGACCACCGGGGCCACATCCAGCTCTAAGACCTGTTGGTTAACCCGGGCCAACCGGTTTCCGACCAGAAGGGTGACCGAGGTATCCCCCTTGACCGCCGTAACCTCCCGGTTTTCTGGTTTCCAGTCAACCCTGGCGCCCAGGACCTCGAAAATCACCCGGAGGGGAACCAGGGTCCTTCCAGAAACGAGGGTCGGTGGAACATCAGTGTGCAGCCTCCGACCGTCAACATAAACCGCAATGGTTTGGTCACCTGAAAAGCTGGACGCCTGAACCCCGCAGACGGGGACGGTAAACAGAAGGAGGATTGCCACCAGCACACAGGCGCCAGGTTTGGCACCAGCCCACCGTGGAAATTGGATTTCCATCTCCCCCCTTGGATACCTGAATAACCCAGTTAAGGTTATGCAGGGTGAAGGAGAGATAGAAGTACCGACCTCGGAACGGGCGGGTGCGGCGCGGCCTTGTAAAAAATGAACCCGATGGGCTGTACTTGGGGAAGGGTACCAGGAAACAGCCGTCTCTTTCCTTCAACCGGCCCCCTAGAGCTTTTCCTTCTCCCTTTCCTCCAGGAGAATTTCTGTTAACCAACGCGCGGCCTTTCCCACCACTTCCGGGCATTTCTGGTCATGACCTCCTGCCGCTTCAAAGGCAGCCCGGTCCTCCTTGTCAAGAAGATTGAAAGAACGCCCGAAGACCTTCTTCTGGATGTCCCAGCAAATGTAGCTCCCGTATTCGTCAATAAACCTTTGGCGAAAAGCACGCCCCAGGCTGGCGGCCTCCCTGGACAGAACCAGCTCGGCGAAATGTTCGCGGTCCCGGCCGTGGTAATACCCGAGGGCCAAGAGGCCCCCAGAAAGGGCGCCACACGGCCCTTCACCTGTCACACACATTCCCGCCGACAGGGCACTGGCCGCCTTAAAGACCGCTTCCTCGATCCCGAACAGGTCCTGCACCACCGCCAATATGCACTGGGCACAACCGTGGTAGGTTTTCTCGTAATGGAATCCCAACTGGTACGCCTTCTCCAACAGCTCTTCCCTTGAGCGGCTCTCCACTCAGATACCCCCCGCTGGTTAAACTCAGGCCCTATCCCCCAAGATCGTGATTAGAAAGGCCTTGTTACATGGTTTTTCTTCAACCCGCGGCAAAACTCCTCCCCTGCCTTCAAGGCCACAGCCATCCTAGGGGGCAGGATGGTCCCTTGAGGGAAACCAACCGATCCCTTCCACTCCTTATTTTCCGAATGCTTTAGCGCCTGGAGCGAAAAATTAAGAACAGAAAACAAAAACGAAGGTTAAGAGAAAGAAAATTTCCGGAACAACTGTGCAACCTCCTCGGTCTTGAACAGCTTGCCTTACCGGGAAGGAAACTGCCGTGTAAGAGCGAATATAGTGAAGCGGTGCTAGCAAAAAGTTCTAGGGTCACACCCCAGTGCCAAATGTATTTCAAGAGGGAGGAGTGTTTTGATGACCAAGGATCTCGCACCAACGGTATTCAGGGGACCAGGTGCGGTGGGAGAGGAAGAGAAGGTAGCAGGGCTCTTTGCCCTTACCCCGGCGGAGTCAAAACGCCTGATCGCCAAGGCAGTTGCTGCCTTACCTGTGGTTAAGAAGGCCCTGAAAAAGGGAAAGGTCGTGATCACCACCGGGTCCACCACCCGTTACGTAGCTGAAGAGATCCTCGGGAAAGAGGTATCTTCAGCCGGTTTCCTTTCCGGTCACATCCTGGACGGGCTCCTGGCAGCCAACCCGGACAACCAACGCATGTTCCCCTTTGTCCTTATTGACGGTAAGGTAGAGGATGTTCCCCCAGAGAATGTCCTACCCGACTTTACCGCCGATGATGTCTTTATCAAGAGCGCCAATGCCATTGACCCCAATGGATATGTCGGCGTCATCATGGCCAACGACCTGGGTGGTACCATCGGAGGTGCCCTCGGTATTCTGCAGTCCCGTGGGGTCAATTTAGTCGTCCCCATCGGCCTGGAAAAAATGATTCCATCGGTTCCTGAAGCAGCTAAGAACCTCGGCGTCTCCAGGGTGAAATATAAGATCCCCAGCCCCACCCTTGAGGGCACAGCCGGGATGATGCCGCTGGTTACTGCCGATGTGGTCACTGAAATCGTAGCCCTGAAGCTCCTGACGGGGGTTGATGCCATTCATGTGGCATCTGGTGGGATCGGTGGTTCTGAAGGCTCCGTGGTCCTACGGGTTGAAGGCTCGGATGACCAGGTACAGAAGGCCATGGAACTGGTCAAGGGCGTTAAGGGTGAACCCAATATTCCCCGGCCCTATTAATGAAGACTCCAGAAGCGGTACCAGTTACTTATCCATGATGACATTACCTCACCCTGGTTAAAGCCCCTTGAGGGCTAAAGATTAATCTAAACCCAGACGATGCCAGAGACCAATTAGTTAACGCTCTACGTAAGCTCAAAGGGTGGGTGCCCGGGCACCCACCCTTTGTCTCTTCAATTCTTGTTCTCGCTTCAATCCTCCATCAATTCTCCATTGATCTTTCGCTCTTATGTGTCTCTTAATATTCCACTTGTTATTGCTTCATGTCCTTAGCATCCCCAGGCGCCTCTGCGAGCCCATGGGCTTTTCTCTAGGCTTCCCAACCACTTCTGCCAATGGCTTGTGGTCACTCCGTGGCAGCCGGGGATCCGCCCTGCCACTCAGGAACCACGGGCAGAAGTTAATACCCCAGTGAGTCACCTACGACAACGACGTACATATCCACTGCTCCGGGCTTACGATCAATAATCGTGGTCACATTACAGATGCGATCGGCTGAGCGGCAGTCGGAGCAGACACCGGTTGTTGTGCACGGCGTTTTAACCTTTAATCTCTTTGCGTTCATGGGAGCAGCCACTTCCCTGGCCCGTTTCAATGCCTCTTCCAGATTCGAGACCAGTTTGTTGTACCCCGCAATGACAACCACCTTCTTAGGCCCAAAAACCATAGAGGCTACCCGGTTAGCAGTCCCGTCGATATTTACCAAGCGCCCATCCTCGGTTAGGGCATTAGTGCTGGTAAGGAAGGTATCACAGTGAAGGGCCTCCCTTCTCTGTCGGAGGCGCTCCGCCCCGAGGGCCTCAAGCCGGGTAATCAGCCGGTTCCCACGTTCCTCAAGAAGCGGTAAAATACCAAGCTCCCCTAGAGTCATGGATCCACCGAAACCAATACTTTCCTTGGGGTCAACCAATTCCAGAACTTTTCTCCTGGCAGCCTCGGCGTCTTCCACATAATAAGCCGAAATCCCATTTTTCTTCAGGGCCTCAACTGCCCTTTTAGCCCGCTCTTCAATGAACCATTTCTTATTCTCGTCCACTGTCAACTCTCCTCCCACAATCCCCACCCCAGGTTCCAGAGGTCGGCCCTCTTAGATTTCAAAGTCAACGGCAATGAGGTCTGCTGCGATTTCCCTAGCCGCAGCAACCACCTTTTGGTGTTCCGGGTGGGGACCATAAGCCTCCAGGGCAGCCCGACCGGTGAACCGGACGGTGAGGCCGATGGTATACCCCTGGCTCCGGTCGGTAAAGGTTTTACCAGCCTGAAGGTCAACAATACCGTCAATCCTGTCCTTGAGTCCTTTCAGACGCTCGATAAAGCCATTTACCTGTTCCTCAGTGACGCCCTCCCTGGGCTTAAACAATACGATATGCTCAACCACGCAATCTCCCTCCTTATGGCTTTTCTAACACAGAATAGAAGTTACTTCTGCCCCGGCCCAAGAAAATCCTTGTGGCACAAGAAAGCTTCAACCGGAACCACCTGGTTTGCTCCACCCAGAACCTTTCGGAAGCCGTGAAAAGCCCCTCCCCTGGAGACAGTACAACCGGAGAAGGGCGCGCTGGGAGCAGGATGCACCAAGCTCTGCTTCAGCTTCCCCCCTGGATCGGGGGGATAATGTAGAGGCAATCCCCTTCCTTAACCTCGGCCTCCATCCCTTCCGCGGACTGGATGGCCTGTTGGTTCAGGATCACCATCACCGCCCCGAAGCGGGTCTGCCGCGGGTCTTGCGCAATCTCGGAAAACCAGTTAGCACGCTCCCTTCCCAGCATCTCGAGCAGTGCACGCACCGTCATCCCGGGGCGCACCGGAACATGGATTTCCTTCTCCTTCAGGATGGAAGCCATCTCATTGGCCAGTCTCAGGGTAACCGTTCTTGACATGACACCCTCCCTTGCCAACCCTCGGTTGTTGACCTGAGGCTGCAGTCTTGAAATCAACCGGTCCTTTCCCTCACCAGGTTACCCTTCAGAAAGGATCCCCGCCAGGTCCTTGGCTATGTCCTCAAGCCCGAGTGCCCTGAGGGCTTGCGCCGTAGGATACCCGGTCCGGGGGTCCCACCCACGGGCCGTGTAGTACCCCTTGACCATGGTCGGCATGTCCAAGGTGATCCCCTCCAGCGGGCCACCGTCCAGGGGAGGGTCTCCGAGGGCCCGGCCTGTTAACTGGATCTTCGAGATCTCCACTCCCTCCCTGATATTGAAGGCCTGTCTCAGGGCTGCTACCCGGGCACCGATCCTGCGCAGTGATTCCAGGTCATACTCCTTTCCAGTCACCGCCGTCAAGAACTCCGGCCAGGCATTGACGTTGATGCGCTGGACGGCAAACATGCAGACCCCAGTGCAGTAAAAGGCATGGAGAAGGTCCTGGACAGAGGCCGCCAGTTCACCCTTGCCCTCGTACACGTACTTTTCTACCTTGCGGTCAAGTTCGAGCCCCCTGTACGCCCTGCCCAGGTCGTAGGGAACCAAGCCCAACTGGGTATGCCTCCCTGGGGTAGCATCAACCTGGTAGTACAATCCCCAGCTTGGTGCGTACTTGGGGTCGTGAGCCGGCAGCTCTTGTCCACCCACATGGACGGCAAACCGCGCCGAATCCGCTCCAATCCGCTCAACAGCCCGAACCACACCGTCGGCCAGCACATCCCCGAAAACTTCCCTCTTGGCAATCATTTCCGTTAGGGTGACGATGGCAGCATGGTTTCCCCAGGTCAACTCAAGACCACCGGTGTCTTTTTTGTCAATCAATCCAGCCTCGTAACACTCAAGGGCATAACCAATCGTAGCACCCGTTGAAATCGTGTCCAAACCGTACCGGTTACAAAGGTCATTCATTTTGATAATGGATTCGAGGTTATCATTCAACAGGTTGTTACCAAACATGGCGCAGGTCTCGTACTCGGGCTTGTGGGTTTCTTCTACAGCATAAGGACCCCCAGGTACCCGGTAGAGCCCACCACAGGCGATGGGACACTGCCAGCAGGCGTACTTCTTGATTTCGTATCTCAAAATGGCATCATCACTTATCTTGTCAGCTGCCGGGAAGTCCCGGACTCCAACACCTTTCCAGTTCTTGACCGGTGAATCGTTACTCATGGCCGAACTGGCAACATGATCGATAGTCCCGTATTTCCTGAAATGCCGGATATCATCGCGGTCAAGCTCCTTGAGGTACTGCTGGCGAATCTTGCGGGCTTCATCTTCCCGGGCCAAAGGCACAGGTTCAGTGCCCAAAACGGCCACAGCCTTCAACTTCTTGCTCCCCATGACTGCGCCAAGACCTGAACGCCCGGCAGCCCGCCCCTTATCATTCATGACAGCGGCAATTAAGGAGAGTTTCTCGCCCGCCGGACCGATGGAGGCCACCTGGACCCTTTCGCCGTGCCTGGCCCTGAGGACATCCTCGGTGGCAAAAGTGTCCAAACCCCACAGGTCCTTGGCACTCCTCAACTCTGCTTTACCGTTATCTATCCAGAGGTAGACCGGTTCTGAAGCCGTCCCCGAAAAGAAAACCGCATCGTATCCCGCCATTTTCAGAGCAGGTCCAAAGTATCCCCCACAGTTGGAATCACCCCAGGTCCCCGTTAGTGGCGACTTGCCGCAAACCGTAAACCGGCATCCGGTAAGAGCCGGGGTGCCTACCAACGGACCGGTGGTGAAGCCCAGCATGTTTTCCGGGCCTAAGGGGTTGATCTTGGCGTCTGTTCTGGAATAGATTACCCGGGCACCCAGCCCGTAGCCCCCCAGGAAATCTTCATAAAGGGAGGGTTCTGGCTCCTCCAAGGTAATCTTTTTGCGGGTCAAATCTACGAATAAAACCTTACCCGTATTGCCTCCGGACATCTTTGCGCCTGGTTTTTTACGCAACTTTTCCGACCAGGCTTTCCTCCTTTCTCCTTTTGGATCGTTGGAAAACTCTTTCAAGTGGTGACAATTCCCATGTTTCCCGGTATATTTGACACCCAGGGGCAAGATCCCTCCCCAACACCGGCCGCATCTTGCGCCGGGGACCGCTCGGCCCTGGAGGACTCTTCTAACCAAACTAAAAAAATCATTTCTGGCGAGGGTCACCTCGCCTGATCCTCCAGGTAGCAACCCCTCCTTATGAGACCAAGCGCCTCTGCCAGGAGATAAGCGGGGGAATTGGAGAAACAGGCTGTTTCCCATCTTACGAGGACTTCACAAGTTCGCAATACGGTCACCTGATTCAGAAATACCTGAAAGCCGGGCTGTTTCTGCCGAGACCCGGGCCCGGGCGGCCCGTCTGGTCGAATGGCTTACCCTTGGCGCGGGTGTTCCAGGCTGTATGCACGGGGGTGGGTCCCCGGACGGAGCTAAACTGGTGGTGTGGGCAGCTTCTCCGCTGGAAGAGTACACCGAGTACGCGAGAAAACTGGCTGGGATTGAAGAGAAGGTTTTTCAATTTTCATCCTCCTTGGTGCCGGCGCTTCAGAGACGACATTGAGCCCTAGTCCAGTTCCCTCCCCGTGGAAGTAATAGTCAGCTTACCGTGCTTTACTCCCCGGGTACTGATAAGCTTTTCTGCTATCTTTTTGGCTTCACCGGCCGGCCCTTTCACCACCAGGACCTCGAGGCAGTTGTGTTCATCAAGGTGAACATGAACAGTAGAAACGAGAAGTGAATAGTGTTCGTGCTGCAGGTCGGTCAGAAGGGCACCAAGACCCCGGACATGATGGTCGTAGACAAGGGTAATGGTACCTGCCACCTCCCGCTCATCATCCTCCCACTCTTCTTCCTCCACCAGGTAATCCCGGATCAAGTCCCGGATGGCTTCTGACCGGTTTGTATATCCTTTCCTGGCGATCACCTGGTCAAACCGATCCAGTAACTGGGGATTCATGGAGATCCCGAAGCGAACCAGACCACTGCTCATGAACTGGCCTCCCGTTCTTTTCTCGCTACCTGTGTCCTTTCAATTCTTCCCATTCTCGCCTTGACCACCCGTCCACACGGCCCGGGATTGGTCACCTTCATTGGTACGAGTATCCCTGCCCTCCATTATAACATAAAGAAACAGCCGGGTTGGATGCAAGCCGGCTGATTGAAGTAATCGCGTCAAGCCACTGCAGGAAATGAAAACGGCAAAGTTTAACTTTAAGAAAACGTATACCGCAACCTTGGCTTAGACAGGTTTCAAGAGGCGAAGGATAGCTTTATTCTACCTGGCGCCTCCCTTACTCTTTCCCCTCGCAACCAACCCGCCTACCAGGTAGGCTACACCAAAGGTTATCCCCACCCCAACAATGCCGGCAAGGGCAGTAGCCAGCCCTTCAGCGGCCACACCAGGCATCAGGTAGTCAGGAATCGGTACCGTAAGCATACTGAAGGCCTTCCCGGCAAAACCCCAGTCCTCTGCCACCCGTTCCAACCCGTCCGGGTGGGAGGAAGCAAACGGTGATAAGAGCCCCGCCACCAACAAGGCTGTCAACACTCCAAGAAGAACTTCCTTTCTCATTCTTGAGCACCCCTCGAATGGCGTTGTCTCACCCAACAGTAACCCTGTCCCCTCACCAAACGAAGTACCAGGCACTCCGTTTGGGCAAAAAGAAGCAAGGTCAGCGTGATTAAACCACAGTCGTGCCATGGAACAGGTCCGGCCGGACCCTGTAAAGGTAACTGACCACCACCATGGTAATCAAACCTTCTCCAATTCCAATGAAGAAATGCCAAAAGAGCATCCCTGAGAGGACGGTAGTCAGGTTGATGGTACCAGAGAGGCCCAGTTGGACCGCCATGAGGGCAGCCGCTCCCAGTACCGAAATCCAGGCCGCAACAAAGACTGCTCCTGGTCGAAATCCAGACCCCGCCCGGCCGGACAACCACCTGTAAAGATAATACCCCAAAAAAGGAGACACAAGGGCCATGTTGAGCACATTGGCCCCCAAAACGGTAATCCCACCATCACCAAAGAGTAACGCTTGGATGACCAGAATGGTGGTCATCACGATGGAGGCCGTCCACGGCCCCAGCAGAATGGCAGCCAAGACCCCACCAATAAGATGCCCCGAGGTAGCACCGACAATAGGAAAGTTGATCATCTGGGCGGCAAAGATGAAGGCTGCCATTACCGCCATAAAAGGAATCTCCCTCTCCTGGAGCCTTTCCCTGGTGGCCCTGACCCCGTAGGTCAAGGCCCCGATACTGACGGCCGTGGTCCCAACCCAGGTTTTCAGATCCAGAAACCCGTCCGGTATATGCATCTTTCCTTTAACCCCCTGATGATCTTGGTAGCCGCAGGCAAAATAAACTGCCGCCAGGTACTGTCCTTCTTCTTGCCTTCCCCCTACTAAATCCCAGATGACTTTCAAGAAGCCCCGGCAGCTCAACGGGCTGCCTTATTCTCGTGCTACCCTAATCCTCATTAGTAGCACCGGCCGGCCAAAAAAACACCCGCCTCGTGCAGGGACCGTAATCCTTCTGCAGGGGTCCCGGTCCCGGCCGGCACTCCCCACTGGTAAAGGCTCACCTCACATCACAATGCCCGGTCAGGTTTTCAAGGTATTCTACCGCCTCCTTGACCGTTTTCGGGCAGGCCCTTGTTTTGAGCCCGGACACCTGCTGGAAAATCCGGGCCACCCTGGGCAGGGCCAGGTCGGCCTGTCGAATAACCTCTTCGTCCACCAGCAGGTCGGTACCACCTGCAGCAAAAACCATCCCGTCCTTAATGACCACCACCATCTCTGCCCATTCGGCAGCCAGGTCCACGTCGTGGGTGGCCACCACCAGGGTCTTACCCCTACGATGAAGCTCCTCCATGATCCCCAGAACAGATTCCTTTCCCCGGGGGTCGAGGTAGGCCGTAGGCTCATCCAGGACCACCACCTCTGGTTCCATGGCCAGGATGCCGGCAATGGCAACCCGCTTTTTCTCCCCGTAGCTGAGGTGGTGGGGGACACGGTCACCGTAATCTTCCATGCCAACTGCAGCCAAGCTCTTCTCTACCCGGGCTCTGGTCTCGGTCTCACTCAAACCCAGGTTGGTTGGGCCAAAGGCCACATCTTCCCAGACCGTGGAAGAGAAAACTTGGTCGTCGGGGTCCTGAAAAACCAGTCCCACCCTGGTTCGAACCCAATCCTCAGTATGGGGCGAAACCTCACGACCCAGCACCCGGACACGGCCCTTCTGGGGAAGGTAGATCCCGTTCAAGTGCAAAAGAAGGGTCGACTTGCCGGCCCCGTTCGGCCCAAGCACGGCCACTCTTGCTCCCCGCGGGATGGTAAGAGACAGTCCCTTCAACGCCCTCGTTCCATCCCGGTAGGTATATTCAAGATTCTCCACTTCCACAGCCGCTCCGAGGGTTCTCTCCCCCACGTTCCGGTTCGCCGGTTTCGCCACTTTCAATGCCAAAAACCCCCCCGGTCAACGGCCATCAGGAGAAGAGCCACGCTAATGATCAAGCCACTCCAGCAGTAGTCCCAGGGCTTAACCCTAAAAGAGAGGTGAACTCTCACCTGGCCGCTGAAACCCCTGGACCGCATTGCCAGGTAAACCCTTTCGCTCCGCTCCAGGGACCGGAGGAAAAGAACCCCAATCAGCTGACCCAGGGTGCGCAAGGTAGTGGGTTCCCAGAGCCGTCGGGCTTTGAAGCCGCGACTCTGTCTCGCCCGCTGCATCCGCTGGATTTCGTCAACCAGGATAAATAGGTACCGGACCGTAAACTCCATCAAGCGGGGAAAGATCGGCGGCACCCGCAGGGATTCCATGGCCCGCAGCAGGGTCGTAAACCTGGTGGTGGAGGTAAGGAGGGTGACCACCAAGAGGGCAGCAACCAGGCGGAGTGACAAGACCACGGCATGGGTGAATCCTTCCCGGGAAGCCGCCAGGTGCCAAAAACCAAGGTCCAGGACAAGAAGAGGGCTCCCCCCTTCAGTAAACGGCAGCAGGAAGAGTACCGCCGCGGAGAAGGGAAGGGCCACCAGCAGCCTGGCCAGAACATAGCGAACCGGCAGCCGAGAAACCAAAAGAAAAACAGCCAAAACCAGGACCGCACCCACCAAGGCTGCTACCGAACTAAGGGAGACAATACTGACCATCAGTCCCAGGCAGGAAACCAGTTTGATCCTTGGCTCCACGGCGTGAATTGGAGAGCTTAACCCAGCATACTGGTCGATAACCGGGTGTTCCAGGAAGCCCACCTCCCCGACTTGCTTGCGCAGGAAAAGCCACTCGTGTTACTAGCGGCCAGTAACGTGCTACTACTATAGACTATATTATGCACCAACCAAAAAAATCCTGCCCAGCAGAAGTTTTTTCTCGACGCACCCCAGTTTCTGCCGTGCATTCTCGCCTGGACTTGCTAAAGAATACGGCAAGGCCGGCCCCTGCCAGAGGTAGCCACCCTGGCCGGATGGGCGCCGGCCGTGGTTTCACCGGGTTGGCGGCCTTCAGCGTCACCCCGGCCACATGATTACTTTCTAGCGTGGAAGGCTTGGATCTCCTTCACGTTGAACCCCTGGTTTTTCAAGGTGTGGATCCCCTGCAGGGCCGCCAGGGCCCCCTGAATGGTGGTCATGACGGGCACATTATGGAGGACAGTCTGCCTCCGCATCCGGTACTCATCGTGTCTAGGCCCTTGACCAACAGGGGTGTTGACAATCAGATCAATGTCACCGTTCTTGATGTAGTCAATGATGTTGGGCCTCCCGTGTCCTATCTTGTGGACCTTTTTGACCCGGATGCCCCGTTGCTCAAGGTATCGGGCCGTTCCTTCGGTAGCCAGAAGGGAAAAGCCAAGTTCTTCGAAACCCTGGGCCACCGGAACCAGGGGTTCCTTGTCTTTATCCGCCACCGTGAGCAGAACCGTACCTTCCAGGGGAAGGGGTACGCCGGCCGCAACCTGCGATTTGGCAAAGGCCATCCCGAAGTTGGCGTCTATCCCCATTACTTCACCGGTGGAACGCATCTCCGGCCCCAGGATAATGTCCACCCCTGGAAACTTGACAAAGGGGAAGACAGCCTCCTTAACCGCCACGTACGGGGGAACGACCTCTTGAGTGTACCCCAAGCCCGCCAGTGTCTTTCCCACCATTACCTTGGTGGCAATCCTGGCCAGGGGAACACCGGTGGCCTTGCTCACAAAGGGTACTGTCCTGGAGGCCCTGGGATTCACCTCGAGAAGGTACACTTCTCCTCCTTTGACCGCGAACTGGATGTTGAGCAGCCCCTTGACCCCCAGCTCTTCGGCCAGAAGGCGTGTCTGTCTCTTGATTTCCTCAACAATATCCGGAGATAGGCTGAAGGGTGGTAGTGAACAGGCACTGTCACCAGAGTGAACCCCCGCACACTCGATATGTTCCATGACCCCTCCAATGACGGTCTGTTCCCCGTCACACACGGCGTCAACGTCTACTTCAGTGGCTCCCTCTAGAAACTTATCGATGAGAACCGGGTGCTCAGGGGAAACCTCAACCGCCCGGGCGATATACTCGTTCAGGGCTTCCTCATCGTAAACGACCTCCATGGCCCTTCCACCCAGAACATAAGAGGGTCGGACGAGAACAGGGTACCCGATGAAAGATGCCACCCTTCTGGCCTCCTCCACCGAACGCCCGGTGCCGTTGGGAGCCTGCTTCAGCCCAAGTTTTTCAACGATCTCGGCGAATTTCTCGCGGTCTTCGGCAAGATCGATACTCTTCGGTGAGGTGCCAAGAATCTTGATCCCCTGGGCCTGGAGAGGCAGGGCCAGCTTCAAGGGGGTCTGGCCCCCAAACTGCAGGATCACCCCGTCTGGTTTTTCCCGGTCGCAAATGTTCAGCACGTCTTCCAGGGTTAAGGGTTCAAAGTAGAGCTTATCGGAAATATCATAGTCTGTGCTTACTGTTTCTGGATTACAGTTGACCATGATGACCTCGTAGCCTTCTTCTCTAAGGGCAAAAACAGCCTGGACACAGCAGTAATCAAATTCAATTCCCTGCCCGATCCGGTTTGGTCCACCACCCAGGATCATCACTTTTTTACGTTTACTGGGCCTGGCTTCGTCCCCTGTTTCGTAGGTAGAGTAATAGTACGGGGTAAAGGCTTCGAATTCACCCGCACAGGTATCAACCAGCTTGAAGACAGCCTGGATACCGTGCTCGAGCCGGTATTTCCGGACGGTCAGTTCATCCGTGCCCGCCAGGAAGGCCAGCTGACGGTCCGAAAAACCATACCTCTTGGCCCGGCGGATTACTTCTGGCTTCCAAGTTCCCTCCAGTTCCGCCCTCAGCTCATCTTCAAACTCGGTGATCTGTTTTACATTGTACAGGAACCACTTGTCAATCCTGGTGTAGGAGTAGACTTCATCCAGGCTCATGCCAGCCCGGAAGGCATGGCGCAGGTAGAAGATACGGTCCGGGTTCGGTATCAACAGCTTTGATTTGATCTTTTCGATGGCCTTTTCCTTTTCACTCCTGCTGAGGGCAGCCAGGTCGGCCGGGTATTCATCCTTACCGTCACAGCACAGGCCGTACCGGTCGATTTCCAGGGAACGGATGGCCTTCTGCAGGGCTTCTTTAAAGGTCCGACCGATAGCCATAACCTCCCCTACTGACTTCATCTGGGTGGTCAGGGTCTCATCAGCACCCGGAAACTTGACAAAATCCCAACGGGGGATCTTTACCACGTGGTAGTCGATGGCTGGTTCGAAACAGGCCGGTGTTTTCTGGGTGATATCGTTCGGCAGCTCGTCTAAGGTATAGCCTACAGCCAGCTTGGCCGCGATCTTGGCAATCGGGAAACCAGTCGCCTTCGAGACGAGGGCTGATGACCGTGATACCCGCGGGTTCATCTCCACCACCACCATCCGCCCGTCCTCGGGGTTGACGGCAAACTGGATGTTAGAGCCACCGGTCTCTACCCCAACTTCACGCATAATGGCCAGGCTGGCATCCCGCATGACCTGGTACTCCCTGTCCGTCAAGGTCTGAGCCGGGGCAACGGTGATGCTGTCACCAGTATGAACACCCATCGGGTCCATGTTCTCCACCGAACAGACGATAACCACGTTATCCGCCCGGTCGCGCATGACTTCCAGCTCGTATTCTTTCCAGCCGAGGGCAGACTCTTCAACAAGGACCTCGCCGATGGGGCTGTTCTCCAGCCCGTTACTGGCCAGCTCCTCTAGCTCTTCCACGTTATAGGCCACCCCGCCGCCGGTTCCTCCCAGGGTGTAAGAGGGACGCAGGATAACCGGGTAGCCAACTTCTTCGGCAAAGGCCAAGGCAGCACGGACGGAGCTGACATGCCGGCTCCGCAGGACGTCCAGACCGATGCGCCGCATGGCCTCCTTGAAAAGCTCCCGGTCCTCAGCCTTCTCAATGGCCTCGAACTTGGCCCCGATTAACTCCACCCCGTATTTCTGGAGCACGCCGCGCCGGTAAAGCTCGGCAGCAATATTTAATCCCGTTTGACCCCCCAGGGTAGGCAGCATGGCGTCCGGGCGTTCCTTCCCGATGATCATCTCCACCACTTCCGGGGTGATGGGCTCGATGTAGGTTTTGTCGGCCATTTCCGGGTCGGTCATAATGGTTGCCGGGTTGCTGTTCACGAGCACGATCTCGTAACCTTCTTGTTTCAAGGCTTTGCATGCCTGTGAACCAGAATAGTCAAATTCGCAGGCCTGCCCGATAACAATGGGCCCAGAGCCAACAACAAGGATTTTCTTAAGGTCGGTCCGTTTTGGCATTACCTTCTCCCTCCCCTGTAGGCCGTATCCATCATCTCCGTAAACTTCCTGAAGAGGTAACGGGAATCATGGGGTCCAGGTGCTGACTCCGGGTGGTACTGAACGGAAAAGAAATCCAATCCGCGTCCTTCCATCCCCTCCAGGGTCTGGTCGTTAAGATTCAGGTGGGTCACAACCAGGGTGCTGTCCCCGTCTCGGCCCTCAGGCAGCCGGACACAGAAACCGTGGTTTTGCGAGGTAATTTCTACCCGTCCGGTCTGAAGGTTCTTGACCGGATGGTTGCCACCCCGGTGGCCGAACTTAAGCTTGAAAGTCTCCAATCCAAGGGCCAGCCCAAGAAGCTGGTGCCCAAGACAAATTCCAAAAACGGGTCTTCTGTTGACCAGTTTCCGGATCTCCTCGACGATGGATGGAAGCCCAGCCGGGTCCCCCGGCCCGTTAGATAAAAAGATACCATCCGGGTTTTCAGCCAGGATGGCCTCAGCCGTGGTGTAAGCCGGGACTACCTTTAAACTGCATCCGGCTTTCTCCAGCATGCGCAGAATGTTATATTTGACGCCAAAGTCCATAACCACCACCCGGTAACGGCCGCTCTCCGACCATATGTACGGTTCCTTACAGGTTACGTACTGGACCATATCGCGACCGACAAGACTCGGGTGGGAACTGGCTTTCTTCCGCAGGCTCACCGGGTCTAGGTCCTCGGTGGAAATCACCCCGCGCATGGCCCCAGCCTCGCGGATGTGGGTCGTCAAGGCCCGGGTATCGATCCCCTCAATACCAAGAACCCCGTGGGCTTCCAAGAAGTCCGCCAGGGTTTCTTGAGACCTCCAGTTGTGGGGATAAGGGCTGTACTCCCTTACCACGAGGGCTTCAATCTGGGGTTTCTGTGACTCGTTATCCTCGCGGTTGGTTCCGTAGTTCCCGATCAGTGGGTGGGTGAGGGTCACGATCTGTCCTTTGTAGGACGGGTCGGTGATGATCTCCTGGTACCCCATCATGCTGGTGTTGAAAACAACCTCGCCAAAAACCTCCCCGTGCCCGGCAAAAGTTTCACCTTCCAGGGTAAATCCATCTTCCAAAACCAATAAGGCTTTCATGGCATCAACCCTTCCGTGAAGCGTATTCTTCTTTCCCGCGTGTTAACCACTTCCACCCCTCACTTCTAACCTGCCACCAGCAAAACCAAACCCGGTGGCTCCAGCCCGAAACGTAACCCGTTGTAAAGCCCGTCTACTAACTACTTCAACTCGATACTTCCACCTGTAGTGAAGAAAACCCTTGAGCCGGATGCATATTTATGCACTAGTCTACAAGATCAGTACCAAGACCTAAACACTCCTGCCAAGGGCTGCCTGGATCTCGGTCACAAAAAAGCCAACAGAAACACCTCCTAGTGTGTCTGTTGGTAAGCCTGACGACAAAACCAACGTGAAAACACGGCAAACTTATTAAACCGTTTCTCTCCATGTCTTAACAGCCCATCTCATTCTGCCATCCTCCAGGCAGCCACTGGTCACTTTGTTTAGTATAGCATCTTAATGTAGTAATTGACAAGTACCCGGACAGATTTTATCGAGAAGCTTAAATTTGCCAGCAAACGCTTCTGGCACCAGTGCCACAACTGCATATTTATGCAATACCTTTGGTCGCCTCAACTTCACCCTGTCTGTCTACAGATCGGCCGCTGTAGGCTTGTCATCCGTCATTACCTTAATTACCATCTTCTTCTCCCGCCGGCTGTCAAGACCTTGCGTATGCTCCATACCACCTTACAACTTTTCAGCCTTCACCACCACGCTGGCAAACTTCCCTGCAAACTGGGCAAGCCACTTCTGGTCAATCACCTTTCCAAGCTTCCCGGCCTGTCGGACAAACTCGTTGATGTCGGAGGCCGTATACTCCCGGAAGGGAATGATCTGAATCTTTGCAAAGCCGGCCCGGGACAGTTTTTCCTTGTATTCTTCCTCCTCAAGGGTACCCGCCAGGCACCCCGCCCAGGTCTCCACCTGTTTAAATCCCTCCGGGAGTTCACCCCGGTGAACCACATCGGCAATAGACACCCGACCCCCGGAGCGCAATACCCGGTACATCTCTTCGAAAACACGGTCCTTATCAGTAGAGAGGTTGATAACACAGTTCGAGATGATGACATCAACCGCCCCGTTTGGCAGTGGAATATCTTCCATGTTCCCTTTCAGAAATTCGGCGTTTTCGACCCCTGCCTGGCGCTGATTCTTTCGGGCCAGGTCCAGCATCTCATCAGTCAGATCCAGACCATAGGCCTTACCCCCGGGGCCAACCCGCCGGGCCGACAGGAGAACATCAATACCCCCACCACTGCCCAGATCCAAAACCACTTCTCCAGGACGGAGCTCAGCCATCAAGACCGGGTTGGCACACCCTCGGGAAGCTTGCAGAGCCTGCTCGGGAATACCAAGGGTTTCACTCTGGCTGTAAAGGTCCCTGGTGATGGGGTCATCATCCCCCTGGCAACACCCCCCAGCCCGGGCCTCTTTGTTGCCAACACTCCTGGCCACATCCCCGTAATACTTCTTAATTGCCTCCTCAATACCATCGCGAGGCAACCCCTTCTCTCCGTTACAGCAACCCATGGAAATACCCTCCTTACCTTTTTCTTTTTCCTCCTGCCATGCCTCCTCAAGAAAGTACCCCTTTCACCTGCCAGGCTAATTACCAGATCTAAACGAACTAGCCTTTCTCACCACTCTTCGCTGTTTTTCCTGTCCTGCCGGTGGGCAGCACCCTGTCTTCTCCAGGGTATCTACCACCGTAGCCAATGAAGAAATAAATGTCTTTCGGGCACCTGGGCTCAACTCCTCAAGCGCCAGAGCAATGACGTTGTTCATCCGCCGCTCTATTTCGCGAAAAACCCTTTCCCCTTCCCGGGTCAAGGTCAAGCACACGAACCTACGGTCTTCCGGTTGGGGACGCCTGTTTACCAGTCCCAGCTTTACCAGCGAATCGATAACGCGACTGACAGCGCCAGGATCAGACCGAATAGCCTGGGCAAGATCACCCAGGCTCAGCACCGTACCACGCCGTCCCAATTCCCCCAAGATATGGCACTGAGAAAGGGTTAGACCACAACAGTTTCCACTGTACTTGTCAACGGCGCTAAAAATCTGTACAAGATCCCGAAGGAGCTTCCTGACTTGTTGGATTTCCCTCTTACCCTGGATCCCTATAGAGTCCATAGTTTCACTCTTTCCTGAATTACGCTGTTTCTTTTCCCCTTAGAAAACAACCTCATCATGGCAGTATTCAGCCCCACCCATTTCCTAATTCCTTCTCCGAAAATGGCAGTGGCCATTTTCATTCCTTTGGGGTGCCGCTACGGGCGGCGGCATGGAGCACTAGCAAGGACTTGACACCTTGATACATAGATTCAGTCACAAATTTCCTTCCGCAATTTTATTGTATAATGCAATCGTTGATATTATCAAGTATTTTTCCAGACTTATCCTTTTTCAACCCCTTACTCAGTCTGGTGGCAAATAAACAGAGCCCGGCTCACCGGGGCTCGCGCCCAATTAATCAAGCCGGCTTGATTTTAATGCCGGGGTATCGGAACCCCGGCATCGATACTACTTAGAACCGCTCCCAATGGATGACATCCTCGAGGGCCCGTTTCCGGGGTGAGGGTTCAGAATCCGAATAACCAAGGGCAATCAAGGATACCAGTACATAGTCATCGGGTACATTCAGAACCCTCTCTACCTCCTTTGCATATCCTTTTCCGTAACCAGCGACCCAGCAAGAACCAACCCCGTGGGCCCTGGCGGCAACCAGGATGTTTTGGGTGGCAGCAGAGCCATCTTCCAGGAAGTACCGGCTCCTCTTTCTACAAAACACGGCAATACATGCGGGAGCCTGGGCAATGAAACCACCGTACTCAGCCAGGCGGGCAATTTGAGCCCTGGTCTGGGGATCCGTTACCACCACAAATTCCCATGGTTGTGCATTGTTGGCCGTAGCCGCCAGGCGGCCGCAGTCTACGATGTCTTCCAGCACTTCTTTCGGAATCGGTCTTTCCTCAAAAGTCCTGATACTTCTCCGTTCCTTTAGGGCCTTGATGGCTTCCATTAAGAACCCCTCCATTTTCCAAAATGTTCTCTGAGAGTAAATTATACCCTGCATTAGAAAGCCCAGTCAAATAACCTTCTTTTCTTTTTTTCCACCAGTCTTAACCCAATGATGACTGTCCAAGGGATGTAGCGTGCCCTCAGAAAACTATCTCTGCCTTCACGCCAACCTCCACCTCATCCTTCCCTTTCCCTGACCAGCCCCTGCATCTGGAGGAGAGGTCCTGCCCAGAAAGCCAAACAAGAGAAGAGCTCAAACCCCAGGCTTCTTAATTTTTTGAAGGATTTCCCCTGCAAATGCCGAAGAACACGGTAAAGGAGCCCTGATCCCTATGTCCTTTCCCTATCCGGTGATGGTGGGTTAGAACGGGAGTACTCTCCTCCCGAAAGCATCTGGCGGACCGGGGGTTCTTCCAGGGATTACTCCCCTCCTTCCCAATATTTAACGGGATAACCTGTGGGATTTACCCGGATACTCATTACCAGTCTAGCTCGTCCCAAAGGGAGGTCTGTTGAAGCATGAAATACTTGTTTGCCCTGATTGCCAAATCTCTTTTTTACCTAGGTATCTTTTACCTCATTATCCCCCTGTTCAACGAAGTGCCTTTCCGCCACTTGGTCAGCCTTGCTTTAAACCTATCGATCATAACCTTCCTCACCGGTGAACTCTTCATGCTGCGCACCTTTGGGTCTGGCCCAACCGTTGGACTCGATTTCGGGTTCACTTTCCTGGGTTTGACTCTGGACCGGTTTTTCAACAGCACCTTTACCGTTTACGTTACCATGCCTGCGGCCTTCCTCTCTGCAGTTGCCGTCGCAGCCTTTGAAGCCGGTTACCACGTGGTTTTGCGGAAGCTTAAGGTTTTCTAACCGGACAAGGTTTCGTAGAATCTCTGTCGAAACCGAAATGTCCCCATCACCAGCGCCCGGGTTGCTCACCAGCTCCCCTTGACACGGGTCGGCCCCCGGACCTGCAGGATAATGGTGCTCCGAGTCAATCCGGGCGCAAAGCTCTCAAAGGTCCCACCCGGTCAGGGTCCCCGGAACACCGGTCCAATTTTCATCTTCGTGGCGGCACCGGCCGAACCGAACGGAGCTGTGAGACAGCACGCGCGACTAAACCAAAACACGCCCACCGACCACCTGTTTCATGCGTTCCACATGGCGGTAAGGTAGTTTTATGGTTCCCATCAGAACCTTTCCTTCAGCCCCGTGGTCATCAGAACCACCTGTAACCAAGAGCCCAAGTTTTCGGGCCAGGTCAGCATAAAAAAGCGTCGTTTCCGGGTCGTGTTCGGGGTAGTAAACCTCAAGACCCAGCAATCCAGCCTTTTTCAAGACAACGATATCCTGGACTGAAACCGGGGTCTTTGCGCTGATACCCGGGTGGGCCAGAACCGGAATCCCCCTGGCTCCGCGAATGAGCCTAACTGCCTCCTCGGGCGTAATTTTGAAACGTTCCACATAAGCCGGCCCTCCCCTTCCGATGTATCTCTCGGTAAAGGCCTCCTTGATATCTGAGACATAACCCTTTTCAATCATTGCCCGAGCGATATGGGGACGTCCGATGAGAGTGGAACCTGCAATTTCCTTCACCCGGGAAAACTCGATTTCAATCCCCATCTTATTCAGCTTCTTCACCATTTCTTCGGCACGCTTTTCCCGGGCCCGGCTTGTTTTCTTGATGACCGCCCGCAGCTCCGTGTTGTCAGGATCGATGAAATATCCGAGGATGTGGAATTCCTCTTCCCCTTTCAGGGTAGACAACTCCACACCCGGAATGCCTTCGATGCCAGCCTCTTCTGCAGCCTGCAGGAACTCCCGAACCCCATCCACCGTATCGTGGTCGGTGAGGGCTACCGCAGAAAAGCCCAGGCCCCGCGCCCTTTGGATTAGCTCTTCAGGCCTGTCTGTACCGTCTGAATAGGTCGAATGAAGGTGCAGGTCAGCGTACACCACGTTATCCTCCTCGGTACGGTCATTTTTGCAGCCTGAGCATTATATCATACCATACTATGCAGTGACCTTTTCCCTTCCCCTCCCCCCATCGACCTGGTCCCATCGCAAGGCCGAGGCCGCAGCAGCAAAAAACCTCGCCCCCTTCACGGGCCAATGGTTGTTGTCTTCAGCCGTTCGTTTAGGGTTTCATCCTCGCCCGGATGGTTTTCATGGCTGCCTCCACCACTGTCCGAGCACCCCCCAGGGCCCTATCAGCGTCATCCCGGCTGTATTCAGCGGTTGGGATGAAGTCAACATCACCGTAAAAAGCAAACTCCCTTTCTTTCCTGAGCCATTTTTGAGATAGCGGCCAGTTGGTCCGCCTTTTCCGCCACCTCATGGGGCAGCTTGTCACGGTATTCTACCAGCAACGGGCCCACATCGTGTTGTTTAGGGGGTTCAATGCCGATGAAACGCAAGATGCCCTTCAAGGCCAGTTCTACGCACTCCTGCGCCTCCCTTACAGTGTCAGAAAAAGCTCCTTCTGAAACGAGCAGTTGGAGGACCTTCAACCTTACCCTTGCTTTCTCCAGGTAACTTTCAGCTAAAGTAAGGTTTTTCATATCTCGAAAACCTCCCCCGGTCTGTAATCCGGCTTCAGAACCCAGTGCCACCGCCCACCTTTAATAACCTTGTATGCCCCCAGTTCCACAAGCCTTGACACTAACCTTTCCAAGTACTTCTTGAAAAAATCATCCCGGTCATGTAGAAGGACGGCATCATCTACCATATCCAGAAACAGGAGGCTTCCTTTTTCTACTTCTTCGGGGGTCTTGAAGACCGGGGAAAGGGAGGTGTGCACACCTCGCCTCTCCAAACTCAAAAGCCAAGGCTCAAGTTGATCTTCCACAACCTGGAACTCCCTTACCCTGTTCAATCTCCCCTGGGGGAGGTCCCGGGCAACCACGATAAAGTCGATATCTGATTCCGGGCCAGGGGTTCCCCTTCCCACCGAGCCGAAAACAGCGAGGCTGATCAACCTGTCTTTATAAAAATCAAGGCAGGCCGCCAACAGCCTCTGGGTTGTTTCCTCGTAAGCCTCACGTAACATAAGCACCCATCCCAAGCACAGCCAACAAGACCCTTTTTCTGTTAGACACGTAGGGAACCGTCCCGAGGGGGTCTGTTCAGGCGCCCCGGTTCTTTCTATATCTTACCATCCCGAGGTTTGTGATGCAATTTTTCTCCCACCAATTACGAGAGGCCGTCCCGTTGTCTCCATGATGCCGCGCGGTACCCATCTCACCCTTGATACAGACTTCTAGAATCCTTGTCGTTCGCCCAGAAAATTGCGCCGCAATACCTCCCCCATCCCCGATACATGCTAAAAACCTGCCTTGATCTCGTAAAGCCTGGTCCCCATCTCCTCAATTAGAGAATGGTTTTCCAACCGCCCCTCAAGTTCTGGAGGGATGGCTCCCCTTCCCAGGCGTGCCCCAGTGATTGCCCCTGTCATGGCCGCAATACTATCCGTATCCCCCCCAAGGCTGATGGCCCGGATGATCCCAGGAAGGAAGGCATCAGGGCTGGTTAGAAAAAAGTACAGGGCGGTGACCACCGAGTCGTGGGCGGTAACCCCGTTCCCGAGGGCTGCCCTGACCCTGGCCATTTCCTGCTCCATCTCAACCCCCTGATTACCACGGTGCGCCAATTCACTTTGCCAGGGGCATGATTGTTCCACCAGGTCCTTCAGGCTCCTCAATTTTTCCCGGTAGACTTTGGAACGGGCCAGACTGCCCAGATAACCCAGGAATTGGGATATATCCACGGGCTTCCTGGGATCACTCCGCAGCGCGTACGCTACGGCCGCCGCCTGCAAGACCGCTCCCTCCTTCCCAAGGGAGTTGGCATGGGTTACGGCACTCTGCCTTTCCGCAGCCAATTCCAGTTCTCGCAGCCGGTCAAAATAGAAGAGCCCGAGGGGCGCCACCCGTATTGCCCCCCCGTTGCCATAAGACCCACCGGGGTTAACCTGTACCGCCGCCTCCCTCCAGTGGACCCCCGAGCGTATCAGCCGAAAAACGCGCGCTGAACCCTCTCCATAGCCGCGCCAAGGTTCTAGCCCATGGTTTTCAGCAAGGGTTTGGGCCAGGTGGTCCTCGTCAAGACCCCTTCGTGCCACCAGGGACTGGGCTAGGCCGATGCTCATGTGGGTATCATCTGTGTACCGAAGTTGGCCCCTACCGGCAATCAAGTTTTCAACTTCCGGAACCGTGACCCGGGCCCGCCCTTCAAAAGGTGCCCCCAGGGCATCACCCAGGGCCGTACCCAGCATGCTCCCAACAAACCGGTCCTCCAGCACATACGCAGTCACTAAATCCCTTCACCCCTTTCTCGCTGGGGACTTACCCTTGGCATAGGATATCCCCAAGTGGCGGAAATTTTTGCATCTCGCCCCCTGCTTTGATATAATTTTCCTGCCGAACTCTCTGCACCTGCTCTCAATTTGACCTGGTCAAACAAAAAGTCCCTGTACGGAGAGAGTAGGGCACCGTCTCCCTCCCCAGGTACAAGGGCCAGCTTGTTGGCGACCAAAGGACCGCAGCACAATCAAGATCTACAATCGGGTGTGATGCAAAATAGAGACCATAAACAAGGGAAACGCGCGGAAAACCGAAACACACCGGGGCCGGCTGATCCTGGTCAGCGGAGGAGCTCGAAGTGGCAAAAGCATCTTCGCTGAAGAATACGCCAAGAAAAGCGGCCGACGGGTAATCTACGTCGCCACCGCCCGGGCCCTGGACGACGAAATGAGCCTGCGCATCAAGAAACACCGGGAAAGAAGACCTTCAACCTGGGAAACAGTAGAAGAACCCCTTGACGTAGACGCCGTGCTTGACCGCTTCAGCAGTCCCGAAAACCTCATTCTGATCGACTGCCTGACCGTTCTCGTCTCCAATCACCTGCTTCACTACACCGGTCCGGTAGATGAAGCCAACCCATCCGGAGTTACGACAGGGAATAAAATCGGGGAAACCTTGTTCCAAGAACAGGTTTCAGACAGGATCCTAGACCGCATGCACAAAATCATCGGCGCCTTCCGGAAGAGCCCCGCAGACGTGGTCGCCGTTACCAACGAAGTCGGGATGGGGGTGGTGCCCCCGACTCCCATGGGACGTGTATACCGGGACCTGATGGGCCGGGTCAACCAGGCCTTCGCCGACACCGCCGACGAGTTCTATGTCATCTTCTCCGGGCACCCACTTCGCCTGAAGTAATACGGTAAGTGGGAAAAGTGGAAAGTGCGAAAAAAAGCGGCCTTGCAGTGAGTCAACGAGAAACAGCTTCCTTGAGCCGGCGCACGAAACCTGCCGTTTCCGCCAGCAGCCGCTCCGGGTCACCGAGGTTGGCTTCAACCCGGTCGATGATGGCGCTCCCCACGATGACCGCGTCTGCGTCCCTGGAAAGGGTCCGGGCCGGACCCGGGCCTGAGATGCCGAATCCAATCGCCACCGGCTTATCGGTATACCTCCGGACCCTCCGCACCACGGCCGCTGCCTCGCCGGGCAGGTTTTCCCTAGCTCCGGTCACCCCGGTCACAGAAAGGCAGTAGATAAAACCACTGGCGGCACAGGCCGTAGCCCCGATCCTTTCCTCGGTACTTGTAGGAGCCACAAAAAGAACAACCTCGATCCCTGCTTCCCCAGCCTTCTCCAGCAGTTCGGACCCGGCTTCCAGCGGCAGGTCGGGCACGATCAACCCGTCTACCCCCCTGGCCGCCGCTTCCTTCAGAAAACACTCGAGGCCGTATCGGAAGAGAGGGTTGTAGTATGTCATGAGGGCCAAGGGAACATCAGTTAAGCGGCGGGTGGCATCCACACACTCCAGGATTTTGGCCAGCGTCGTCCCTGCAGCCAGGGACCTCTGGGAAGCCTTCTGAATGGTCGGACCATCAGCAAGAGGGTCCGAGAAGGGAACACCGAGCTCGATGACATCTGCACCGGCCCGGGATAGTTCGGCCACCATCTGCACTGTCAGCGGCAGGGACGGGTCACCGGCCGTAATGTAGACAATAAGACCCTTCTCCCCTTCTTTACGTAGGCCCCGCAGGGTCGCTTCAATCCGTCCCCAGCTGTTTTTTTCTGGTCCCATTTTGCCGGCCGGTGGCCGGTTCCCTGCCTGGGCCGGGTCCTGTTCAGTCATGATTCCCACCTCCACCGGTAAGGCCGGTCCCGGCCTTACCACCCATCTCAGCTACGGCCTGAACATCCTTATCCCCCCGGCCAGACAAACACAGAATAATCACCGCGTCTTCCGGTAACGCGGGGACCAACCGCGGCAGGAAGGCTATGGCATGGGCACTTTCCAGGGCAGGAATGATCCCCTCGGTTTCGGCCAGAAGGTGGAAGCCTTCCAGGGCCTCTTGGTCGGTCACTGCCACGTACTCTGCCCGGCCGCTGTCCTTGTAGTAAGAGTGTTCCGGACCCACGCCGGGGTAGTCCAGGCCGGCCGATATGGAATGGGCCGGGGTTACCTGACCGTCCTCGTCTTGTAACAGGTAGCTCATGGCCCCGTGGAGGACCCCACGCTCACCGGCGTTCAGGCTGGCTGCATGGAGCCCGGTCTCAAGGCCCCGCCCGGCTGCTTCCACCCCGATGAACCGCACGTCAGCGTCTTGGTAAAAGGGGTGAAACAGGCCCATGGCATTGCTTCCACCGCCAACACAAGCCACCAAACAGTCGGGAAGACGGCCTTCAGCCTCTAGGACCTGGGCTCGAGCCTCGTGCCCAATGACGGACTGGAAATCCCTGACCATCATCGGGTAAGGGTGCGGGCCGACTACCGAGCCGATGATGTAGTAGGTGGTCTCAACATTGGTTACCCAGTCGCGCAGGGCTTCGTTGGTAGCATCCTTGAGGGTGCGACTCCCGGACGTGACCGGAATTACCTCCGCCCCCAGAACCCGCATGCGAAAAACGTTCAGGGCCTGGCGCTTCATGTCCTCTTCACCCATGTAGACCACACACTCAAGGCCAAAAATAGCGGCCGCCGTGGCCGTAGCCACCCCATGCTGGCCGGCCCCTGTTTCAGCGATCACCCGCTTTTTCCCCATCCAACGGGCCAAAAGAACCTGGCCCAGGGTGTTGTTTATTTTATGGGCCCCCGTGTGGTTCAGATCTTCCCTCTTGAGGTAGATCCTGGCCAGCCCCAACCTGCTGGCCAGGCCTTCGGCCCGGTAGAGGGGGGTAGGCCGGCCCGAGTACTGGGTAAGGTAGTAGTTAAGTTCCCTGGTAAAACCGGCGTCCTTTCTGGCCTCGCGGTAGGCTCTTTCCAGCTCGTGAAGGGCGGGCATTAAGGTTTCAGGAACATACTGCCCGCCGTGGATTCCGAAGTACCCGTGTTCATCTGGTAGCCTGGTACCAGACTCCATCTTAACCCTTCCCTCCTTGCACTCTTGGGCGCCTTCCTTGCGCTGCTTCCCATGCTCTAACCACCTGGACAAAGGTGGTGATCTTTTCGCTTTCTTTCTTCCCGCCGGTCTCCAGCCCGCTGCTGGCATCCACTCCCTGTGGGTTGACCTCCCTCAGGGCCAAGATAACATTGTCCGGGCCAAGTCCACCGGCCACAATAACCGGGTATCCTGCCTCCACCGCCTTCCGCGCCCAACTCCATTCAAAGGTTTTCCCACTACCCCCGTGTTGACCTTCAACATAGGTGTCCAAAAGGTAGCAGTCAACAGCACCCCGGTACCTTTCCATTTCCCTGAGGCTTTCCGTCCCCAGGACCCGGATGGCTTTGATCACCTCCCCATCAAAGGAGCTGCAGTACTCAGGGGGTTCAGAACCGTGAAACTGAAGGACGTTCAACCGGCAGTACTCAGCCACTGCCTGAACGCGCTCCACCCTCTCATCCACGAAAACCCCGACCCGGTCTACCCCGTCCGGGACTGCCCAGGTGAGGTTTCGTACCTGCTCCGGGGTTACCTGCCGGCGGCTGGGAGCAAAAACAAAACCGACGGCATCAGCCCCGGCCCGAACCGCTGCCTCCACTTCCTCCATCCGGGTGAGCCCGCAAACCTTAACCCAAACTCTCCATATTCCCATCCCAATTCCCGTCCCCTCCCCCACAACCCAGCCAGCTACCCTCTTTTCCGTACCGGCCGTGCTGGGTTTTTCATTTACCTGGTTGAATCCCCAGGAGCTCTGCCAGTTTAGCCCCAACATCGGCGGCAGCCATCAAGGCTTCACCGACCAGAACGGCGTCAACACCGCATTCCTCCAGTTTCAAGACGTCAGCCCGGGAAGAAATACCGCTTTCACTTACCAGGGTAACCCTTTCCGGTACAAGCCGGCTCAACCTAACTGTTGTTTCGAGGTCGACCCGGAAGGTCTTCAGGTCCCTGTTGTTAACCCCAACCACCGGGACTTCAAGCTCCAAGGCCCATCCCATTTCCTCTTCGTTATGCACCTCTGCCAAAACCTCAAGCCCCAGGGAAGAGGCCAGGTCAAAAAGCCGGCCCAGTTCCTTCTTTCCGCTGACAGCCGCGATCAGCAAAATGGCATCCGCCCCCAGCAGCTTTGACTCGTATACCTGGTAGGGGTCGATGATGAAATCTTTACGTAGCACGGGGAGAGACACTACCCTCCGGACCCTGGCAATGTAAGCCGGGTCTCCCTTGAAGTAGTGTCGTTCCGTGAGAACCGAAAGGGCGGAAGCCCCTCCACCGGCGCAGGTTCCGGCCAGTTTTTCCACGTCTACCCTTTCCCGGATTACCCCCCTCGAGGGGGAAGCCTGCTTGATTTCTGCAATCAAGGCCACCCGCGGGGTAGCCTGCAAAGCCCTGGCAAGACCCCTCCCTATGCCAGGTCCGGTTCCGGCCACAGCTCTGTCTCCAGCTTTGGCCGCAGCCCAACCTCCAGGACCGCCAGGGCGCCCTGACCCGGACCCGGACCCGCCTTCAGCCTGGGAGAGGGCCAGGGCGGCCTCCAGTTCGTGGAGGGGCTTTTCCTGTTTTTGCCGGGCTACCTCTGCCCTCTTTCGAGCCACAATTTCGTCCAGGATCATTCACTGCACACTCCTTGTGTACTCCCGCAGAAGCTCGAGCTTTTTCAGGGCAGCACCGGAATCAATAGAATCGGCCGCCATTTGGATCCCGTCTTTGATGCTTTCGACCACACCGCCGGCCAGCAGGGCGGCAGCAGCATTCAGCAGAACCACCGCCCGCCTGGGACCCCCAGCCCCCTGGAGAATACGCCGGGTGATCTCGGCATTCTCTACCGCCGTGCCGCCCTTGAGGTCCTTTTTGGTCCCCATCTCGAGGTCATAATCTTCGGGTCTGATGGTATAGGTATGCACCCTTCCCCGGTAGACCTCACTCACCCTCGTGGGGCCCGTCACCGTCATTTCGTCTAAACCCCCGTCACCGTGGACCACCAAGGCCCTCTCTGTCCCCAGGTTGGCCAGAACCTGGGCCAGGGTTTCTGTGAGGAGCGGGTGAAAGACCCCAAGGAGCTGGAAACGGGCATCAGCCGGGTTGGTGAGCGGGCCAAGAACGTTAAAGATCGTCCTGATCCCCAGTTCGCGCCTCGGCCCTGCCGCATGTTTCATGGCCGGGTGCAGGCGTGGAGCGTAGAGAAAACCCATTCCTACCTCCTTTATGCACCGGCCCATCTCTTCCGGGGCAATGTCAATCTTCACCCCCAGGGCCTCAAGAACGTCGGCACTACCGCTCTTGCTAGAAACCGAACGGTTACCGTGTTTGGCAACCCTTAAACCCGCCCCGGCTACGACAAAGGCCGTGGTCGTGGAGATGTTGAAGGTTCCTGCCCCGTCTCCCCCTGTGCCACAGGTGTCAACAAGCCTTTCATTGTCCGTGTAGACCCTGACCACGGCCCTACGCATAGCCCGGGCCGAGCCGGTGATCTCCGCCGGGGTCTCCCCTTTCATCCTCAGGGCGGTGATATAACCGGCAATCTGGGAAGGTGTCGCCTCTCCCCTCATGATCATCCCCATGGCTTCTTCCGCTTCCTGTTCGGTAAGGTCATTCCTTTCGGCCACCTTGCCGATGAACTCCTCCACGGAAAACTCCCCCTTTTTCGCCCTTGTTGCCGGATCTTCTCGGAGGGTTCAGTTAATCCCCAGAAAATTGGCCAGAAACGCCTTGCCCTCTTCGGTGAGGATGGACTCGGGGTGGAACTGGACCCCTTCCACCGGGTGAGAAGAGTGCCGGATTCCCATAATGGTGCCGTCTTTTGTTCGAGCCGTAACCCGCAGGCAGCCAGGAACCGAACTGGGGTCGATGACCAGGGAGTGGTAACGAGTGGCGGTAAAGGGATTTTTCAGGCCCTGGTAAAGGCCGGACCCGTCGTGGTAAACAGAAGACGTCTTGCCGTGCATGAGCTTTTCGGCCCTGGAAATACGTGCCCCGTATGCCACCCCAACAGCCTGGTGCCCTAAACACACCCCCAGAATGGGGATCCGGGCCCCAAGCCCCCGGACCAAGTCGACGCAGATCCCCGCCTCCTCGGGGGTACCCGGACCCGGTGAGAGAATGATTTTCTCCGGTTTCAGCCTTTCCACATCCTTCACCTCCAAGCGGTCGTTTCGGATCACCTCCAGTTCTGCCCCCAGGGCCCCCAGGTACTGGACCAGGTTATAAGTAAAAGAGTCGTAGTTGTCGATAACCAAGATCATCTTATCCCCTCCCGCGCCATGTCCAGCGCCGCCAGCAAGGCCCTGGCCTTGTTCATGGTTTCCTCGTACTCCAGTTCCGGAACCGAATCGGCTACGATTCCGGCCCCGGCCTGGACGTAAGCCTTTTGACCCTTCATCACCACGGTCCGGATGGTGATGCACGTGTCCATGTTCCCGGAAAACCCAAAGTACCCTACGGCACCGGCATAGGGTCCGCGCCTGGTTGGTTCCAGCTCGTTAATGATCTCCATGGCCCTGACCTTCGGGGCCCCCGAAACCGTCCCCGCGGGGAAACAGGCAGCCAGGGCATCAAAGGCATCGAGGCCCTCCCGGAGCTTGCCCTGGACCTCGGAAACAATGTGCATCACGTGGGAATAGCCCTCTACCTCCATGAACTGGGATACCTGCACCGAGCCGTAGCGGCAAACCCTCCCCAGGTCATTCCGTCCCAGGTCAACCAGCATGATATGCTCGGCCCTTTCCTTTTCGTCCTTGAGCAGTTCCTCTTGCAACCGGTCGTTTTCTTCGGGTTGCGTGGAGGTAGGCCTGGTTCCGGCGATAGGCCGGGTCGTAACTGTGTCCCCTTCCAACCGGACCAGCATCTCCGGGGAAGACCCGGCGATCTTCAGCTCGCCGAAATCAAGGTAGTACAGGTACGGTGAAGGATTGACGGCCCGCAAACACCGGTAAACATCAAAGGGGTCGTTAACCAGGTCTGTTTCCAGCCGCTGCGAAAGTACCACCTGGAAGATATCTCCCGCCGCAATGTATTCCTTGGCCCGCCGGACCGCAGCCTCAAACTCCTCCTTGGTAGTGTTGGAGTGGAACTCCCCGGCCAGATCGAGCACCGGGGCCACCTGGTAGGAAGTCCCTCCCTGCTGGATGCGCCTGACCAGGGTCTCGATCCGGGCCACAGCTTCATCGTACAACACCCCAAAGCCCCCCGGTGGTTCTTCCCGGGTCGGAGTGTTGGCAACCACCTTGACCTTCCGTGTTACATGGTCGTAAATGACTACCAGGCGGGTGAGAAGGAAGTAGCTGTCTGGCAATTCCGGGTCCTCCGGCAACTTGTCGGGGAGGTTTTCCAGGAAACGAACGATATCGTACCCCAGGTAGCCCACCGCTCCCCCGTAAAACCTTGGCAGGCCGGAAACCAAAGCCGGACGGTAGCAGGCCAGCACCCGGCGCAACACCTCCAGGGGATTCCCCGTCACCATCATCTTCACCCCGTCCTGCCGGATTTCCGACTCACCCCCCCGGCTTCGGACCGTGAGGAGAGGGTCGGTGCCCAGGAAGGAATACCGGGCCAGTGTCTCGCTGCCTTCAACACTTTCCAGGAGAAAGGAAGGGGGCCCGGTAACCACCCTCCTGAAGAGAGACACCGGTGTCTCCATGTCGGCCACCCATTCCCGGTAGACAGGTATCAAGCTCGCTTCACGCGCCAGGCGGGTAAATTCTTGCCGGCTGGGGTAGTACATCAAGGCCAACCTCCTTACATATCAAAAACCCTCCGCCCTAGGGACGGAGGGTTTCCGCGGTGCCACCCAGGTTAGACCCACCGGTTTACCCGTGTGGACGCCACATCCGACCGCCAGAAACAAAAAAATCTCTCGTCCCCTGGGACGAAAGATCTTTTCGCGGTGCCACCCGGGTTAGATTCCACGGCTGGTCTACCCAGCCTTAAACCGGTGAAATCTCACTCTTCAAGGGTACCTTCTGATACCCCCTCCCTTTTAACGGCGGGAGCTCCGTTGGCGCCTACTCATCCTTCTTTTCGGGCCAAGGCTCAGGGGCCCATTCAATGTACCCGGTACACACCGGACTCCCACCCTCACCGGCTCGCTGGGTGCCAGACAGTACACCTAATCTTCCCCGTCATGGCTGTTTGATGTTTTTGACTTTTTAAGATAATAGCACGAACCGGGAATCCGTGTCAACTGTCAGCCGAAAATGGTACGTGTCAAGAAAAAGTAGGCAAAGACCTCACAACAAGATCAACTAGTTTTTGTTTTTCTGGTGCTGATAGTGTACCGCTTTCTCCGGTCCTGTCAAGGGCAAGGCCTTCGGCCCGTCTTCGACGGCCCTTGACAGGACCTTAGGAAAGCGGTCAGAGTCAATCAGCCAAAAAAACCAAGATTATGTGACACTTGGATTCAACAAGTAGCGTATCACCTTCACCCATGGACGGGATGAATGCGGACCTCTCAGGGCCGGCACTGACCCTCGTAGCCATTCGCCCGCGGCGTCGCGGATTGCCTCTACGTTTCTCTTCAGGGCTTTGATCGGGTTCGGTATCTCCTTGGAACCTGATGCTTCAAGCCAGGTGAATAACTCCCCGTTACTCCTGAGCATCAACAGCGCTGCCATCGCCGCGGCACCTGCTGGGCTCCACCTCATTCCTCGCTTCTTCATCCGATTCGCAACTTTCTTGTCCACCACCGTTTCCACTGCTCCCAATCCATAGAGTTCCAGACCCTCTGGCTTATGTGGTAACCGTAACCGGTAATCAAGCAAGTTCTCCCGGTATTTACAGCAGAATAACCAGAGTCTTTTTCGCTTTAGGCGGTTCTCTCGATTGAAACCCAGATGGATTGACGATTCCATCGTATCCAGAAACACTTCAACCTCCCCAGCACTGAGAACTTTAATCAGATCCTTGGCCAGTTCTTTCCCAAAGGTGCACCTGATGTCCCTGTAAAGGTGGAACCTGTCCAGCTGGACAATCGCCTTCGGAAAGTAGTCTTTACTCGTTTTTTGGATCCAGCTGGCTCCATCACCATTGATGACAATTATCGGCTCTGCCGTGAGGTCGTAGTGCTTTGCGATCTCCGCG
>ENA-OSAE01000043-OSAE01000043.1-marine-sediment-metagenome-genome-assembly--contig:-NODE-43-length-100184-cov-101.535060_pt1 | contig 100184 bp, 86 predicted proteins | sample MGYA00237870_ERZ529317 | MGnify/ENA primary metagenome ERZ529317 (study PRJEB26369, sample SAMN03142812) | marine sediment metagenome | biome: marine; feature: borehole; material: sediment... | reverse complement strand
GAGGTCTCTTTACTATGCCACCCCACCAGTTGCCTACCAAAAGTTTATACGCTCCATAACCACCCCGCTGAGCCAAGAGCGCGCCGCCCCTAAATCCGGCACCTGAGGGTTTACACTATCGGCAACAAGGAAGAGTCGTGACCGCGTCGGCGTCCGACTTCCGACCGTTGCACCGGGACTTGCCGGCATCCGTCCTCGGACTCTTCGGCCACCCGCGGTCAGGTCGAATCAAAGGCCACTCTTGACCCGCGCCACCTTGCCGTGGAAGGCAGTCGGTTACGATCACCGATCTTTTTCGTCAGAGCACACGTCATTCCAAGGGTGACGGTACGCGCGGCTCCATCGCCTCCAGCCATGAGCAGCTCGCTGCTAAGGCGGGAGCCGTCAGCCTCCCGATTCCCACTGCCTGACTTCCTGCTCCAGCATCATCGCGAATTCAGCCAGACGCATGGGCCCAAGATCACCTTCTCGGCGCCGGCGAACAGCGACCGTGCCCCGTTCTTGCTCTCGGTCTCCCACCACCAACATATACGGGATCTTGTCCAGCTCCGCCCCGCGTATCTTGAATCCAACCTTCTCGTTGCGAGTGTCGACCTCCACGCGGAAACCGGATTCTACAAGCTTCCCCGCCACCTCCTGCGCGTAGGGCAGGTGTCTTTCCCCTACCGGAATGACGCGAACCTGCACCGGCGCAAGCCAGGTGGGGAAAGCTCCCGCGTAATGCTCGATCAGGTTTCCCAGAAAGCGCTCCAGGGCCCCCAGCACCGTCCTGTGTACCATCACCGGCCGGTGCTGCCGGTTATCGGGCCCCATGTACGTCAGGTCAAACCGCTCCGGCAGATTGAAATCCACCTGAATGGTGGGCCCCTGCCAGCCGCGACCTAACGCATCCTTAAGCTCGATGTCGATGGCCGGCCCGTAGAACTTGGCTTCTCCTTCCTCTACCCGGTAGCGCATACCCAAGCGATTCAGGGCCGCCACCAACGCCCCTTCTGCTTCCTGCCATAGGGAGTCATCCCCCACATACTTCTCCTTTTTCGCCGGGTCCCTCACCGACAGTTTCACCTCGAACTGCTCGAATCCGAATCGGGACAGCATGAATAGCGCCAGCTCCACTACCGCGACGATCTCATCCTCGAGCTGATCGCGAGTACAAAAGATGTGGGCATCATCTTGGGTAAACCCACGAACTCGTAGCAGGCCGTGCAGCACGCCCGACCGCTCGTAACGGTAGACCGTCCCCAGTTCCGCCCAACGCAATGGCAGATCCCGATAGCTGCGCGTGGCCGACTTGTACATGAGGATGTGGAAGGGACAGTTCATGGGTTTTAGCAGGTATTCCGCTCCCTCCACCAACATGGACCCGTACATGTTCTCCCGGAACCACTCTAGGTGACCACTCTTCCGCCACAGGTCCGCCTTGCCGATATGTGGGGAGTAGACCAGCTCGTAACCCCTCTTGCGATGTTCGCGCCGCCAGAAGTTCTCAATGATCTCCCTGATGACAGCGCCTTTGGGATGCCACAATACCAAACCCGGCCCGCATTCTTCCTGAATACTGTAGAGATCCAGCTCACGACCCAAACGACGGTGGTCTCGTTTCCTGGCCTCCTCCAAGCGCTTCAAATATTGGTTAAGGGACTCCCGATCGGGAAACGCGGTACCGTAGATTCGCTGGAGCATTGGCCTCCGCTCGTCCCCTCGCCAGTAGGCGCCGGCAGCGTTGAGCAGCTTCACTGCCTCCAGCATCCCGGTGCGCGGCAGGTGGGGACCAGTACACAGGTCAACGAAGTCCCCCTGGCGGTAAACGCTCACCTGCTGGTCGGGCAATTCTTCCAGGATCTCGAGCTTGTAGGACTCGCCCATTTCGCGGAAAAGACGGTGCGCGTCCTCGCGTGACAGCAACTGGCGCCTGATGGGTAGATCCTGCCGGATGATTTCCTGCATCTCGCGCTCAATATCTTCGAGAACCTCGGGAGTGAAGGGCCTGCCAACATCGAAGTCGTAGTAGAATCCGTCCTCTATTGCCGGACCTATGCCAAGTTTCGCTTGGGGGTGCAGACGTTTCACTGCCTGCGCCAGCACGTGCGCAGCAGTATGCCGGTATACTTCACGCCCTCGAGGATCGTCGAAGGTTAGAAATTCCACCCGGGCGCCCGGCTCCGGTGTTTCATCCATGTCCACGAGGCACCCGGCAATGACAGCAGCGGTGATCTTGTTCTTCCACTCCGGAAGTCGGTCCAGCAACTGCCGTATCGACAGCTTCTCCTCTACCGTCACGCAGGTACCATCCGGCAACTGTATTTCCATGCTCATCCCTGCTCCCTCCAAACAAGCAGCGCCCGCCGAAGGGACGACGGGCGCGCCGCGGTTCCACCCTCCTTGAACGCCGCTTACCGGCGTTCCACTCAGCTGGCTCGTTAACCGGCGTGATCTCCGGGGGCTGCCTACTCGGCATCCGCCTTTCGGGGCCCGACTCCGAGGTGGTGTTCACCGGTACCACGCACAGGGAGCTCTCAGCCACCGGACTCCCCGTCTCTGAGTGTCGCCAGTACCGGCTACTGTCCTCTTCATTGTCTTTGGACGCTTTGTGGGTATTATACCCAACCGAGCAGTGGCCTGTCAAACGCAGGTGCAGCCACATGTCAATAAATCATCGCGGCATATCCCATCCTTCATTCACTGGACGAATACGGTTAACGCCAGCCCACCGCGCAGGTCAGGCGTCCAACGCCAGGCGGGCCCACCTCAACCCCATGACGTGCTCTCAGCCCACCCTTGCTCTTTGGCACCCGGCGATCTGTCTTCAGCCCCGTGAATACGCCTTTGAGCTCTTCATCCTTCGGGTTGACCTTAAGATCTGCCCCTGCCGCTCAGGCTTCTCGGCCCGCCGTCCCGGGCCTGCACCGTTCTATCACTCCTACTCATCCCACGTTCATATCCCTGATTTCCGGCTCAACCCGACATTCCTTCGCCCCCTCATGTGGCGGCGGAACCAGGTCCAGTCCCTGTCTCGAATGGCGCCGCGGCAGCTGTTGCTGTCAGGCCAAAGGAGTCGATCTGCATCATTCCCTCAGGGGCATTGCAAAGAAACGCCCGCTCATCGGCGGGCGTTGTGGGGCGTGCTGGACTTGAACCAGCGACCTTCTGCATGTCAAGCAGACACTCTTGCCACCTGAGCTAACGCCCCGTGGAGGCGACGCCCGGACTCGAACCGGGGAATAAGGGATTTGCAGTCCCCTGCCTTACCTCTTGGCTACGTCGCCAATAGGACCGGGCCCTGCCCGGTCCCACTGGAGCGGAAGACGGGATTTGAACCCGCGACCCTCGCCTTGGCAAGGCGATGCTCTACCACTGAGCCACTTCCGCCCGTAACAGTTGCTCCGCAACCACGCGCCTCCAGGCACGTTCTATTCTACAACTCCCGCAAGTCAAAGTCAAGGCGCCTAACCCCGAGGACCGGGTTAACCCGTGGTAAGCAAACCGCACCTTGCCGTCAGGCCACCTCCGGTCGAGGAGCAGTCGGCGGTGAAGTCACAGATACCGATTCGGTCCGGCCAGTACCGCACCAGCTGGCTATCCAAGCGTTCGGCTAAGGCACCAAGCTATCCTCCCGGACCAACCCTATCAACCCGCCGCGGACCTGGCCACCGGCACGAATAGAGAAGGACCCACCGGTTGATGGCAGCATCAAAGGAATCCTGCGTACTTAGCACTCTTTTGTATTGCAAGAGCCCCGACGCAGGAATGAAAACGTGCATGCAAAATTAGCTAGCGTAGCTCACATCTACCAAGTGCGAGAGGGGGCGTATCATCCATGCCGGGTCATCATACTGACACGCACTTCGAGTATCTGCGCGATGACGAGGCTTTCCAAGAGCTGCTCCGTCATCTCGCCGAGATTGCGGATCTGCAGAGTACCGCAGCCCTCCTCGGCTGGGACGAGCAGGTGATGATGCCGGGAGGCGGTCGTGAGTCTCGGGCCGACCAGAAGGCTACTCTGCAAAGGCTCATCCACGAGCGTCGCACCAGCGAGCGCATGGGAGAGCTGCTGGAACTGCTGGCCGACCGAGAGCTTCCTTACGATTCAGACGAAGCGAGCCTGATCAGGGTAACGCGCAGGGAGTACCAGAGGCTCAAGAAGGTTCCTCAAGCACTGGTAGTGGAACTGTCTCGAGCTGCTTCCGACGGCTACCACTGTTGGTTGAAGGCCCGCCAGGACAATGACTTCCGCGTTTTTCAACCAGCTCTGGAGCGGATTTACCAGCTGCATCGCGAACTGGCGGACGCCCTCGGTTACGAAGAACACCCGCTGGATGCCTTAGTGGATGCGATAGAACCAGGACTGCGCACCGCCGACCTGGAACGGATATTTGACGCGCTCCGGACGGAGCTGGTACCCATGGTTCGAACCATCTCCCAGCACTTAGACCGGGTTGATGACTCAATCTTGCGGCAGCACTTCGAGCGTAACAAGCAACTCCTGATCGGCCGCAAGGCCGTAGAAAAGATCGGATTCGATTTTCACCGGGGACGGCAGGACATCTCAGTACATCCATTCACCATCGCCCTGTCTCCGGCAGACGTCCGGTATACCACCCGGGTCAATGAACATGACTTCGCTCAGTGCTTCTTCGCCTGCCTGCACGAAGGCGGGCACGCGCTCTATGCCCAGGGAATCCCGGAGCGTTTCCGCCGAACGCCCCTTCGGGCCGGGGCCTCCGCAGGATTCCACGAATCACAGTCGCGTCTGTGGGAAAACCTGGTAGGACGTTCGCTTCAGTTCTGGGAGTATTTCCTGCCGGAGATGAAAGAAGTGTTTCCCACCCAGATGAAGGATGCGTCGGCGGAAATGATCTACCGGGCGGTCAACAAGGTGCAGCCGTCACTGATCAGGGTGGAGGCAGACGAAGTCACCTACAACTTGCACATCATGCTGCGCTTTGAACTGGAAAAGGCAGTATACGACGCACAGTTGACAATCGCTGACCTAGCAGACGCCTGGCGGGACAAGATGCGTTCCTATCTCGGCGTGGAACCCTCCTCCGACCTGGAAGGCATCCTGCAGGATATCCACTGGTCCGGACGTTTCGGGGCCTGCTTCCAGAGCTACACCTTGGGCAACATAATTGCCGCTCAGCTATACTGCAAAGTACTTGAGCAACATCCGGACCTCCCCGAGTACTTCAGGAAGGGGGACTTCTCTCCGCTACTGTCCTGGATCAGGGAGAAGATTCACGCTCATGGTGCCAAGTTCACGCCGGAGGAATTGCTGCTGAAAGCAACCGGAGAACGCCTGACCACCAGACCCTATCTGGACTACCTCAAGACGAAATACTCGCAAGTGTACAACGTCGAATTGTAGCACGAGCCAGCCGCAAAGCACGTAGCCGCGGTGTAACCCGCGGCTACAATCATCTACGTCCCTGGGTCATCTTCAGCATGACCGAATAGTTCTCGCTCCATTGAGTACTGCCAGCAGGGTAACCCCAACATCGGCGAACACCGCGCCCCATATGGTGGTCATACCGATGGTCCCCAACAGCAGGAAGGCCGTCTTGATACCCAGGGACATCACCACGTTCTGCCACACTATCCGTCCAGTTCGTCGAGCGATCCGGACGGCGGTGACCACCCGGGACGGCCGGTCATCCATCAGCACCACATCGGCCGCTTCCACCGCAGCGTCGGAACCAAGGGCGCCCATGGCGATCCCAATATCCGACCGCATGATCACCGGGGCATCATTGATCCCATCGCCGACGAACGCTAGTTTGGCACCACCTCTCGCTCGCCACAGCCCTCGCTGCAAACGCTCCACCACCCGAACCTTGTCCTCCGGTAGAAGCTCGGCAACGTACTCGTCAATCCCCACCGCACGGGCCACTCGTTCCACCGCCTGCTGCCCGTCACCGCTCAGTACTAGCATGCGCCTGATTCCCAGGCGCCGGAGAGCCGCCACCGCCTCAGCAGCATCCTCACGGACCCGGTCGCCCAGCAATATACGTCCGATACACACGCCGTCCTGGGCCACGTAGACGTTGGTGCCTCTTTCGCGGGGAAAGGCGGGATCCACGCCTTCTCGATACAAAAACGCGTCACTTCCTACCAGCACCACCTTGCCGTCCACCTTCGCTTTGACCCCAAATCCGGCCACGTTCTCGAACTGCGTGACCTTGCAGGCCACCTCCTGGCCGTAAGCCCGTCGGATACACTCGGCGATGGGGTGGGTGGAGTGCAGCTCCGCTGCTGCCGCCAGCTCCAAGACTTGGTCCGGGCTTACACCGTAGCGCCCCTGGACCGAACGGACCTCAAACACTCCCTCCGTCAAAGTCCCCGTCTTGTCGAAAACTACAGTATGCAGCTTGCGCAAGCCTTCGAGAAAATTGGCCCCCTTGATGAGAATGCCCTGTCGTGCGGCGGCACCGAGCCCGCCGAAATAACCAAGGGGCACCGAAATCACCAGCGCACAGGGGCAGGAAATCACCAGCAGCACCAGCGCCCGGTAGATCCAATCCGAAAAGCGTGCTCCGGGTAGCAGCAAGGGTGGCACTACCGCTACTGCCACCGCGGCCACTACCACCGCGGGCGTATAACGCCGCGCGAATGCGGTAATGAACCGCTCGGTGGGAGCTTTGCGAGCGGCTGCCTCTTCCACCAGGTGGAGGATCCTGGACACCGAGGACTGCTCCAACGGTCTAGTCACGCGGACGGTGAGCAGCCCCCGACCATTTATGGTACCCGCCAGTACCAGCTCGCCGCGACCGACCCTGCGGGGGACCGACTCGCCGGTGAGGGGAGAAGTGTCGACGAAGGACTCTCCCTCAACCACCTCCCCGTCCAGCGGGATACGCTCTCCGGGCTTCACCACGATGGTGTCGCCAACCTGGACTGTGGTGGGATCCACCACGTTCAGCTGATCTCCGACCACCAGATTCGCCCTCTCCGGGCGTATGTCCAGCAGTTCCGCGATCATTCGCCGAGACCTGCCCACCGCTCGTGCTTGCAACCACTCGCCCAGAGTGAAGAGCAGCATCACCACGCCTGCTTCCGCGACATGGCCGATGCCAATGGCCGCGCCGGTGGCAATGGTCACCAAGAAGTGCTCGTCGAAAACCTTGCCCTTTACCACGCCCATCAAGGCCCTCCGGATCACCGGCCAGCCCACCCACAGATAGCCCACCATGACCAGCAGCTGCCCGACGGTGGACCCAGTGCGGGAGTATACCCAGGTTCCTGTGGCCAGCAATAGCGCTGCGCTGATCATCACGGCGGCCATGGATAAGCCTTTGTGGTCAGTTTCCTCGGAAAATCGATGGAGAATGCGGACCCGCGGATCCACTCTGGCCAGTACCTGTCTGACAGAGTTCAGCCGATCCGCATCCACTTTAATGGTTCGCGTGTGGTAATCGACCCGGACGTCCTCCAGTCCCTCGGTCTTGCGGAGCTCACCTTGAATGCGCTCAGCGCAGTGAGGGCAATGCAAACCAACAACGCGGTACCGCACCGCTACCCCCCTCATGCTTGAAGTATGCGCCATGTGGGCCAGCACCTGTCAGATCCGTGAGGTGCTGAGCCCCCCTGCGCACAGGCCCTGCCACCTGCCCTTACTTTCTCCAACCAGCCTTCCGCATCCCTGCCGGACCACCACCGTCAGGAGATCCCGCGCCGTATCATCTCCTCTGCTATTTGAACGGCATTGGTCGCCGCGCCCTTGCGCAAATTGTCGTTGCAGGTCCACAATAGCAGCCCCTTGGGTGATGCCGGATCTTTACGTATCCGCCCCACCAGGATTTCATCCCTTCCTGCCGCTGCCCGCGGGGTGGGGTAGCGGGCAGCATCCGGCGGGTCCCATACTGCCAACCCGGGAGCCCTAGCCAAAAGAGCCCTCGCCTCATCAGGGTCCAGAGGCTTGGACATCTCCACCGCCACCGCCTGCGCGTGCCCCACGAATACTGGGACGCGCACGGTAGTGGCCGAGATCGGAAGGTCGGGCAGACCAAGGATTTTCCTGGTCTCGCGCATCAGTTTAACCTCCTCCCCGCAGTGGCCATCCGGGGAGACACGGCCGATGTGTGGCAGGAGGTTGAAGGCAATCTGTTCGGGGAACCTCTTGGTGCGCAGCTCTCTGCCGCCCGCCCAATCCTTGACTTGCGTCTCCAGCTCGCTGACCGCCTCTCGACCTGCTCCTGACACGGACTGATAGGTGGCCACGGTGACCCGCTCCAGGCCGGCACGGCGCATCAGAGGGGCCAAGACCATAACCAGCTGAATGGTCGAGCAGTTGGGACTGGCCACGATTCCTCGATGGTGATTTAGTGCTTCGGGGTTCACTTCCGGCACCACCAGCGGTACCTGCGCGTCCATGCGGAAGCCGTCGCTCTTGTCGATCACCACGGCCCCTTCGCGCACTGCCTGAGGCACCAGCTTCCTGCTTACCGCGGCGCCCACGCAAAAGAACGCAAAGTCGCAACCGCGGAAGGATCCGGGCCGGCACCTTTTGACCACGTGGTCGCGGCCACCGAAGGCTACCCTCGCACCCTCCGATCGCTCGCTGGCCAGCAGGACCAGCTCGCTGACCGGGAACTGACGCTCCCGCAGCACTTGAAGTAAGGTCTCGCCAACGAGACCCGTGGCTCCCACCACGGCCACCCGATATCCCACTGTCATCCAACTCACCCCCAGCCCAACCCGCGTGAAGTTCCGAACCACACCCAGCATATGCGCTTGGCCAAAGGCCCGCCCAGTGATCCCCAAACTCCCGTCAAGCCTGCCAGCGCGGGGCCAAGCACTGAAGCGGCGACCGCGGCTCTCCAAAGCAAGTCTGCCGCGAAGCACCCGGGTGGGCCCTTACTAATCACCTACCAGAACTTGGCGCAATCATGCAAGAAAGCGTCGCTGCCGGCAGCCCGCGCCGGTGCGCCGGGCGCCCGTGGCCACAGAATCCGCCTGTGCAACGACTGCCGGCCGGAGGGTTCTCGTGAGCCGCACTCCCCCGTGAGTCGCCGTGGATTCCCTACCTCCGGGAGTGACGGGGGAAGAAGGAGTAGCAACCCTGGAGGAAGAGGTTTGACGGAAGCACGGTTCCGCCACGTCTGGTTCCGGTCAGCCACCAGACCACCACACAGCAGCCCGGTAGCCGAAAGTACCGCCACCGCGACGCTGGTTCGTGTCCCGCTCCGCGCCCTGCCGGCCCGCGTTGTTCGTCACCGGCCCCCGGTGGCCGGGCTTCACGACCGGGCACTCTGCGGGCAGCTGGTCTGCTCCCCCTACCCGACGGGAAGGTCCAACTGCCAGGCCAGGAATGCCCAGATGTCCGCCTGCTCCTGGATCACCTTGCTCAAGGGCTTGCCCGCCCCATGGCCGGCCTTCTGTTCCACATGCAAGAGCACCGGAAGCCCGGAAGCCGAGGCAAACTGCAGGGCAGCTGCCATCTTGCGGGCATGCATGGGATCCACCCGGGTGTCCGACTCGGCCGTGAACAGATACACCGCGGGATACCGTTCGCCGGGCCGGACGCGGTGATACGGGGAATAGGCGTAGAGCCACCGCAACTCTTCCGGCTTCTCGGGAGAACCATATTCGGGGATCCACAGCTTGGCAATGAGGAATCGATGATACCGGACCATGTCCAGCAAGGGGACGCCGCATACCACCGCGCGGAACAAATCGGGACGCTGGGTCATGGCCGCACCTACCAGCAACCCGCCATTACTTCGCCCATAAATCCCCAAGTGGCGCGGACTGGTGTATCCAGCCTCGATCAAGAACTCAGCCGCGGCAATGAAATCGTCGAACACATTCTGTTTGTTTTCCCGCATACCCGCCCGGTGCCAATCTTCGCCGTACTCGCTGCCTCCCCGTAAACAGGCAAGGGCGTACACCCCTCCCGCCTCCAGCCAGGGAAGAACCGCCGCGTTGTATTCCGGGGTCCGCGCGATGTTGAACCCCCCATATCCCGTCAGAACCACCGGGCACTTCCCCTGAGGGCTGAGATCGCGACGATGCAGGATGAATAACGGCACCCGTGTTCCATCTCGAGAATGGTAAAACACGCGTCTCGCTTCCACCCAGCTGGACACAGCATCGGCGTTCCCTCCCGCCCAGGATCGCACCGATCCATCTCGAAGGTCGAGAAGGTACAGCCCAGGAGGACGCGTGAAGGAAGTGAAGACGAAGACAACCACCGGGTTATGAGGTTCACCGACTAACCAGCGGACGGTGCCCATTTCCGGAAGCTCAACCTCTCGCTCCAGCGACCCATCCAGACCATATACCAGCAACCTGGAGACAGCGTCAGTCAGACCGTGCACCACCAGGCGCCCGCCAGCGAGGCAGAAGTTCCTCAATACCAGGTCGCGGCTTTCGGGAATGATCTCCTCCCAGCCCGCTGCCTGCCGGTCCATACGCAATGCCACCACGCGGTACCGCGAAGCCTCGTCATTGGTGAGGGCATACACCGTATCCTCCAGTATCTCGGCCTCATACAGGGCATCGCGACGGACAACCAGCGGTCTGAACCGCGAACCCCGGCGCTCTTCACGCACGAAAAGCTCCGAGCGATGCCAGCCGCGGTAAGCCGTGACCAACAGGTAGCGACCGTCGGAGGACATCTTGACGCGGCGCATCTCATTCATTGGCCTTCCCGCTCCGAACACCAGCTGGTCATTGGCGGGGTCATCGCCCAGGGCGTGGTAAAAAACCCGGCTGTGGTAGTTCTCCTCTCCCGGAGGGACCTCGCCTGGGAATGGGTAGCGGGTGTAGTAAAATCCGCTGTTATCCCTCTTCCACACAATGCTGGAATAGCGCGCCCGCTCGATGCGGTCAGCCAACCGCCGGCCGCAGTCAACGTCGAGGACATACAAGGTGCTCCACTCGTCACCATCCTGAGAGTATCCGTACGCGAGCAGCCTTCCATCCGGCGAAGGATACCACCAGTCAAGCGACACCAGGCCGGAGGAACTTTCCTCGTTGGGATCGAGTACCACCTTCTCATCCTCGCCATCAAGGTCGTCCAGCCTGCGCATCACCAGCACCGGCTGCTCGCGGCCTGGATCCCGCCGCAAGAAGAATACGCGCGTTCCCCTGATGGCCGGGCAGTCGAAGACTGTCACCGCCAGCGCCCGCTTCAGACGTTGCAAGAAGTGCTCCCGTTGCGGTAGCTTGTCCAGTACCGAGCGCGCGTATCGGTTTTGCGCCTCCGTCCACTCCCGCACCTGGGGCGACTTCCCGTCCTCCAGCCAACGGTACGGATCATCGAGCTCCAGCCCATGTATCACCTCGCGCGCAGGCCGCCGGGGCGTCCTGGGCGGTCGTTCCACCAACCTACACCACTCCCTTCCCCTTTGAGGATGCCTCTTCCGTACCTCAACAGAGAATGCGACCGGTCCCGGTAATCCCCAGAACTTTGCCCTCTTCGACCACGCGCCGACCGTTGATCCAGACGCTCCTGACCCCGCTGGGTTGGGCGCGGGGACGCTCAAAGGTGGCGTTATCCCGGACGGTGGTGGGGTCAAACAAGACCAGATCGGCGTACCACCCCTCGCGAATGGCCCCCCGCCTGTATAACCCCACCTTGCGCGCAGGCAGCCAGGTCATTTTCCTGATTGCCTCCTCCAGGGTCAGTACTCGCTTTTCGCGACAGTATCTGCCCAGCACCCGCGGGAAGGTGCCGAAGGACCGGGGGTGAGGGAACCCGTTCCCCAACTCTCCTTCTAGTGGGAGGGCGAAACCGTCGGAACCCACCATCACTTCCGGTTGTGCCAACCCAAGTTCTACATCAGCTTCGCACATGGCGTGACCTATGACGCGCAGATGCGGCCCGAACTCCAGCAGGAGATCGAACAGGAAGTCAAAGGGATCCTTGCCGCTTGCCTCCGCCAGCTCTCCCAGGCGCCGGCCGTCCAGCGCGCCATCTCCGCTACCGTCGATGACAAAGTCGTTCCACTCCATTCCCTTGATCGACGAGGTCCAGTTCGGGCGCCCCGAGGCCATGATTTGCCGCAGGCGCTGTCTCTCGGCCCTAAGCGACAGCAGCTGACGCCAGTCTCGCTCCATGACCTCGGGGGGAAGGAACGAGCCCAAGGAAGTGTTGTAGGCGGTGTAGGGATACTGGTCGCAGTCAATATCGATTCCTTCCTGCCGTGCTCGTTCCAACAAGGCCAGGGCCTGTTCCAGCTTGCCCCACATGGGCCGGCTCTCAGCCTTGAGGTGCGACACCTGCGTGCACACCCGGGCAGTTCTCGCTACCCGGACCGCCTCCCCCAGGGCTGCCAGCAGCGTCTCCCCCTCCCCGCGTATGTGGGTGGCGTACAGTTTGCCGTGGCGGGCCACCACCCGCGCCAAGGCAACGAGTTCCTCCGTTCGCGCGTAACAGCTGGGGTAGTATATGAGGCCGGTAGACAGACCCGCCGCCCCTTGCTGAAGGGCATCCTCCAGCAACGAGCACATCCTCGCCATCTCCCGGTCGTCCGGCGGTCGCGCGGCACGCCCCATGACCTGTCCCCGCAGCGCGGCATGACCGACCACGGCCACCACGTTGACCGCAGGTCCCCGGGAGGCCAATACATCCAGGTAGTCGCCGAAGGTTCGCCAGTCCCATTCGATCTTCATGCCGCAGGTCAAGAAGGCAGCATCCTCGCGCACGATGGCCGCACGAGGCCCACCTTCGGGCCCCGGCCACGGGGCCACTGAAAAACCGCAATTGCCAGCAACCACCGTGGTAACCCCCTGGGCCACCATGCTTTGAGCCCGAGGATCCACCAGAAGCGTTAGATCGGAGTGGTTGTGAATGTCGATGAATCCGGGAGCCAGCACCAGACCGCGCGCGTCTATCACTTCCCGGGCTGGGCCTAGTGGAACCCACGAACCAGATGAAGCTACGGCTCTCACTGCGGCAATGCGGTCGCCCCGCAGAGCGACGTCCGCTGTGTACGAAGGACCACCGGTCCCATCTACCACCCTGACGCCGGTGATCAGTACGTCGTACATCTCTCCCCTCACCCCGTGCATAATCTTCATCTTCTGCTTTGGGCGGGAACCTCGAAAAGGCCAACCCGCCGCCGCTTTCCACCGATGCGGGCTCGTGCCGATTCCTGGGGAGCACGACTTACTCTCGCGGGCCAACCCGGGCGGACTGGTCAAGATCCACGAGCAACACACCCGCTTTGCCGAGGGGGAAGCTGGCAATGAGCTCGCCGGCTCCCGACACGGCCATCGCCCCCCCGAAGTCGCCGCCGCAATCCTCCCCGGCCACAGAGTTGACGAGCAGCGTCGTCACCCCAGCCCGCGCAACCCTACGGAGGTAGTACGGCAGCTCTTCTGCCTCCCACCGATGCTGATCGTGACTGCAATCTTCAAAGGACCGCGACATCAGCACCAGGAGGAGATCCGGCTTCAGAGCGCACATCTCCGACAATACGTCATCGTCGAATAAGTCTCCGCAAATTAGCAATGCAATCCTGCCCAGCGCGGTCTGCGCAGCATGTACCCGGGCACCGTGAGCGTACACCCGGGGATCCCCGTTTCTTCCATGCCATCCCGGAGTGATCCGGCGGTAGCGGAAAACCACGCGGCCGTCAGGCCCCAGCAGCACCGCACTGTCATACAGGCGATCCCCCGCACGCTCCAGGATCCCGAAGGCCAAATACAGCCCCCTGCTGGCAGCCACCCCCGCCAGCAGCTCGGTGGTCGGGCCCGGAACTGGCTCCCCCAATGCTAAATCGTGAACCGGGTCGTCGTTGTTAATCAGACCAGTCGGTGCTGCCTCCGGGAACACCACCAGGTCCGCCCCGGCATCTCCGGCCTCATGGGCAGTGGCCACCATGCGCCGAATGTTCGTGTCACGGCAGGTGGTCACGCGGCTGACCACCAGTGCCGCTCTCCACATCACTACCCACCTCTAGGCCACCTGCCAAGTCATCTTGTCCGTTATTTGCGGCTATCTTCGCAAATCCCTTCCCGAAATAACTGGTAGCGGCCTTACGAGGTAGCGGCATGCGCTCCGGCCACATGGTCAGAGGCGAAGCAACGAAGCCGCGGTCTCCAGGCAAAGGGCAGAGGGCAGCTTGAGCAGCAACCAGGGCTTGCGCCGCACTACCTTCGGTTTCCGCAACGCTCCCGTCATGTGATCCTGACCCACCCACCCCGCGACCTCCACAGCTACTCTACTCCGGTCCGATCAGCCGCGTGCTCGGGCCATTACCGGCCATCCAGCGACCTGCATGGCAAGCACCCGGCCTCGGCTCAGGGGTGGTACGACCGCATATGATCCCAGCCCTAGTGAGCACCCCCAATGGCGCCCTTCGAGGCAAGATGAATTTTCACGCGGAGAGCATCCGGAGCAGGCTCCGGGCATTTCTGACCGCATGTCCCTGGGCATCGTTGTTGAAGTACACATACACGTCCAGGCCGGCAGCCTTCCATGCCATGATGCGGTCAGCCCAGCGCAAGAGCTGTTCATCATTGTACGATGAGGCATACATCCTTTCAGGTCCGTGCAGGCGGAGGTAAGCGAAATCGGCCGTGATCTGTTCGGTCCGCGGAAAGCGCGGACCATCGGCCACGCAGAGCGCATGGTTGTACTCGCGCAGCAAATCGAATACCTCCGGCACCAGCCAGCTGGAATGCCGGAACTCGAAAGCACACCTCACGGGGCAGTGGGCCATTAGCAGCTCACAGAAGGATCGAAGCAGCTCCTCATCGCGCCGAAGACTGGGGGGCAACTGCCACAACACCACTGCAAGCTTGTCGCCGAGCACTCGCGCCCGCCGGAAAAAGTGCCGTACTTCCTCCTCAACCTCCCGCAGGCGGCGGTAGTGGGTGATTGTGCGGCTCCCCTTGAGAGCAAAGGCGAAGTGAGGGGGGACGGTTCGATACCAGCGGCTGAAAGTACTCTCCCGGGGCAATCGGTAGAAGGTCACGTTCAGCTCCACGGTCTGGAAGCACTGCGAGTAATGAGCAAGCCTTTCGTCCGCACGCAAATTCGGCGGGTACAGGACACCCTCCCAGCTGCGGTAGCTGTACCCACTGGTCCCCACCAACACTGTGGCCAGCCGCACCACCTCCCCAGATGTTGGGTCTTCAGTTTGACTTCCGCAGTGTCCTCCCTGGTTACCGGAAGAAAGCTTCTTCGGCAAGCGGTGAGCAGGATGGCAGGGCCTGCCTGACCCGGTTCCCGGATCGATCGGCACTCTCGCGCCGACCCACAGAGGGCCGAATCGGATGAGCCACGTCCAGGGTGCGATGGTACCGCTCGCTGACGGGTGTCACGGTCTGGTCTGGGGCCTGTCCACTTCGCCTTCAGTGGCCGGAATCAGGGCGCAGCCACTACCCTCCCCTTCTTGCCTCCCGAGCTGGCGTGTCGAGTCGCGCTCCAGCCTGCTGGCGGCGTTCCTCTGTCTGCAGAACCTTAGCGGCGAGGATCCTTGGCGACACGCACTCCCGGGCCGTGGTCATTGTCTTGCTCGCAATGCCCGAGCTAAGCCGGATAGTCGTCGAGCTCGGTGCACCGCGAGCATTGTTCGGGGATGGTGGAGCCCGGCGCTCTTCTTTTCGGCACTGCGTCCGGGTCCGGTCTCATGTGAGAGTGTGTGAAGACGCGCATGTCCGCCAACATGGCCTCACGGCAAGCCGGGCCACTCGACGGCGCCACGGCGATGACCACCCCCTGGAGGCCCGGGCCGGCACTCAGCGAAGGCAAATCGGGCAGACCCGAGATGATGCGAGTCGGAAACTCTCGGTCCAGGTGTACAGTTCAGCTGGAGCTCTGCCAGCCGGATAAGTTACATGTGGGTCAGCAACCCGCAAGAAGGCATTTCCTCTGATCCGCACTTTCCTTCGTGCCCCACCTGTCGCCCACTCAAACTTTTCACGGCTCCGATATCCGACACCGGGGACGAATTGCACCGAATCCCCAAAAACCCTACCTCCCGGGGCCACCGTCGGTTCTGAGCGCCTGGCCTCCTTCAAAGATACCCCAGTGGCAGGAACCGGCAAGACTCCGTAGAACGTTACGGGTGCGGGACTTTCCGCTGCCTCGTTTGGCCTGATACGTGGCTACGAGGCCCACACCTCGCGCCAGAACCATTGCGTGGCCTCCGGTCGTTCTGCGCTGCGACTACTGCGAACTGGCGGTACCGGTGTCGTCTTGACCAGCAATATGTGTTCGGGAGGGTCGATCATGGCGCAGCTGAGACGCTATCACCCGGTGGATTCCACGGTGGTGCCGCGGGTCTGCGGCATGAGGACTTTCATGCGTCTGCCCCACGTCAAGACCACGGAAGATGTGGACTTTGCAGTGGTAGGCATACCGTGTGATGTGGGGTCTACGTTCAGAACGGGCTCCCGTTTCGGCCCGGCTGCCATTAGGGAAATGTCCATGCTGTTGAGAGCCGGTAACGCCCACCTCGGCGTGAACATTTTCGAACACGTGTCCGGGGTGGACTACGGAGACATCAATGTGAATCCCTGTTCCATCGAGGATGCTCATCGGGCAATCGAGGAGGGATTGCAGCCCATCGTTGATGCGGGAGTGATCCCCGTTTGCTTGGGGGGTGACCACTCCATCACGCTGCCGGAACTCCGGGCGGTGGCCAAGAAATACGGTCCAGTTGCCCTGGTTCATTTCGATGCTCACCTTGACACCAGCGATGTTCAGCACGGCAGCCGACTGACACATGGGACTCCATTTGCCCGCGCGGTGGAAGAAGGACTCATCGATGCGACGCGTTCCATCCAGCTGGGAATCAGGGGGATATTCAGCATCGAGAGCATAAAGAAATCAGAAGATCTTGGGTTCGAAGTAATCACCGCTAGACAGATGAGAAAGATGGGCCTGGGTGCGGTGGCAAAACGCGTCAAGGAGAGAGTGGGTGATTTGCCGGCGTTCCTGACCTTTGATGTCGATTTTCTCGATCCAGCTTACGCGCCAGGCACCGGGACAATTGAGGTCGGCGGATTTACCAGCTATGAAGCGCTGGACCTGCTGGGGGAATTGTGGGAGATGCATTTTGTGGGATGCGATGTTGTAGAAGTCCTTCCCGCCCTCGACCCAACGCAGATCACCGCCTATGTAGCTGGCAATATCGCCCATCAATTCATTTCCATGCTCGCACTGAGGAGGAAGGGAGAAAGAGGAGAGACATGAGGCCCAGCTGTCGGGCTGCCTGGTAGTGGCCACTGGCCCTGCTGAACAGTGGCGGAACCTGCCCAAACAGTCCTTGCAGTCCTCTGCGGCTCAGAGCCAAGCTTCAGGGCTCAAATTGACGCCCCCCAGGGCGCATCCAGACCCCTGGGCCAGCCAGGAGCAAGGGGTTGGCGTTCGTGACAACGGGTGTGGTGCCCCAACCCTCGGTACGCAGCCACACCCTCGCTGCTCAGGTGCAAAGGCACCAGGTGGGAAGGGGTGCCCGGCTTTGCCTGATATGGTCAAGGAAGGAGGTCTGTCATGACCGAGCCGCTCCGTGCGCATGGTCCGACCTTCGAAGAAATGCTCCATCCGGATCGGCTTCCCGAAGACATCAGAAGACGTGCCCTGCGGGCCCAGGAAGAGGATCCGCTGGATCCCATCAATCTCTTCAATATCACGTGGAAGGATCCCCATGGGCGCGTGCGTTACCTGGTGCTGGATCGGGCACTCACCGGCGTGGATGCCAACATTGTCGTATTGTATGCCAAGGATTTTCCCACCGGCAGCCACAAGGTAGCGGCAGCCTATTCGGTGGCCATGGAAAAGCAGCTCTTGGGCGAAATTGAACCTGGCAAGCACACGCTGGTGTGGCCTTCCACCGGGAATTACGGTATAGCCGGTGCATGGGTAGGCCCACGCCTGGGCTTCGATTCTCTGGTCATCTTGCCTGAGTTGATGAGCCGAGAGAGATTTGAGCTGATCAGTCATTACGGTGCAAGCTACATCAAGACTCCTGGCGGCGAGAGCAGCGTGAAGGAAATCTTCGACAAGTGCAAGGACCTGGTGGCACAAGATCCAGACCGAATTCGGGTCCTCAATCAGTTCAGCGAAATGGCGAACTATCGCTTTCACTATTACGTCACCGGTCACAGCGTATTGGAGGCAGTAGAGGAGCTGAACCAGCGGGGGATCGGGAACGGTCGGGTGGCAGCGTTCGTGTCTGCCATGGGCTCGGCTGGCACCATCGCAGCGGGGGACCTGCTCAAGCAAGAGTTCCCCGAATGTCGCATCGTGGGCCTGGAGCCCATCCAGTGTCCCACCCTGTTCTGCAATGGCTACGGCGACCATGACATCCAGGGGATCGGCGACAAACACGTCACCTGGATTCACAATGTGCTCAACATGGACGCCCTGATGTGCATTGATGACCTCGACTGCAAGAAGGGGCTACAACTGCTCACGGATCCTGCTGGGGTGCGTTACCTGAGCGAGGAGGCCGGGGTTGATCCAGAGCACGCTCGTCAATTGGCCGAGGTCTTCAGCATTTCCGGCGTCTGTAACCTGCTGGGCGCGATCAAGACGGTGAAGTTCTACGGATTCGGCCCTCGTGACAACGTGGTGACGGTGGCCACGGACAACATTGGTCGTTACCGATCGGTGATGGCGGACATGCAGCGGCACTACGGTCCCCTTGACCGGTTACGGGCCGCGGTGTACCTGGAAACCATTTTTCACGGAGTGAAGCTTGACTGGGTTCAGGAAGGGACGTTACACAATCGGCAGCGATGGTTCAACCTGAAATACTTCACCTGGGTAGAGCAGCAGGGCAAGACGGTGGAGGAGCTCAACGCGCAGCGCGATCCCGAGTGGTGGCATGTCCAACAGGAAAAGGTGGTAGAATTCGATCGGCTGTTGCGCGACGCGCGGGGCTTTTGAAGACGGTGCCCGGATGCATCATTACTCGCGCTCGCAGTTATGGTAGTGGTCTACTGCATACCGCGGGGCCGGCATCCCTAATTCCGGCCAAGCCCAATGCAGGATCCTGGCAGGTGGGAGTCAGGGGCCGCAGGTGGAAATGGCGTGCACTGGTGGAAAGACCAGCAGCAACTGTACAAGGCTGTCTGTCCTCTCCGTTCCTCGTCACCTGCCTGCCGTCGCCAGGGGCAAGGACATACCCTCGTTTAGGCTCGGGTTACCCTACGCGCTGACCACTGCCGGAGTGTGCAGCTCAGCAAACGTGAGTCACCAGACTTTCTCCCTGCTCGCAGATGAAGGATCTCACCTGCCACTCCCCGAAGCCCGGGCTTACCAGACCGCTCGTTCTGGGAGACCCACCAGGGCGGGTCCTACCGACTCATTCACTTTCCCCAAATCACAGCCCGGCGAGTCATACCGGCATGGGGGGTAAAAGCTACGCACAGGTCATACTCCCCGAAGGACATGCTGAGGCACTTCGTGAACATGACGGGACAAGTTGGCCTCACAGCCTGTCATCTGGTGCGTTATCTACTCCGCGGTCTTCCATCGGCGCGGAGACAGTTGAGGCACTGGCGGCTGCGGGCGGCAGAACTCTGCCGACCCTGGGCCTTGGCTCTGGCCCTGGATGCCCTGGGTCCGAAGGCGTTCCACTCCATGGGCGGGGGAGTGTACGCCACTGGGCCAGGCGTCCTTCCGGCGGCCGGGCCTCAGCTCATGGCTACCATCGTGGCCCTGCTGAGCGATTACCTCGACAGCTTAGTAGACGGCGCCGGCTGCTCCTGTCCCCGGGCTCACCGCTTGCTGCATCAGGCATTTGTGGACGCCTTCACTGCGGGGCCTTCCCGGGACTATTTCAGCCTGTTCCCCTGGGGCAGCGACGGCGGCTACCTGAACCAGCTGGTGGCAGCAGTACGGGAAGGTACACGGGGGCTGCCCGGTTACGCGGTGGTACGGCCTTTCGTGGAAAGGCTGGCCTACCTGTACGCGGGGATGCAGTCCCGCAAGCACGGCCCGCCCGGTTGGCGGGAGCAGGCCCTGCAGCGGTGGTGGCAGCAGGTTGGAATGACCGACCTACCGTGGTGGGAGTTCGCAGCGGCGTGCGGCTCGACCCTGGGCATATTCGCACTACTGTGGCTGGCCTCACGACCGGATGCCACGGTGCACGAGGCGAGACAGCTCATGCGCGCCTACTTCCCCCATCTATGCTGCCTGCACATCATCCTGGACTACCTCATCGACCGACACGAGGACCACCAGAGCGGGGATCTAAACTTCACCCGGCAGTACCCATCGATACAACACGCGGCGTTGCGGCTGGTGGAACTGTACCGCCGGAGCGAGCACTCCCTTCGCAGCACCCCGGCGGCTGCCCTGCATTTGATGGTGCTGCGTGGACTGATTGGGCTGTATCTGTCCGATCCGAAAGCCCAAGCAGGCGAGATAGCCACGGCGAGGGAGTTGATCCTAAGGCACTGTGGCATCAGGTGCCGGATCTTTCACCGGGGGTGTACGTTCCTCCGCCGGACTGGCATCTGGGACTACCCGATTGAGCCGGGCGTGCGTCCAGCTCACAATGGCTGAAAGCCCCCGTCGGGCGGGAGATGCCGGCAGGGCATGGAGAGCATCCACGGCCTGTCCGAGGTGCTCCAAGGCAAGGCGTTTGGTACCCTGCAGACAGCCATTTTGGCGCAGCGCATGCTCGATTTCCTCCCGGGTAGCCGCGGAGAGCGTTCTTTCGGCCAGGATCCGCTCCAGACGATCACGCCACCCCTGGTGGGTAGCCAGGCAAATCAGCGGTAGCGTCAGCGTGCCGGACAGCAGGTCCGACCAGGCTGCCTTCCCGTCGCAAAGCCCCGTCAGGTCAGCAAGATCGTCAACCAGCTGATAGGCGATACCCAATGAGCTGCCGAAGCGTCCCAGGCAGTCCGCCGCCCGGCCTCGATCATCAGCGAGCATGGCTCCGATGCGGCAGCTGGCCTCCATCAGGGAAGCGGTTTTCCCCCGTACGTACCCGAGATACTGCTCAGCGGTCACAGTTAGGTCATGTAGACGGTACTGATAACCGAGTTCAGCCTGGCTCATGGCCATCATGGCAGTGGCGGCCTCAGTCACCACCTCGGCACTACCAACTCTGGCCAGCAATCGGCAGGCTAGTGCCAGCAGATAGTCACCGGTCAGAACTGCCACCCCATCGCCCCAGGCAGCCCGCACGGAGGGGAGGCCCCGTCGCTCGTCGGCTTGGTCTACCAGGTCGTCATGGACCAGGGAAGCAACGTGCACCAGCTCCATCGCAACCGCGGCCTCAATCACCCTTCGGTCAATCGCACCCACCACTTCGGCGCTCAGCAGCAGAGCAGGGCGCAGCAGCTTGCCAGGCGCGCGGGCGAGGTGATCACCCACATCGGTCAGTGCGCCTGGCAGACGGAGAACCTCCCGGATACGTCGGCGGACCTGTCCCAGCTGGGGAGCAAACCGATCAAGGGTCAAGATGCGCATCCCCCGCCTTCGATGATCAGTGGGTAGGATGCGCCATCCGGGACAAGAACATACCGCTCTGGCGCCAGCGTCCGGTTTCAGGTATCATCCGACCGATCGAGTACTTCGCGAAAGGTCGCGGGGTCGATGTTGGCTCCCGAGAGGATCAGGACGACCGTCTCCCGCGCCTCAACCCGCACTTTCCCCTCCAGCAGGGCTGCCAGGGGAAGGGCTCCCGCCCCTTCCACCATCACGTGATCCCGCAGGGCGTGCAGCTTGATTGCGCGAAAGATGGCCTCTTCAGGTACCGTCACCACGTCGTCCACCCAGCGCTGAGCGATCTCCAGCGTGCGTGAGGAAATGTTGCCCACCACGGCATCGGCTACCGTGGGTCGATAGTCCACCTGTACCAGGCGACCCACCCGATAGGACTCGGCCATCGAAGGCGATGCCTCCGGCTGTACCCCGACGACGCGAAGCGTCGGCTTGATGCTCTTCGCCGCAACCGCCACACCCGCGAGCAGTCCACCGCCCCCCACGGGCACCAGCAGGAGATCCACCTCCGGCATCGCCTCCAGGATCTCCCAGGCACAGGTACCCTGGCCGGCCATAATATGGAGATCATCGTAAGCGCTGACGTAAGTGGCACCGGACTGCGAGGCCATCTGCAATGCGTGATCTTCCGCTGCATCGTAAGTAGGTCCGTGTACAACCAGCTCCGCCCCCAGGCGACGTATGGCGGCCGCCTTAGTCCTGGGTATGGTATCCGGAACCACCACCGTGGCCCGCAGCCCCAGCTGCTGCGCCGCCAGTGCCACCGCCTGCCCGTGGTTGCCGCTGGATGCGGTCACCACCCGCCCGATCTGAGCTCTCTCCTCGAGCAGCGCGTATAGCTTGTTGAAGGCTCCCCGCACTTTGAACGAACCGGTGGGCTGCACGCAGTCCAGCTTCAGGTATACCCGATGAGGAAGCCAGAAGGATGGTTTCAAAGGCGAGGCCTGCAGGTGCCGGCTTATCCGAAGCCTGGCCCGCACCACGTCGGCCGCTGTCAGCAACCCTATCAGCTCCTTCGATCCTCGAGGTAGCTGCGACACCGACGGTCCCAATAACACGATGGGACGGGTGCCTGTCTGGTAGCCCGCCCGCCCACAATCGCCATTGCCCACTCCTGCAGCTCCTCCCGTACCTCAGTGGGAATGCCCAGGTCCTGGCCCACGCCAACGCCCGGCTTGATGCGGTGGCCGTGAAAGTCGGAACCAGCAGTGCACACCAGTCCCCATCGTCGGGCCAGCCGCGCGAACCTCCGCTGCTCACCGGGCCGGTGATAGGTGCTGAATGCTTCCAGACCGTCCAGGCCCGCTCGCACCAGCTCTCTCAGCAAACTGGCCAACCCTTCCGGACCCATCATCGAGCGGTAGGCGCCCGGGTGCGCGAGCACCGCTCTTCCTCCGGCATCGCGAATCCGCTGCACGGCCTGTGCCGGGGATGGCAGCTCCAGCGGCACCCAGCACGGTCTGCCGGGTGCCAGGAAATCCCTCCAGAACTGACGCCACCGGAAGTGGCCGTCCGCGTAGTATGGCTGTAGTCGCCCATCGTGGGGATTGCACCGCACCAGTGCTTTCAGGATACTGACACTTCGGGGCGGGCAACCGTACGCGCTGCGCCGAAGCACTTGCGGATCCACCCGGAACCCAAGACTTCTGAGACAACAAACTCTGCCCATGGCCTGTTGTTCTTGACGAGCACGAATATCCTCCAGCAGTCGTACCAGTGGCCCATGATGCGGGTCGATCCCATAACCGAGCACGTGGATCTCCTCCCCATGGGCGCGCGTGCTGACCTCCACGCCGGGAAGGAGGGTCACGGGGAGATCGGCGCAGCTGCCAGCAAGCCGGGCCGATCGCAGGTCATCGTGCTCTGGCAGCGACAGCAGGGTCACTCCCGCCCTCACCGCCAGATCAATCACTTCCTGCCAGGTATGCTCGGCGTCTCCACTGAAGGTACTATGGACGTGCAGGTCCACTAATCCCATCGATTAGGCCCCCAATGTGAAATCCTCGCGCCATCGCCGCCGCTGGGCTCAAGGCAACTTCCACCATCACCTGAGGTAGGCCCACGAGGCAAACCCTTGCTCTCGGCGAAGTTGCAGCAGTACATCCCTCCCCGCAGTTCAACCAATTACACCCAGGGGGTGCAAGACAACACCCTCAGCATGGCCACCAGAAAGACCGGTCCTCACGGTTTCCTACCCATGCCGAAATGCTGTACCCTGGTGCAGCCCTGCGCTTCCTGGGGCTTTGAAAGCTTTGGCGTGAACACCGTGGCCGGCGCGACTACAGCCAATGCGTCCTCATCCACACCGATGCACTCCCACCACGCCAGCTGTCCGTGACCAGAACCACTCACGGCCCACGTGTGACGTGCCCGGCAGTCACTTCCCTGCCAAGGTCAGGGATATCGGACCAGCAGCTCGACATCTCACGACACCCAAGCCTTGCTAGCTCCCACACCGCGCGAACTCCCTGAGGAACAGACGCCCTTGGCCATATGCGGCGATGGTGTCAGCCACCACGGGGAGCAGCCGCTCCGAGAATCTATCCAGCCTTTCGCCCCCGGTCAGTGCTAAGGGATCCTACCCACCGGGATCAGATAGAGCACCTCCTGCTCCTCGGGCAATCCCACGACTTCTTTGGTCCGCTGATCGTCGAAGGCGCCCACCGGAACCGCGCCCAAGCCCAAGGCCACCGCCTGTAACAGCAGATTTTGCGCTGCGTGCCCGGCCTCCATGTGCACATATCTGATACCGCGCTCGCCGTACCGAGCCGTGGTTCGCTGATACTCGCAGGCAATCATAACCACAACAGCGCCCCCAGCCACCCACTTTTGCCCCAGTGCCGCTCTGCATAATTCATCTCTGACATCTCCCTTGGCAACCAGGCGGAGAGAATGACCCTCGGGTACGTAATGGTACACTCCTGGTTCCAACTCGCGGACCCGGCCCGCTACCAGATAGACTTCCAGCGGGTAGAGGGCCCCCGCGGACGGTGCAGTCCGGAATCCCCGCGGATCTGTGATCCCCTGGCACGCCCAGAGCAGCAGCCCCAGTTCTTCGAGGGTCAGGGGATCGGCTGAATACTGGCGCACCGATCGCCGTCGCTGCAGTACTTCCTGCAATGTGACTTTCGGTCCCCGCGGCTCCGGCAGGAGTATTTCCACTGCAGTATTCTCCAGCCGAGTCAGCGGCGGTGCCACCCCTTCAGGCCCGGGGGTGCAGGCCACCAGCACCAGCAGCATCATCGTCATTGCCTGCCCCAGCGCACGAATCTTCACCCTGGCCTCACCTCCCTGTCAGTCCGCGCTAGGACGATTCCATTTCCCCGAACATTATAACGGTTGGGAAAGGCATCTCAAAGGTGAGCCCAGAGCAAGTGGACAGGCATCAGCCCACGTCAGTCTCTCGCGAAACGTATTCCCGACACGCACATCCACCGAGACGGGCGAGCCCGACGCACAGCTATGCCAAACCGCCGCCCTCCTAGCCCATTATCGTAGGCAGCAGCAATCGCGGGAGAAACAGCACGACCTCGGGAACGCAGATTATCAGGACGATGATTCCCATGAAAGCAAGCAGCAGCGGCAACAACTCGCGCATGGCCTCGGGAATGCTCACCCGACCGATTCCGGAAGCCAGCAAGAGGCACAAACCATACGGAGGGGTGATCAGTCCCATGGCCAGGGTTACGACCACTACCACGCCTAGATGGACGGGATGTAGCCCCACCACCTCGCCGATCCTCTGCACAATGGGCAGAAAGATCATGATGGCCGCCACCGGGCTCATGAAAGTACCTACCATCACCAGGATCCCTGCTATCAGGAGCAGCGTTACGGTAGGACTGGTGGTGAACTGCTGAAGCACTCCAGCCAGTATCTCCGGACCCCGTAGGTACGCGACCACCCAGCCGAAGAGACTCGCACTGGCAATGGCGAATAGGACGCTGGCGTAAAAGGCCGCAGCCGATACGAACACCTGGGGCAGATCCCGCCATTTCAGACTGCGGTACACCACCAGCATGATGAACAGTCCGTAGACCACTGCCACAACCGCCGCCTCGGTGGCCGTGAATAGACCGCTGATGACTCCCCCTACGATGATCACCGGCATGCACATGGGCCAGAAAGCGCTCCGGAAGGCCCGCCACACCTCCGAGAAGGAGGCACGGGGACCTGCAGGATAGTTACGCTTGATGGCCAGATAATAAGACAGGAGTATCTGACTTAACCCAATCAAGAAACCCGGAATGGCCCCGCCCAGAAAGAGGGCGGCAATAGAAACTCCCCCCATGGCTCCGTAGACCACCATGTAGATGCTGGGCGGTATAATGACCCCCATCGTGGATGATGCAGCAGTGATTGCCACCGAGAACCGCCGGTCGTATCCCTCTTTTACCATGGCAGGAATTAGGATTGACCCCACCCCGGCAGTATCGGCAGCCGAAGACCCCGAGATCCCGGCGAAGATCATGCTCACCACTACGTTGACGTGAGCGAGGCCTCCTCGCACGTGACCCACCAGCGTCCGAGAGAACTCCACCAATCTTTCGGTTATCTTCGACTCGTTCATGAGGTAGCCTACCAGCAAGAAGAACGGTACCGCCAGCAGCGGGAACAGGTTCAGCCCCCGGTACATCTGGTTCACCAGGGTGGTGAGCGGTATGTCGAGCAACAACATGGTTCCCATGGCCGAGGCAGCCAGCGAGAAGGCCACGGGAACTCGCAGAACGCACAGCATGAAAAACCCACCTATGAGGAACACAAGCGGATTCATAGTGCCTGCGGTCTCTCCTTCCTGAGTCTCTTTCCGGCTATCAGCTCCGCCACCTCAGCCACCATGTGCAACAACATGAGCGCCCCTCCCACTGGAATGGCGGCCAGGAACCAAGACATGCGCAGACCCGAAGGTTGTGAGAATCTCATCCAGCCGCGGAGCGTGAGGATCCACCCTTCTCTAAGTAGAACTGCCGCCACCACCCCCACCACCAGAAAGGAGAACACACCGAGGGCCCGCCGGAACGAAACCAGCCTTTCCGGCCAGACGTCCACAACGAAGTGGCTGCCTCTCTTGACAGCCAGCGCGGCACCCAAGAAGACCGTCCAGATGAAGCAAAACAGGGCCGCTTCCTGAGTCCACAGCATGGCCACGCGGAACAGTCTCCGGCTGAGCACCTGAAGGAACACTACCACCACCATGAACCCCAACAGGACACCGCAGAACCAAGACTGAACTCGCGCTACCAATTCACTGACCTTCCGCATCCGAACACCACACTCCCCGTGATGGGGGGACCGACTAAACGGTCCCCCCACACACCGCTATGCCTTGGGTCATTCACCAGCGAGGTCGCGGATGATCTTCAGCAGGTGGGTGACGTTCATGTCCTCGGCAAACTGATCGTGTAGTGGCACCACGATCGCCTGGAAGGATTCCTTGTCAACTTCCACGATGGTAACGTTCTTCTCCCGCAGCTTCGCGTGGATCTCGGCTTCCACTTCAAAACCCTTGTCTATCCCAACCTGGGCAGCTTCTTCGGCCGCCTTCACCACCGCCTGCTGGTACTCGGCAGGCAGCTGATCCCAGGTCTTTTTGCTCATGAGGAGTACGCTGACCATGAACTGGTGTTGCGTGAGGCAGTGGTACGGCCCGACTTCGTAGAGCTTCGCCGACCAGTACCCGCTGGTGCTGGACTCGAAGGCCTCCGCAACTCCGGTCTGGATGGCGGTATAAAGCTCGGTCCAGGGAACGCTCACCGGTATCGTTCCCAGCGCTTCCCAGATCTGGGACTCGATGGGTGACATCATCACCCGCATGCGCCTTCCCTTGAGATCAGCGGGCGTCCTGACCGGCCCAAAACGCGTCGACAGACTCCTGGTTCCTCCACCGCTGAGCGCCAGGAACTTGAAGTCAGGCTGTGCCTTTTCCACTTCCTGCGCAATCGCTTCCACCAGCGGACTGTCCGGTGCCAGCGCCCTCCTGAAATGCTCGCTGTCCTTGAACAAGTAGCTGAGGCTGAACACCTGCAGGGCAGGTACGAAAGGCGAGGCATTGGCAGAGGTGGTGATGTTGAAATCCACCGTACCGTAGCGCATGTCCTCCAAGGTCGCCTGGTCATTGCCCAGGGTGCCCCCTGGATACAGTACTACCTTCACTCCCCCGTTGGTGAGCTCTTCCACCCTGGCAGCAAAGTGCTCGGCCATGGGGATCCAGGGATGGGGATCAGTCACCATGGTGGCCAGCTTGAGCTCATAAGTTTGCTGCGGTTCCTGAGAGGCGCCTTCCTCCTGCTGACCACAACCCGCCACGGCGACCACCGCCATTACCAGCAACACCGTTATTGCCAACTTGGTCCGTCCGTGCCAGCTGTACACAGCGCATACCCCCTGTCTATCTCTGGGAATGATCCCACTCTGCTTCCACCAGGATCATGCAGCGCAAATCCTTGAATACGCGGCTGGGACTATCCAGCGCGCCTCCTACCACCTGGCCGTCCTTCAAGGAGAAGCTCCCATGCAGATGAACCGGACCCTTAGCCGCGTCGTCAAAATTCACCTCCCCCTCCAAGGAAACCACCTCCAAGGGCCCGTCCCAGCTCCGTCTTTCCATGCGGGGAGGCATGTCGGCAGTGACCGGGTTGCGCACAGTGACCTGCCGTAACGAACCCAGGCCTGCTATGACCTGACCCCGCCGTATGCCGAGTTCCCGTGCCCGGGAAGCTAGATCGCGATTCACCTCCGCCCCTTGAGGAAGTACGATTGTCACTACCCGTCCAGCGAGGAGTTTTTCCACCAGCGCACCCCTCCCGTCAAGCCTTGCCCACTTCTTTGCTCGCCTGGCTGGCAGCGATCAGTATGGGGTCCCACACCGGCGCAAACGGCGGCGCATAGCTGAGATCCAGCTTGCTGATCTCCTCCACGGTCATCGAGTTATGAAGCGCGGTAGCCAGCACGTCGATACGCTTGGCAATTCCCTCGTAGCCGGCCATCTGTGCTCCTAGCAGCCTGCCGTTTCTGGCATCTGCTACCATCTTGACGAAAATGGGCTGTACTCCCGGATAATAGGAGGCGCGTGAGAGGGACCGGATGAACGACGTCACGTAGGGAATGCCCAGCTCCTCCGCCCGCTTTTCGTTGATCCCCGTGGATGCCACGGTCAGGTCGAACACCTTGAGGGTGCTGGTTCCCACCACTCCCGGAAAGACAGACCGTCCCCCCGCAGCGTTTTCTCCCGCCACCCGGCCCTGCTTGTTGGCGGTGGTACCAAAGGGTATGTAGTCGTACTCGTCCAGGACGCGGAAGTACGTCTCCGCGCAGTCGCCGGCAGCCCACACCAGGGCGTGCGAGGTAGCCATGTATTCGTTCACCTTTATTGCCCCCGTCCTGCCGAGAGCAATCCCTGCCTGCCGAGCCAGTGCCACGTTGGGCTCAACGCCCACCGCTAGCAAGACCATGTCTGTCTCGATGACTCCTTTGGAAGTTACCACTCGGCACACGCGACCGCTGCCATCGTCCTCGAACCCCTGGACCTCCTCGTTCTTTATCAGCTCCACCCGGTTCTTCTCCAGTTCTTGCTCCACCAGCTGGCTTATCTCCTGATCCACACTGCCCAGCACCCAGGACATCTTCTCGATAACCGTGACCTGCAGCCCCAACCTGCTGAATGCCTCCGCCATCTCCAGCCCAACGTATCCGGCCCCGAATATGACTGCGCGACGTGATTGACCGCTGCGGGCATGTTCGCGGATGGCCATGCCGTCCTCCACCGTGCGCAGGGTGAAAACATTTTCCAGGTCCACGTTCTCCAGCGGCGGCTTGACCGGGCTGCCTCCGGTGGCGAGCACCAAGACATCGAACGAGACCTTTTCCTCTCTTGCCTCCACGTGATCCCAGACTGTAACCTGCTGGGCGTCGAGATCGATCTCCGTCACCTCACAGCGGGTGTGCACCTCTATGCGTCGTTGTTGCCAGAAGAAGTCCGGGGTGTAGGTGATCAGGTTGTGGTGGTCGTCTATTAGACCAGCAATGAAGTAAGGCAGACCGCACGCCCCGTAGGATACGTAACCCGACTTTTCAAATACCTTGATCTCCATATCGGGGTCGCGCCGGCGGGCTCGCGACGCAGCGCTCATTCCGGCGGCCACTCCGCCCACCACCACCAGCCTCTTCCTGTGTGGTCTGGCCATTGATCTCCTCCTCCTCTGTGGTGTCAGTCGATAGTGACTTCCAGCTCTTCAAGCAACCTCTGCAGCTTCTCCTTGGCCTCCGATCGCAACTCGGGCAGCGGCTTTCGCGGAGGCCCTGCAGGCAACCCCAGCATTTCCATGGCCGCCTTCAGCGGGACCGGGTTGGACACGCTGTAAGCGGCCTCCATCAGTGGCAGGTAGCGGAAGTAAATGCGACGGGTGCGCTCCACATCCTCCCATGACGACCATGGCTGCGACATCTCGGCCATTTGGCGGGGGATCACATTGCCCACAATGTTGGTCACTCCATCGCCTCCCATGGCCAGAGTGGGCAGTATCAGGCCATATCCCGGATAGTCGCAACAGAGTATGGCGATCTTGTCCCCCGCCTTCCTGCGCACATTGACCAGCTGGGAGACGTTGGGGATTGCTTCCTTGTCCGCTACTATGTTGGGAATGTCTGCCAGTCGCACAATGGTCGATGCGTCTATGTTGACTCCCACGCGGCTGGGATTGTTGTATATGGCAATGGGTAGTTCAGTGGCCTCTGCCACGGTGGCGAAGAACTCGTAGATGCTGTCCTGCGGTGGGCGACAGTATGGAGGAACCACCAGAAGCAATCCATCGGCGCCATGATCCTTGGCATACAGAGACAGCTCCACCGTCTCGCGGGTGGTATTGCAGGTGGTACCCACGAAGACCGGGATCTTACCCTTGGCATAAGGGCAGATCTCGCGAATGATACGCTTCTTTTCCTCCACACTCAGAAGGCTGGACTCCCCGGTGGATCCCATGAGCAGGATGCCGTCGGTGCCCGCGCGATGCTGGAAGTCGACCAGGACACGGAAACCGCCTATGTCCACCCCCCCGTCAGCGTTGTACGGAGTGATGATGGCCACCCAAGATCCCTTCATGCGAAACATCTGACTCCCTCCGCGTGCAATGGTCTTCACCGGGTTGGCCCACGCAAGAATCGTGCCAAGATGAAAACCCCGCAGCCACGCGGCTGTGGGGTACTCAGCTGAGCAGCACGTCTGCGGTTTTTCTCAAATCTGCGCAGAACCCTTTGTCAACCGTGAGAAAAGATCAGGACTCGATTTTCCTGTACAGGGTCGAGAGGCTGATCCCCAATGCCTCCGCCAGGCGTTTCTTCTCCTCGGTACTCATCTCGTGAGCCCGGTATCTGCCCCGGAGCAGACGGCGTTCGAACTCCCGCACCAGATCCCGGAGAGAGCGGTCAGGCCAGGGCGCCGACCCCGGCATTGTTCCCGCCATCTCCTCACGCCGCAGAGAAAAGTTGCGCACATGCGGGGGGAGCGAACTAACCCGCACCAGGTCGGACGTCTCCACGTTGAAGGCATACTCCACCGCGTTGCGCAGTTCGCGCACATTGCCCGGCCAGGGATACTCCAGTAGGCGCCTCTTCGCTGCCGGAGTGAAACCCTGGATGTTACGCTCCAGTATCACGTTCAGGGTGTCTACGAAGTGCTTGAGCAGCAGATCGATGTCGTCCTTACGTTCTCTGAGCGGCGGTATGTGCAGGGGAATCACGTTCAGACGGTAGTACAGGTCGCGGCGAAAGGACCCTTCCTCCACCATAGCCGCCAGGTCGCGATTCGAAGCCGCGATGACGCGAACGTCCACCGGCACTTCAGTGGTACCGCCCACCCGTTCAATCCGACCCTCTTCCAGCACCTTGAGCAGCTTGGCCTGGAGATGCAACGGCATATCCGCGATCTCGTCCAGCATCAACGTCCCGCCGTCGGCCAACTCGAACTTCCCCGGCTTGCCACCCCTTCTAGCCCCCGTAAAGGCTCCTTCCTCATACCCGAACAGTTCGCTCTCCAGCAGAGATTCCGGAATGGCGCTGCAATTGATGCTCCGGAATGGGCGCTGCGCCCGCGGGCTGGCGTTGTGAATGGCACGAGCGAACAGACCCTTGCCGGTTCCGCTCTCGCCGGTAATGAGCACCGTAGAACGGCTTTTGGCAATCCGGCGGGCGTGCTCTATCAGCTGCTTCATCTTGGGATTCCTGGTGATGATCCCTTCGAAGTGAAACGCCGGCTCGCTGTACACGTACTGGCCCAGTCGCTGTGCCTGGTGGTAGGTGCGGAAAACCCCGATAACTCCTCCCATTCCGCTGGGAGTCATGATGGGCTCCACCGTGCCGATCAGCCCAAGGTGCTGCTGTCGGCGTCCGTCCACCACCATGCTGAATTCCTGCTCGCTGACCACTCGACCAGTGCGTAGCACCTCCAGTAACGGCAGCTGAGGCAGCACCTCCCCCACATGACGACCTACCACGTCCATGGCTGGCCTACGAAATACTCTCTCCGCCGAAGCATTGAAATGGGTAACCTTTCCCTCCGAGTCCACAGTCACCACAGCGTCCGGAAGGGCGTTGAGGATGGTGCGCAGCTGGGTGGCTGCCAGATGGCGTCGCTGAGTCACTTCTTCCTGACGGACGCGGCAGGCTAGCATGCGGGCCAACACGGTCAGCAGCTGGCGGAGTCCTTCCAACCCGGAAAGCAAGGTGAACCGCTGACGGGCATTGAAGGCCACCAGGGAGATGACCCCTATTGCTTCCCCTTCTAGCACAATGGGAACGCTGAGCACGGCGGTCTCCGAACAGCTCAGCCGGGAGCGGCAATCCCGGCATAATTCACTCACCCCCGGCTCACCGATGAAAATCTCCCGGATCTCGCGGACCACCGTGTAAAAAGCGGCGCCCACCGGCACTTTCAGGCCCACGCTTTTCGCCAGCTGACCGGTCCCTGCCAAGCGCACTCCCGTGCTGTCCACTACAGTGACCTCGATTCCCACCGATCTGGCCAGCGCGTCCGCCAGCTCCGTCAACTCATTTCGCAAAACTTCCAAACCAGCCACCAGTACCACCTCCTTTCAGCTTCCACAGGAGGTGGCTCTCTTCCTGCCCCTGAGAAACGAGCGGCACCGACGTGTTGAGATGATACACGTCACCATGGTTCAGCCGGTACGGATGCTGCCGGGCGAGTGGGGGTGGCCACAAACGCGCGCCGCCTGGACCACCAGGGCACAGTCAAGTCGGGCCCGGAGGATGTCGCAACTGAGAGCATCCGGCCACAGGAGATCTCCAGTGAGCAGGTGATTGTTAGCATGACAGCCGCCGCCGCAGTGAAATCGGGCCCAACAGGTGCGGCAGGTAGCCTTCCGATAAACGTGAGCATCGGCAAAGCGCTGACGTAACTCCCGGTTGGTGATCCCCTCCCACACGGTGCCCATCCGGAATTCCCTTCTGCCCACGAACTGATGACAGGGGTACAGCTCTCCAGTGGGGGTAACCGCCAGGTAATCCACACCTGCCCCGCAACCTGCAAGGCGCTTGTACAGACAGGGCCCGCCCTCCGGATCGAGCCTAAAGTGATAGAAATCCAACTCCCAACCTTCCCGCAGTGCCTCCAAGCATAACTCGGCCACCTTCCGGTACTCCCCCCTGATGGTATCCAGGTGCTCGGGCTTCAGGGAGTACTCATCCTCGGGACGGGCCACCACCGGCTCCAGCGAAATCCGCCCAAAACCCAGGCGCACCAGCGTGGCCACATCTTGGCTGAAATCCAGGTTGGCGGACGTGTAGGTCCCCCGCACCCAGTAATCCAGCCCTTCAACCCCACGCAGCAGTCGCAGGGCACCCTCCAGCGCGTCGCGCCAAGATCCCCGGCCGTCGCGGTAATGCCGAAACCGGTCGTGCACCGCCTGCCGGCCGTCCATGCTCAGGATCACCGATATCCCGTGCTGTCGCACCAGAGCGACGAACTCATCGTCCACCAGTGTGGCGTTGGTGGTGATGCTGAAGCGGACGTCCTTGCCCAAACTCCGAGCGCGCTCGCGGGCATACGCCACGGTGGCGCGGACTACGGCGAGATTCAGTAGCGGCTCCCCTCCGAAGAAATCGAGCTCGCACAGCCTGCGCGTGCCCGATTCCTGCATCAGGAAGTCAACGCTCCGCCGGGCCACCTCCCACCTCATCAGCGGACCGGCCTCGGTAACGAAGCAGTACTCACACCGGAGATTGCACTGACCGCTCACCAACAGGCACAGGGCCTTCACCGGCACGTCGCGCCTGCCCTGGTAGCTGGATTCCATGCGATCCCGGACGCCAAACTGGCCCCGCGCCCGCAGCTCGTCCAGCTCCTCGAGTACCGCCGCTACCTCCTCCCGCGGCCAGACTCCGCTGAGGGCCTCCACCACCTGGCGGTGGTTGGTGCCGTCAAAGTAATCCAGTACCTCCCACGCCACTCGGTCGAGCAGGTGCAGCGACCCGCTGTTCACATCCAGCAGGACCCGGTGAGCCCCCAGCTGGCACCGGTGCCAGTCCACGTCTTCTCGCAACCGCCGCAGAGCGCTCACCTACCGGCGCGGCACTCCTGATGACCCACCGTGCAGGAAGTCTTGCAGGCCGACTGGCAGGAAGACCTGCATTCTCCGCAGCCAGTGCCGCCAGGCCGCTGCAGTTTTCCCTCCCACACGGTCCTGATGTGCTTTTTCTTCACCCCTCATTCCCCTCCAGGACCTCAAAACTTCAGTATCCACCGCAGGGCGACGTGGTTAGCCCTGGGACACCTGGAACTTCGCCTCGTCCAGCTCCGCCAAAGCAGCGGCCACCCTCTGACGCAGCGACTCCTTCCGCTGCTGGTCTTTGAGCGATTCCAGATTAATCTCCACATTGAGGATGGCAGCCTGTACCCCCGCAACCGCCAGGAGCGCCGCCACTTCGGCGTCGCTGGCCGCGCGGGGGTTACCGTGCTCCCGCATCACTTTCGCCAACCGAGCGCATTCCACGCACAATTCCGCAGTACGCATGGGCACCTCGGCGGCCACCGCCAGAGCTGAATCCAGCGCCAGGGCGCGCTCCGCCTTCTGGGCATCGGTGTCCCGCGGCATGCGCAACGCTCGCATTACCTCGTCGAAGGCCAGAGCGTCCTTCTCCACCAGGGAGAGTAGCTCATCCCGTAACTGGCATGCCCGGCCCAAAGCCGGCCTGATGAGATCCTCACGCTCGCGGAAGCGGCGCCGGCCCACCGTCAAGTTGCCCACCATGGCCACCAGGGCCGCGCTCAGGGCGCCGGCCAGCGCCGCCACGCTGCCGCCCCCCGGAGTCGGCGAGTCTGCTGAGACCTGCTCCAGAAAACCGCGCACCGTCTGATCCAACAATGCCGAGTGCGAGCTCTTGCTGTTCACGTGGGCTCTCCCTCCAGGGTGCTCCATATTCGCCTTTCCAGCACCTGCTTCCTGTCGAATCCCTGCAGACGCAGGCAGTACTCCGCCGCCTCAACCAGCGCATCGAGGGGAACCAATCCCACGATTTCGCTTCCCAGCACCCGCACCCCGTACCGGGACGCCTCCGAGCGCACCACCTCGAACACCCGGTGCAGGGGCGCGGTTCGGTAGTCGCACACGTTGATGCTCACCTGCGCGATCCCCCGGTCGGAGATCATGACCCCCAGGGCGCGCACGTCCCGGAATCCCCCGCTGCTGCCCCGGATGGCCCTGGCGATCTTGCGGGCGATGGTCACGTCGGAGGTGTCCAGATTGATGTTGAAGGCGATGAGGGGCGCCCGCGCCCCCACCGCGGTGGCACCCGCAGTGGGATGCATCCTCGCCTCGCCGAAGTCCGGCTGCCGGTGGGGCAGGTGGATCTCGGCTTTCAACCCCTCGTACTGTCCCTTCCGCACTGCTGCCAGATCACGCCGCTCCGGGCGCGTCGCCGCCTCTCCGTACAGGTACACGGGAACCCCCAGCTCCTGCGCTATCCGGCGTCCGACCTGGCGGGCCAGGCTCACGCAATCCCGCATGCTCACCCACTGAACGGGGACGAAGGGGATGACGTCCACCGCTCCTATGCGAGGGTGTTCCCCCTGGTGCTCCTCCATGTTGATGAGTTCGACGGCCCTCTGCGCTCCGCGGAAGGCGGCTTCCGCCGTCGCCTCCGGCTCTCCGACCAAGGTGACCACCAGGCGATTGTGGTTGGGGTCAGCATGCTGATCGAGCACCCGGATCCCCGGCACCTCTCTCAGAGCGTCCACGATGGCATCGATAACCTCGGGCCGCCGACCTTCGCTGAAGTTGGGGACGCACTCCACGATCTTCCTCACCGCGACAAACCTCCTTTCACCGCTCCACCACCACCTGACCCCGCTTGATGACCATGCGCACCAGGTTGGTCCCCAACCGGTAGCACAGATACTTGTAGTTGGGCGCCTCGAACACCACCAGGTCGGCCAGTTTGCCCGGCTCTATGCTGCCGATGTCATGAGCCCGACCTATTGCCCATGCCGCATTGATGGTCACCGCATTGACGACCTCCGCTGGCCGCATACCCAGGCACAGGCACCCCATCACCATGATCAAGGGGAGGGAATTGCAGGGGCAGGTTCCCGGATTGAAATCCGTTGCCAAGGCCACCGCCACCCCGCGTTCCAGCATGCGGCGCGCGGGGGCGTGACGACCGCCCAGCACGAACGACGTGCCCGGCAACAAAACTGCCACCACCCCGGACGCGGCCAGGCGATCGATGCCCTCGTCCGATACCGCCACCAGATGGTCGGCACTGGCCGCCTCCAGCTCCGCTGCCAGTTCCGCTCCTCCTTGTGGATGTATTTCGTCTGCATGCACTTTCAACCCCAAGCCCAGCTGGCGGGCCCGGGTAAGTATGCGGCGGGACTGCTTCAGGTCGAAAACACCGGGTTCGCAAAACACATCGCAGAACTCGGCCAGCCCGTCGCGCGCCACCGCGGGCAGCATTTCCTCCACCACTTGATCCACGTAGCGCTCGGGGGAACCCGAGTACTCCTCAGGGATGGCGTGAGCGCCCAAGAAGGTGGGAACCAGGTCCAGGGGGTGGCGTGCGTTAACCTCCCGTACCGCAGCCAGCTGCTTTAGCTCGTGTTCCAGACTCAGGCCGTACCCGCTCTTCGCTTCCGCCGTGGTGGTGCCCTGTGTGAGCATTTCCCAGGCACGCTGCAGCCCCACGCGGACCAGCTCCTCCAGGGAAGCAGCCCGCGTTGCCCGCACTGTACTCAAGATGCCACCGCCCGCCCGCAGGATGTCCAGGTAAGTGAACCCCCGGAGTCTCAGCTCCATCTCTTCTTCCCGCCAGCCGGCAAAGATCAGGTGAGTGTGAGGGTCCACAAGGCCCGGCGTCACCACCTGCCCGTCCGCGTTCACCACCCGGGTGCGGGGCCCACAACGCACGCTCCGCAGAACCTCCTCCGTCGGGCCAACTGCCGCGATGCGCTCGCCCACCACCGCCACCGCCCCGCCCTCGATGATCCCCAGCTGTAGCATCTCCTCCCCCACCTTCGGCCTCTCTCTGGCCGGGGCGCAGGTGAGCAGCTGAGCCGCATTCACCACCAGCAGGTCCACTTCCGCCGCCAAACCACAGTGCATCGCCATCACCCGGAAACTCTGTCTTCGACATGGCCAGCGCCGATCCTGGTGGCCTACGCCTGCAGCCCGGGCAGCTCGCTCCTGCAGGGAACCCGGCTCGTCCTCCGCCTCGACGCCCAGGTCAACGCGCGTCAGCCCTGGCCATCCAGCCCATGGTTGTGCTCAGCAGCTGCGGAGCGGCTGGCGCGCCAACCACCCGAGCCTGGCTGACGTCGGCCCACTTCCTCGTCTTCTCGGCCAGGAACCGAGAATATCCTGCCCCCGCACTACTTCGGTCCGGATCCAAAGGTCGATGCGCGAACCGCAGGGAAACGCGCTCCCGAAGAGGAATAGTAATTTCCTGGCAGGATATGGGCGGTAATGCCCCCTCTCGGGTGACAAACACTGAGATAGGAGTGACGAGGATGCATTTTGCATATGCGGGCGATTACAGCAGTCCCACTTTGAGCCGGTTTGCGCAACAGCTGCGCGAAACCCTCCAGGATCTCGGCCATCACTACCATGACCGGGTCACGGAGGACGTGACCCTGGTGGTGAACTTCACCGACGCCAAGCGACCGCGGGCCTTCCGCCGAAGGTCGCAGGCAGTATTCGTGGTGTCGGTGGTGGAAGTGGACGAGGAGCCCGAGGACGTACTGAAGACGGCCTATCCGTTGCTCATACGCACGCTCTCCAACCTGCTACTTTACCTGGTCAACCACGACGACGGTTGGACAACCCATTTCGTCACCCTGGAGCAAGGAACCTACAGCATCCCCGAAAGGCCAGCGGACGGCCGAGCATACTACTCCGCCGTATCCTCCCGCCTCCTTCCCCTGGCCACCTCCACCCTGGTGATCAACAACCGGTTCGTCCCCGACCTACCACCTGAGCTGTGGGAGGGAAACGAAACAACCCGGGAAATCACCTGGGCGGGCAAGAAACTGGACGCCATGGGGCTGTTGCCTGCCCCCTTTCCCATAGAAGAGTTGCTTCCCGAACGAGACTTCCGGCATGTCAGGCGCCTTTACGGGATCGGGGGACTGAGCTACGGAAACCTCAGCGCGCGGCACGATGCCCGCAGCTTCTGGATGAGCGCCAGCGGCGTCGACAAGTCCAACCTGCGGACCATCGGCCGGGACATCCTGCTGGTCACTGGATATGATCCGGAAGAAAACGCCATGATCTTGAGCGTACCCCCCCACGTGGAGCCACGGCGGGTGTCGGTGGATGCCATCGAGCACTGGATGATCTACACTGAGCACCCCGAGGTGGGAGCCATCGTTCACATACACGGCTGGATCCCGGGCGTGCCGTCAACGGTGATCAACTATCCCTGCGGCACCTACCAGCTGGCCAAGGCGGTGGCCGAAATCGTCCGCCAGGCGGAGGACCCCGCCCAGGCGGTGGTGGGATTGAGGAACCACGGACTGACCATCACCGGTCGCAGCCTCCGGGACGTCTTCGAGCGCATCGAAGGTAAGGTGGTTCGCCAGGTGCCCATGACCTGAGTGTCAACAGTACAAGCGGAAATTATTGGAGTCACGAGCAGCTCAATAGAGGGGCAGTATGGGGAAAGTGCCCTCCAATCGGCGGCGAAACTAGCAGGAGTTTTCCGGCTGTTCGTCGAAGTCGTAGGTGCAGCAAGCGGGAGGCGAACGGTGTTGCCGGTCCAACCCCAGACACTGTTTTGGGTAGGGCACGCCAAACTGCCGCGGGGAATGCCGGCCCAGTCGGTGTACGATACCCTTGGTTTGGCGGTGGAGACTGACCCCAAGTACTTCGTCATATTGCGTGCCTCCTGCACACTGGCCACGGCTCATGGTCAAGAATTCATCTCTTCGCTGCTGATAGGTTTCAGCCTGTTGGACGGCATAGAGGGCCCGATACGAGTGATCCAGGAAAGGTATTTCGGCAAGGGCAAGAACGCCATCATTGCTGCCCTCAAAGACCTGTACCAGGACTTCCTCGAGTACCGTATGGGCCGTGAAGATGAAGGAGGCCGCAGGGAGCAACCGTCTCGGCCCGAGGGACCGGCATGAAAAGCTCGTACCTGACGCTCTGGGCAGTGCGCACGGCCAGAGCTAGCCGCTGAGGTCTTCCATCGGTGGTCGGAGGGATCCGACCCCTCCATGGCAGACCAGCCCAGCGAGCTGACGCGGGGCTGGTTTTTGCATCACCGGCCCCGACCTGAGGGGGTGTTCCCCAGACGCTCACACACTGCCCGACCAATTCAACCAGTGGGAGGGGGAAGAATGCGAAAGAGTTTGCTGATGGTGCTGGTGGCAGTCATTTGCCTGGCTCTGTTGGCGTCGGGTTGCGCACCCGAAGCGCAGGAAGAAGCCAAGCCCCAGGCAGAGGAGAAGGCGGCCGAGGAGGCGGTGGCGAAGTATCCGGAGCGACCCATTCAGCTGGTGATACCCTATAAACCGGGCGGAGCGACTGACATCATCTTCCGTCTGGTGTGCAAGTACGCAGAAAAGCATCTGGGACAACCCATAGTCTGCGTGAACATGCCTGGAGCCACTTCCACGGTGGGCTCGCGTCACGTCAAGGAAGCGCGACCCGACGGATACACGTTGCTCGGTAGCCACGATGTCATCGCCACCGCGTTCTACTCGGGAGTCGTGGACTACGCTTTCGAGGCTTTTGAACCCATCTGCCTCATTACCTCCACTCCGAACATCGCCACCACCCATTCGGACTACCCCTGGAACACCATGAAGGAACTGCTGGAGGAAGCCAAATCCAAGCCAGGAGAGATCGTATGGTCCACCACCTTTGGGTCCACCGACCACTTCTTCATACTGGGCATCCTGGAGGCCGCTGGCGTGTCCAAGGACGTCCTGCGGTTGGTAGGCTATGAAGGAACCGGGCCCCAGCTGACCGCGCTTCTGGGCAAGCACACCCACGGGTGCATGGCCAACGTGGCCTCCGCCATGGGACATGTCGAGGCAGGAGACTTGAAATTCCTGGGAGTGGCCTGGGAGAGCCGGCTGCCGCAGATCCCGGACGTACCCACGCTGAAGGAGCAGGGAATTGACTTCGCCCACGCCACCAATCGCGGGGTATTCGCGCCCAAGGGCACGCCCGAGGGAATCCTCAAGAAGATCGAGGAGGCATTCCGCAAGGCGATGGAAGACCCCGAGTGCAAGGCCAAGATCGAGGAGATGGGCACCCTGGTCAACTTCAAGCCCCGCGAGGAATACGTGAAATTCCTCGACGAGCTGATGAAGAAATACGACAAGCTGGCGCAAATGATGAAGTGAGGGGTTAAGCACGGCTCCGGCGAGCCCTGGGCAGGCGAGGCAGCCCGGGGCTCGCGGAGCCCTACGGGAGGTGGTCAAGACGAGAAAGTGGGATGCGGTACTGGCTGTGGTGATGCTGCTGTTGGTCGCCTTCATGTACTGGCATACCTACGCGCTTCCCCAGGCGGGCAAGTGGGACCGTCTGGGTCCGGCGGCCTGGCCGCGGATGGTCCTGATGGTGCTGGGCCTTCTCTCCCTCATATTGCTGGTGACCAGTCTTGCCGCCGGGCGAGCGCAGCCGTCCCGGCAGCCCAAGGAGCGGCCATCCGGTGAAGGCTCCACCCAAGAAAGCCGAAGCAACCGGGCCAAGGCGCGACTGGCAGTGACCATCTTCGCCCTCATGTTCGCATACATACTGATCATCCCCAAACTGGGCTTCGTGCTCTCCTCGATACCGTTCCTGGTGGGCTGTCAGTGGATCCTGAGTCCGCGCCAGACGCGTCTTCTCCCGGGCATGGTGGTCCTGGCAGTAGCGCTGACCCTGGTGGTCAATTACGTGTTTGCGCGGTACCTGGGCGTGTATCTGCCCAGCGGGATCCTGCGCTAGACGGGGAGGTGATTCACGGTGGAGTTCTTGATCCAGGCTGCGGCCGAAGTTTTCACCGCCAAGGTGCTGGCATTGATCACCCTGGGAGCCCTGGCGGGGATCATCGTGGGAGCCATACCCGGTTTCACCATCACCATGGGAATTGCCCTCACCCTGCCCTTCACCTTCGGCATGTCACCCATTGAAGGACTGGCCACCATGCTGGGGGTGTACGTGGGCGGGTATTCTGGAGGGCAGATCTCGGGCATACTGCTGGGCATTCCGGGCACTCCCTCCTCAATATGTACCACCTTCGACGGGCATCCCATGGCCAAGAAGGGTCAGCCGGGCCGGGCGCTGGCGCTGGGGGTGATCTCCTCCTTCCTGGGAGGGCTGGTGGGGGCGGTTGTGCTCATCATCACCGCCGTGCCCATAGCCCGATTCGCCCTGCGGTTTGGTCCCTGGGAGATCTTTTCCTTGATCGTCTTCGCCCTCACCCTCATAGCATCCTTGGGTTCCAAATCCCTCACCAAGGGGCTGATGGCGGGGGCCTTCGGACTGCTGTTGGCCACCTTCGGCATCGATCCGGTGGCGGGACAGCTGCGCTTCACCTTTGGGCTGCACGAGCTCACCGACGGGTTCGAGTTCCTGCCCGTGCTGATCGGGCTGTTCGCGCTGCCTCAGATGATCGACGCGGCGGCTCGCGGACGCACCGAGACCAAGCAAGTCGATTCCAGTTTCATCGAAGGGAGCATCCAGGTACCCTGGCTGGCAGGCCTGCGCGAGGTACTGAGCCAGTGGGTGAACCTGGTGCGCTCGGGATTAATCGGGTGCATGGTGGGAGCCTTGCCGGCAGCGGGAGGAGTGACTTCCAACTTCCTGGCCTACGACCAGGCCCAGAAGATGTCAAAGCACCCCGAGAAATTCGGCACCGGCATCCCCGACGGCATAATCGCCTCGGAGGCGGGCAACAACGGGACCGCCGGGGGTTCGCTGATTCCCACCATCGCGCTGGGGATACCGGGCAACGCCATCACCGCGGTGATGCTGGGAGCCCTGATACTGCACGGGATCACCCCCGGACCCATGCTGCTGCGGCATGAGCCAGTCCTGGTCTACGGGGTATTCATAGCGCTCATAGTGGCGCACTTTTCCATGTTGCTGCTGCAGATAGTGGGACTGAGGGGATTTCTGCGCATCGCCAAGGCGCCCAGCTTCAGCCTGGTCCCAGCCGTCCTCACTTTGTGCGTGGTAGGGTCCTTCGCGCTGAACAACAGGTTCTTCGACGTCTGGGTATTCCTGCTCTTCGGGCTCATCGGATACCTGCTGAGCCGGCTGGGAGTTCCCCTGGCCCCCGTGGTGCTCGGGCTCATCCTCGGCCCCCTGGCAGAAAGCAACCTGCGCCAGGCCCTGATGATCAACCCCAATCCCAACCTGTTCTTCACCAGGCCCATATCCGCGCTGTTCCTGGGGATCTCCCTGCTCTCCATCGCCTATTCGGCCTGGCAGATCATGAGGCAGCGCAAGCGTACCCTGGCGGAGACCGGTTGAATCGGAGGAGGTAGACGATGCAGAGGAAATACCACCAGGTAGCGTTAGGTAAGCGCGGCATGGTAGCCTCCGCCCATCCCCTGGCCTCGCTGGCCGGCCTGGACGCGCTGCGGGAGGGAGGCAATGCCATGGACGCCTGCGTGACCATGGCCGCCGTCACTTCCGTGGTGATGCCCGACATGTGCGGCCTGGGAGGAGACGTCTTCGCCATATATTGGGACGCCAGGACCCGGCGAGCCCATGCGTTGAACGCCAGTGGGATTGCCCCCCGGGGGGCGACGCTGGAGTTCTTTTTGCAGCGCGGTTACCGGAAGATGCCGCTTGATGGCATGCTCTCGGTGGCAGTCCCCGGTGCGGTCGCCGCCTTTGAACGGGCGTTGCGCGAATTCGGCACCTTCTCCCTGGGACGGGCATTCCGCCCGGCGATAGAACTGGCCCGCGACGGCTTCCCGGTGACCCCACGTCTGCACCGGCGGATCGGCGAATATCAGAACAAACTGGCCAAGTTTCCCGCCACCGCGCGCATTTTTCTCCCCGGCGGTCGGCCGCCGGCCATCGGCGAGCTGCTGGTACAGAAAGACCTGGCCCAAACCATGGAGATGATCGTCGAGGGCGGAAGTGAGGCCTTCTACCGGGGTCCGTTTGCGCAAGCCTTCTACCGCTGCTCGCGGGAGTCCGGTGGCCTGTTTCAGGGCGATGAGCTGGAGGAAGAAGTGGTGGAGGTATACGAGCCCTGGAGCACCACCTACCGGGGGTATGAGGTGTTGCAGACGGGCCCCGTCTCTCAGGGACTGATCATGCTGGAAGAACTCAACCTCCTGGAGGGATTCGATCTCGCGGGATATGATCCCCTCCATCCCCTGGTGGTTCACCTGATGGTGGAGGCCAAGAAAGTGGCCTTCGGCGACCGCCTTGCACGGGCGGGAGACCCCCGCTTCATCAAAACCGATCTGAGAGAGCTGATATCCAAAGAGTACGCCGCCAAGCGACAGCAAATCATCGATCCCCAACGGGCCATGGACTGCCAGCCGGGGCCGGAGACGCTGGGGGATACCACGTATTTCTGTGCCGTTGACGGGCAGGGTAATGCCTGCTCCTTCATCCACAGCATCTCCATGGCCTTCGGCTCCGGGGTGGTGGTTCCTGGGACTGGTGTGTTGCTCAACAACCGGGCTGGCCGAGGCTTCGTGCTGGACGCCGAACACCCCAACTGCATCGCTCCTGGCAAACGCACCATGCACACCCTCAACTGCTACATGGTCTTGCGCGAAGGTGTCCCATACCTGGTGGGGGGCACGCCGGGGGGAGATGGCCAGCCACAGTGGAACCTGCAGGTACTGGTCAGCTTGCTGGACTTCGGCCTCAGCGTGCAGGAGGCGGTCGATCTGCCTCGCTGGCTCAGCTTTCCCGGTACCGACCCCGCCCACATCGACAACCCACTGGAACTCAGGATGGAGGAGAGGTTCCCCCCCGAAACCCTGCGGGTGCTCACCGCCAAAGGTCACCGGGTCAGGAAGGTGGCACCGTGGGGATGCGGCGGCGCCGCCCAGCTGATCATGATCGATCCTGACAGCGGGCTTTTGCTGGGTGGATCGGATCGACGGGCAGAAGGCAACGCCCTCGGATACTGAAACCACAGGAGCTGAGGGCCCGGGGTGGGCCGGGCCCTCAGCTGTATGGCTGAGCGCGAACCCTCTCCCCGGTCACCATGTAGATGACCCACTCTCCCAGATTAGTGGCGTGATCAGCGAGGCCTTCGAGGTACTGAGCCGCCAGCAGCAGGTGGGTCGCCCGCTCGATGGTGCGGGGATTCTCCATCATGATGATCAACAACAGATCACGGAACACCTGGGCGTAGATGGTCCACCTGGTCATCGGACTCAATAACAGCGCGGGCAGCTTCCACGTTCTCGTTGACGTAGGCGTCCAAGCTCTCACGCATCATTGCCTGGGCCAGCTCGGCCATGTGCGGGACATCGATCAGGGGTTTTATCAGTCGCTGGCCGTGCAGGGCGATAGTCACCCGCCCGATATCCACCGGGTGACCGGCCATCCCCTCCAGGTCGGTGATGATCTTCAGCGCCGTCCCTATCACTCTCAGATCCTTAGCCATGAGCTGCTGGAGGACCAGCAAGGACAGACACCGGCTCTTATATCCAGCTCCGGTTGGTCGATGGCATCATCCCCACGGATTACCGCTCCGGCTCGCGCCTCCTAATTTCCCGGTACAAGTCCAGGCCGTCCACCTCCGGCAATATCAGATCCGAGATCACCAGGTCACCGCGCCCCCGGTCCAGCTTCCGCAACGCCTTTTCTCGGCGCTGGCAGCGGCAACCGCCTCGAACCCAGCCCGCTACAGGTTGAAGGTGACCAGTCGCACGATGTGTTTCTCGTCGTCCACCATCAGTACTCTCGGTTTCCCCAGAAACCGCAACTCCTCGTCCTACGGCGCCGGAAGGATCGGCAGCCCTCGCAGGAGAATCAAGGCCGTGAGCATCCGGGCACTTTCCACCCAGAGAGGATGGTGACGGTGAAGATCTCTCGCGGCTCCGGCCTGCCAGCACCGGACAGTCTTGGCCGCTCTATCGCCCGCGCTGTTGGATTCTCCACCGCGTTCTGGCTGGCCTGCCTGGCCAACCTCGCGTTTTTCTCCTCTCTGCACCTCATGCTTCCAGTGTTGCCCCTGTACCTGGTGCACCTGGGCGCAGACGAGTCGGTGGTGGGCCTGTCGGTGGGAGCTTTCACCGTGGCTGCGGTGTTGATGCGGCCGATGACCGGCTGGGCCACCGACCAGTGGGGGAGGAAGCGCTTGATGCTGCTGGGTGCGGCCATCTTCACCGTTGCCGCCTTCAGCTACCCCTGGCTGCAGTCGGTGGCGCTGGTACTGGCACTTCGACTGCTCCACGGCGGAGGCATCGCCTGTTTCACCACCGGGGGGAGTACCTACGCGACGGACGTGGCTCCCCAGCAGCGGCGCGGTGAGGCGCTGGGGATCTACGGGCTGTTCAGTAACCTGGCCATGGCCTTCGGGCCGGCACTGGGCGGTCTGGTTCATCAGGCTCGAGGCTTCAAGGTGCTTTTCTATCTGTGCGCCGCGTCAGCCGCAGCAGCGGTGGGCTTCTGTCTGGGTCTGCCCGAGGTGACGGCTGGCCGGCGAAGATCCAGCAGACTCACCCTTGTCAACCCCTCGGCCATCCTTCCCGCCGCCATATATTTCACCTACGCGTTCAGTTATGGTTGCCTGGTGACGCTGCTACCGCTTTACTGCGCCCGGCTGCAGGTGATCAACCCGGGGCTGCTCTTCAGTACCTTCGCGGTCACCGTGGCGCTAAGTCGCATCCCGGGTGGTAAACTATCGGATCGGGCGGGCCGGCTGGCGGTGATCGTGCCCGGTGCGCTGCTGGTCGGCGCGGCCATGCTGCTCTTTGGCCGGGCCCGGACGCCACTGCATTTCCTGCTGGCGGCGGGGCTGTACGGTGCGGGCGCGGGAGGCGTTTACCCGGGGACCATGGCCCTCACCGCGGACCGGGCGACGGGATCCCAGCGGGGATCGGCCTTCGGAACCCTGTTTGCTGCCTTTGACCTGGGAATAGGGGCGGGAGCGGTGACCCTGGGGGCTCTGGCCGCCCGTACGGGATCATATCCTCTGGCTTTCATCACGGCGGCAGTGGTGTCCCTCCTGGGGGCCGGTGCCGCTCTCGGGCACGCCCACTGGAATCGAAAGAGGGCGTCCAATGTCAAGGCACATGGTGTTGGGCCCTCGAGCTGACTGGAGACGACCACCGGGCAGGAGACTGCCACCATCAGAGCCAAACGAGTGTGAGATAAGGAATGTGCACCGAATGCGAAAGGACCTGATGCCAGGAATGCCCAGTGGTACCGACCTGCGTGGAGGGGTTGAAGTGCTGCCACTGATCTTGAATTTGGCAGTCACCTTCGCCAAAGTGGGAATGTTCACCTTTGGGAGCGGCTATGCCATGCTGGCCTTGCTGCAGCAGGAGGTGCTCCATCGCCGCGCCTGGCTCACCCCGCAGGAGTTCGCCGACATCGTTTCGGTGGCGGAGGTCACTCCCGGCCCCATCATGGTCAACATAGCCACCTTCGTGGGTTACAAAGTGGCGGGACTGCCAGGGGTGCTGGCCGCCAATGCGGGACTCATCACACCTCCGATAATGGCCATCCTGCTGCTGACCATGGTGTACCTCCGCTACAGCGACCAGAGGTGGCTGCGCGCCGCCTTGAGCGGGCTGAGGCCGGTGGTGGTGGCACTGATATTGGTGGCGGTGGTCCGTTTGGCTCAGGCTTCCTTCCCTGGTGGCAGCAGCTGGCGGCTGGTGCTGACCGCGGCCCTGTTTACAGCTGCCTTCGCCGCGGTGTACCTCCGCTGGGCAAGCCCCATTTGGGCCGCGCTGGCGGGTATCGCGGTGGGTCTACTGTTCTTCCGATAACATCCCGACGGCAGGTTCAGGTGGCGGGGTGTTTCTTCAGCACCTCGTGTAGCCGCTGCAGCTGTTCCTGTAAATCAGGAGCCAGACGGAGCGCCTCCCGCAGCAGCTTTTCAGCCGCCTCCTCCCCCTGCTGACGCCCGGCCACCAATCCCAGGTATAACAAAGCCTCCCCTTTGACCCGGCGGTCCCGAGTGCGCGATGCATACTCCAGATCCTGCTGGGCCTCCGACAGTTCACCCAGCCAGAAGTGACAGATCCCGGTCTCCAGCGCCAGCGCCGGGGTCCTTTCCGGTAGCCGCCGGTGCCCCGCCCGCTCCGGCTCCCCATCCCGCACTTGGCGCATCTCTTCCCCCACACTCACCGCCCGGCGCAAATGAGCCCGGGCCAAATCCTCCCGCCCCGCCGTCAGCAGCATTTCTCCCACCAGACGATGAGCGCGGGCAAGATCCTCGTAGCGCTGGGGATGGTGAGGGTGCAGCTTGAGCGCCCGCTCCAGCTGGCTCAGCCCGGCGAATGGATTGCCCACCCGCAGACAGAATGCTCCGTACAGGGCCCGGTAGCTGGGGTTGTACGGCTCGAGGTCCAGGGCTCGGCGGAAGTACTCGTCGGCGACCTTCAGTCCCACTGGCGAGCCCTCGGCGCGGGCCAGATGCTCGTTACAGTGAGCCAGATCCATCCAGAAGGAAGCCTGCCACGGGTCATAACGGGCTGCGCGCCTGAACGCCTCCCGGGCTTCCGATATGCGACCTTCCTTCATCAGGCGGACCCCCGCCTGGCCGTGGGCAAAGCCCGCATAAAGCACCAGGGACAGCACCAGGACCCCGGCCGTGAAGCACGCAACCACTGCCCGCCACCAAGAACGCGGACGCCTTGTCCTTTTCTGGCTCCCTGAAACAGCGTCCGCCCGTACCAGTGCTGCCAGGCAGAACAGGTACAGACTGATGCCGGCCAGCGACAGGTTGAAATCCAGCACGCTGTGAAGCAGCAGACCCACCCCACCGGGGACCAGCCCGGCCACCAACCACAGGGGAGCCCGCTCACGCACCGCCCGAAATGCCAGCTGTGCCACCCCGGCCCAGAATGCCAACCAGGCGGTAAGCCCCACCACGCCCGTCTCCACCCAAACCTGTGCGAAGTGGTTATGGACCTCCTTGGTCCAGTAGCCCCAGCTCTGATGGCCGAGATAAAGTGCCTTCCATCCCCCTCCCCCCGCCCCCAGGAAAGGTCTCTGGGCTCCCAAGACCAGCGCGTCCCTGGTCCAGACCAGCCGTGACCAGGCGCTGAAGGTCCCCGGGTCCAGTTCGCGCAGACGACTGAGCAGCCGGGCGGGGAGCAGCTTGGAGAGATGAAACCCCAGCTCCTGGCTACCCCCGGGTCCGGTCAACACGATATTCCGGTAGACCGCCCAAGTACCAGCATGCTGGTTCCGAAGCAGCAGATGAATTCTCTGGGTGTCAGCCCGGGTGGTGAATTCCAATCGTACCGACTGCCAGTCATCGTTACCCTTGCCTTGCTGCAGTCCCAACCGGGCCGCCTGGTTAAGTGCGTTGTAACTCCACACCTCCACCCGCCAGTGCCACGGCGCCCCTTCATTGCCTCCCGCCCGCACTTCCAGCTCCAAACAATACGAAGCGTCCGGATTCACCGGGATCCACTCTTCGTACTGTTTCATGCTGCTGGGCTCGGAAGGGGAATGTTCGAGGGCCAGCGGCCGCCCCAGCTGATGATAGGCCATCAGCACGCCGCTGCCCGCTACCACCAGGGCGGCCACCAGACCCACCAGTGCCTTCTGCCGACCGGTGAGGGCCAAAAACGCCCTGCCCAGCAGCGCCAACCCGGCAGCCGCTCCGCCCACCGCGACCAGCACCGCAACGCCGCTCCACCCGCGGCCGATAAACCGGGCGAATAGCGGTATCCCCACCACGGCGGGCGCCGCGGCCGCCACCAGCTGTACGCCCATTCGCAGTCGCCGACCCGACCCCGCCGCGACCAAAGCCAGCAGCAGTACCCCGGGCAGGAGCAACCACGCTCCCCGGGAATAGCTGAAGACGATGGTCAGCAGCACCAGGGACGCTGCCGCCCCCCAGCCCGCCGCTCCCGCCCTGCCGCCATCAGCTCCCAGCCCTAACATGAGGAGCCCGCCCGCGGTGAGGTAGGCAGCCAGGGAGTTGGGATACTGGATGGTGGACGATATGCGCCCACCCTGGTAAGCTCCACGGTAGGACACGATCCCCAGCGCTGCACCCAGGCCCAAAAGGGCCACCCCCAGCGCTGCCAGCGCCACTACTGCCGCCAACCGGCGCCTGATCTGCGATTGTTGAGCCAGCCTGCTGATCATCCAGTACGCCATCACGTACCACGAGTATTTCAGCATCTCCTGGAGGGCGGCTCGCCGATTAACCGCCACCATGCACGAAAGGACATAGGCAATCACTAAGCCGATAGCCGCCCAGTCGGCTAGGCTGTGGGGTCTTAGCGCCGGGTCGCGCCAGCAGGTGGCCAGAAAGACCAGGAAGCCCGCGGCCAGGACCGAGCCGAAGAGGAGCTGCTCGCCGGTGAAGTACAGGCCGCGGAAGTACACGGTGCCGCCGATGAGGGCGACGCAAGCCACCAACAGCAGCCCTTTAAGCTGAACGGCGCCTGGGCCCGCCGACTGGGCCCGTGCGCCACCTCGCGGATCTTTCCTTGCTTTCCGACCAGCAGCAACCAACCTGGCACCTTCTCCTTCCTGCCGATCATAGTACGTTCTTCACCGAGCGGGGGCCTTCCTGCCCCTCCCTGGGGTGGCCCTGGAGCTGTGGCCAGACAGCTCGGGCAGAGCCGGATCCCTTCCCGGCGACGGCGAGGGATTACCGGCTCCTAAAGGCACCAAGCAGGGGGAAGCCGAAGTTTCAGCAATGGGATGGGCAAGACCGGGCCCCGAGGAGCATGCCCGCGGACCGAGGCGGATTGATGCAGTAACAACCGAGCACCCGTGACGCTTCCGCAGCATGCGAGCGCGGCACCCAGGCGGACAGGCTGCGCGTCGCGGTCACGTCCGCATCAGCCGCCTACCTCTGCCGCACGATGTGGACTCGTTCTCCGGGAACCTCAGCCCTGATCAGTCAGCACCGACCAACCATTCAGGTGATGAGTGCCGCCGGGCAACCCATCAACCACACCGCCTGGATGACCGTGGCTCCCCAGCAAGGAAGAGCTGACCGGACGGGAGGGCTGAGAGTCATTCCCCACAGCGCGCTATCCGATACCGTGCAGCCCACCAGTAGCCCGCGGCCGCGGCAGAGCACACGGAGCGCAGCCAGCGGCGCCTGGTGGAGGGATGTGACCACCTCCAGCGGCAGCCGCTCAATGCTCAGCATCACCACTCGCCCCGGCGGGCCCCCATCGTGGAGGACGTCCATCACCACCACCGGCCCGGACGGCAGCTGTAGCAGGGTCCCCACGTCACCGGCGACGCACGTCACCAGGCGCACCCATGGGGGCCAGCGGAACGCCGCCAGGCGCTGCATCAACACCAGGGCAGCCCCGTCGTCTCCTCGCAAGGGACTGCCCAGAGCCACCAGGTATAGCTTTTCGCCTTTCAAATCGCCAGGGCAGAGCCCTTCCAGCCCAAGAGGGCCCGCACCCGTTCTGTCAGCTCCTCCTCGGTTATGGGCCTAACCACGTAGTCGTCGGCCTCCATGGACAGTCCGTCTTCCCGACGCCAGCCGGTCCCTCCCAACCGCTCTCGAGACACGTCGGCAACCAGGATGGGAATGTCCTCGAAGGCGGGGTGGGCCTTGAGAAGGCGACACAGCCGAGGTGCCTCGTCGGGTCGTTCGAGAGTACCCAAAATGATGAGGTCCGCGGGCTGGGCCTGCAACCGTCTCAGCACTTCCGACGACTGGGTGATTCCCACCACCGAACAGCGCGACGAGGAAAGGGCGCGGGAAACAAAGTCCAAGAAGTGCACGTCGCGATCTATCACCATGACCGTGGCCAGCTGCGGCTCCACTCCCAGAGCATCCAAAAGGTCAGGGATATACCTCTCCCACCCCACGGACATGATGTGGATGCCCTGGCAGTACGGGCGAATTTCTTCCACCAACTCGGCGGCAATCTCTATGGCGGTGCGCACCTTGTCCTTGGTCCGGGCCATGCGCTTGATGATGGGCTCGGGGACGAAGACCCCAGGGACGTTCTCGTTCATGTAGCGGGCCATCCGCGCCGACTTCAACAGCATGATGCCGGCAAGAATGGGGACCCGCCGTCCGTTGACCCGCTCCATGAACCGTCGAAATCGCTTGACATCGAAGATCACCTGGGTCTGGAAGAAACGGGCTCCTTGGTCGATCTTCTTCTCCATCTTGAGGATCTGCAACTCCAGTGCCGCCTCCGAGTCCACTCCTGTATTCACCACCGCCCCCACGAAGAAGCTGGGCTTGCCCTGAAGCCGGTTGCCCACCGCGTCGTAGCCTTCCTGCATCTTCCGCAGCACCCACAGCAGCTGGACCGAATCCAGATCGAACACCGGCTTGGCCTGGGGGTGATCGCCCAAGAGGGGATAATCACCGGTGAGCACCAGCACGTTCTCGATGCCCAGCAGGGCCGCGCTCAAGAGGTCCGATTGCAGCGCCAGGCGGTTGCGGTCGCGGCAGGTGATTTGCAGGATGGGTTCCAGGCCCTGCTCTTTCAGGATGTGGCAGGTGGCCAGCGAACCCAGCCTGAGGATGGAGCTCTGCAGGTCAGTCACGTTCACCCCGTCAACCCTGCCTCGCAGCAGGCGCGCGCACTCCAGCACCTCATCCAGTTCAATGCCCTTGGGCGGTCCCACTTCCGCCGTGACCACGAACTTGCCGGACTCCAGAGCCGAACGCAGGCTCATCCGCTTCCCTCCTCACTCTGGCTCACTGGGCTGTAATGGTGGCCTGGTACCTCCTGCTCGATGGCCCACAGGGCCGTGGTGCTCAGTCGGGCAGGTGCCAGCATCTTCCCGTAATCCTTGGGCGGTACGAAGCGGCGCAGCAGGTTGAGCTTGCCCATGCGCTTGAGGCGCGCGTAGATGTCCTCCCAGCCGCACTTGCGATCCGGCTCCGTCTCGCACACTCCCTGCGCGGCTCCCCCGCAAGGCCCGTTCAACAAGCCCTTCGCGCACACCGTCAAGGGACACAGCCCGCCGGTATAATCCAGCACGCACTCACCGCACTCCAGACATCTCTCGGCTCCCTGCCACTTGCCGCGGGTATGCCCAAGCGGCACGGTGTTGCATGCGGGGCGACACACTTTGTCCACGCAGCGTGCAACTGCCTGCACTCCTACTCCACAGGCCATCAGTAGCAGCGAATCCGCTGCCATAACCTCCGCCGCCTTGGGCCGCAGGCGCGACTTGACCAGGGCTTTCTGGCACAGGAAATCTATCACCGCGTACCCAGTGACCTCTTTGCCCCTTTCCTCCAGACGTTGTTTCATCTCCACCACCTGAGGGAGACCACCGGTATGAGCCGCATCAGCGCATCCGTTGCAACCCAGGATGAAGATGCGCCGATCCTCCGCCACCATCTCCAGGATTTCCCGCCAGGGCTTGGGCGCAGTGAGAATCAACGCGTTTCACCTCCTACTTTTTTCAACTCTACCAGGTGTACGGCGCAGGCAAGACATGGGTCGAAGGACCTCACCGTCCTCAAGACCGCCGTAAGATCCTCGTCGTCCGCTACGGGCAGGCCTACCACCGCGCGCTCCATTGGGCCCGGGAGGCCAGCGTGGTCGCGGGGTGAAGCGTTCCAAGTGGTGGGCGAGATGATGCGGTACGAGGCGATCTTGGCATTGCGGATCACCACCCAATGTAATAGCGCTCCCCTCGGCGCCTCGGTCAAGCCAATCCCTTCGCCTTCGCGGGGAACCTCAAACGCCACGCTGGCCGGCTCCCCCGGCGCCACGCTGTCCGCGCACTGCATGGCCCACTGGATCATCAACCAGGCCATGATGGCCCGGGCGAGGTTTCTCCCCATGGTGGAGGAAAGACCCTCCAGATCGGCTCCCGCGCCGGCCAGCAAATCCGCCACCTGGGACCAGAACTCCTCCTGCCCCGCTTGACTGCCCACGAACAGCTGAGCCAGCGGCCCTACCTCGGCGGCCCGCCCCTGGTAACGGGGTGCCTTGATCCAGCTATACCCTTCCGCCTTGCTTTCCATTGGCTCCAGCCGGCTGGGGACTGCCTCCCCGTCCTCCTCCGTCTCGCGATACCAGGATCTGCTGACACCTTCCGAAATCCGTTCCAGCGCCAGTGGGTGCAGCTCGCCCTCGCTGGGCAGGAACCCCGCATATAGAGGCGCTGAATCACAGATCACCCCGGCCCCATAGGCCAGAAAATCGCCGTGGGCAGACCCCATTTGCAGATATTCCGGATAACGCCGGCAGAGGAGCTGGGCATCCGGTAGGTAACATCGCTGGATGAAATCTCGCATTCTCGCGATCCGGAAGCGCCAGGCCAGGATATCATCCTCCCGAGGAACCAGGGGTACGCCTCCCGGCAGGAGACCGGTGCTGTGCGGACTGCGCCCCACGGCCAGGCTGATCACCTCCTGGCCCAGCCGCCAGGTCTCCAGGGCCTCCACGTAATGCCGTCGCATGCGGTCCAGCTCTTGATCCACCAAGCGCCGATCTTCGGTGGTGGGACCGAACAATCCCACGGCGTGCGGCACCGGTGAGAAATAGTCCAGCCCACCGAGAACGTAAAAGTGCAAGATGTGATCTGCCGCGTGCTGTACGGCCATCACCATGCCGCGGATGAGCTCCCCATTCCTGGGCACCGCTTCCCGCATGCCGGCCGCCGCCTCCAGGGCCAGGCACGCGGCAATGCCATGCGATTGAGGGCACACACCGCACACGCGCTGGGTGATCACCGGGGCATCTCTAGGATCTCTACCGCGCAGGACCAGTTCCACTCCCCGGAAGAGAAGTCCAGAGCTCTCCGCACGCACCACCCGCCCGTCGGAAACCTCAACCTCCACTTTCAGGTGGCCTTCCACTCGAGTCACTGGTTCAATGCTGATCCGCCTCATCTCCCTCGCTCCCTCCTCTGCTGCCAGTATTCGCCGATGGTGGGCAGCTGTACGTCGGTGATCTTCTCCTGGAAGCCACCAAGCCAGTCGGGGAATTCCGGTTGGGTGCAGCCGCTGCAGGGAGCGCCAACTCCTATGCACCAGGAGACCCGGTTGTTCCAATGCCGCTGAGGACAATCACCGTACGTGATCGATCCCTTGCAGCCCAGCTCGTACAGACAGCCGGGGTCGCCGAGCTTCTTGGCAAACTTACCCTCATCGAAGGACGCCCGGCGCGGGCACCACTGATGGACCAGCGTGCCGTAGTACATTACCGGGCGCAGCTCGTCGTCCAGATCGCGGGTAACATCGAACCGCCCTGCTGCTACAGCAGCAAGGGTACCGATCACCCAATCCGGATGAGGTGGGCAACCGGGGAGATTGATCACTGCCGCCTCCAGGCCCCGGCTCTCCAGGAAATCCCACACACCCCGACACTGCCCAGGATTTGGCCGGGCAGCGGCGAGCCCCCCGTAGGCGGCACAGGTCCCCAGCGCGACTGTGGCTGTGCAATGCCGGGCCAGGTCTTCCACCAGCGATGGCAGATCCTTACCACCCCCGATGCCACCCAGGTAGCTCTGGGGCCCTACCGGTATCGCACCCTCCACCACCAACAGAAAGGGGAAGCGCCCGGCGGCAGCCTCCCGTACGGGCTTGAGCGCTCGGGACCCATGAGCCTTCATGAGGGTGGAATGGAAGAGGATCTCCACGCGGATGCCGGGTAGGATCTCCTCCAGGAGGATCTGGGGAGCGTGGGGATAGGTGGAGTTGAAAGTGGAGATGGAGCAACCGGTGCAGCCGACGGCATGCAACCACACGATCTTGATGCTGCGAGTAAGCTCGGGCAAGGCTGGCACCTCCTAAACTGTGGGGAGGTACCGGTCTAGTTCGTTACCGAACACACAATGTCTGAGGCCGGGGCATCCGCCCCGGCCTCTTGAGGACCTGCACCAGGTGCGCGCGGATAGCGGCGTCAGCTAGCTGCAGCAGTCTTCATTACAGTTCTGCATGGCGAGAGGGAATTTGGCTACAGTCCCTCAGACCTGGGGCTAGACGCCTCCACCGTGCGGTACACCACCGGGCCGAATGGACCATCTCCAGTCTTGGCACCTTTGATGCTCCGCGGCCCCGGTGGCCGCCCCAGGGTACCTCCTCACCATTTGTCATCAACATTGTACAGGACTGAGCTCGGCCAGTCAACCGCAGCTGGCCTCGTGGCAACGCTGCGGGGAGCTCTGGCACCACATTCAGAGGATCCGCGGTCAGTGAGTTTACCCCTGTCGGCAGTTGTCCAGAACCCACGCCTTCAGCGATTCCCGCCGGCACCCGTCTGCCCTATCGCCACGTTGTCACAGGAACGCGGTCAGCAACTGGGCACCACTCACTTGCCACGGAACCCGGTGCCTCCGTCTCACTCGGAACCACTGCACCCGTGGCCTGCCTGGCCTAGCGGGAGTCTTTTCGGCGAGTGCCCGCCAACGTCCCCAGGCCAGGGGATACCTCTTGATGACCGCAATCCAATCCGAAGGCCGACCCGCAGCTCAAACCTCGGTCACCACCGGTCTCCCGCACCTGGACCCACGGCGTGACCGTGTGCTGCATCAGGGGCGAACAATCAGCCCCTGCGTCCCTGACCTGACCCGGGAACAAGAAGCAAAGATGCGCTAGCCCGCGCCGCATTCGGCTCGTCAGTTAACCCGCGCCCGGAAAAGGCACTGGCCATCGGTGACCTCGCCGCACCTTCGTCCCCGACCTCACCGGCGGCGGGTTTCCGAAGGCCGTCATTGAGTGATGTTGAGACCCGCAGTCCCGCGGCTCCACTCTTTGTGCTCCCCCGGAGCTGGGTCCGGTGGCAGGAGGGGTACTGGTGCTGGCTGCCGCTCAGTCTTGCAAGAGGCCAGCGGGCGGCTGCCCACCGCCCTGGCGGCATGCGCACCTGCCCCAACGATTCCCCATAGGTACAGCTTCAACCATTATGCAGTGGCAGCCCGACCGAACGCGCCATCACGGGTCGGCGGTCAACATCCTTCTGGAGACTGCGAGGGCTCTCCCGACCCATAGCCGTACGGTGGCACCTTCAGTCCCCGCATTGCGGTCGCCCCGGCCGGGTCCCTCAGGGCTAGAGCGCTTAATCACGGGTTGTGGCAGAGCGCCGTCTCCCGGGCGCGGGCACAGTACAACCACGGCCCCCCGCAAGCATGTCCCCGCCGGGTGTTCGGTGGTCAGTACACGCCCGCCCAAGGCTGCAGTAGGCATCATCTTCCTGATCACGGAAGACGCGTTATGAGCTCCACCGCCCGGGTCCGTGCTTCGGCCTGGCGACCGGCGGCCAGATCGGTCTCCAGGCACGCCACCAGCAGCTGAGCCAACGCGAAACGAGCAGCGGCACGGGCGGCGGCACAGGCGGCACCTAGCTGAGTGACTACCGTCTCGCAGTCGGCATCCTCGTCAATCAGCCGCTGCAACGCCTGGAACTGACCCTCGACCCGCCGCAGGCGATTGAGTAGCTGCCGCTTCATTTCCGGCTCAAGCCGTACGAGCAACCCTTTCACCTCCTGCCCTCACCACCCGGACGAAGTCAATGGCGCCGCTAGGACAGACCGCTTGGCAGCGGAGGCAGCGGACACAGCCCGGACCTACCAGGCCCAGAGCCGATCGGCGTCGGTCCTTCACCGCCGCCGCCAGAAGGCTGCCCACGGGGCAGGCGCGCACGCAGGCACCACAGTGCCGGCAGTCACCGGCGATGGCTAGCCGCCAGCGGGCCCGCGAAGAAAGCACGTCGGCCAGCGTCCCCCAGGGGCAAAGGTGACCGCACCAGGCACGCGGCGACCACAGCCAGGCGGTGAGAGTTCCCATTACGAACATGGTGCCCATGAGCAACAGCGAGCTCGGCAGACCGGCAACTGGTCGCAGGAACAGGTAACCGAAGGCAACCAAGAACACCACCAGGAGGCTGTAGCGAAGCACGGGCCGTCTTTGGAACCTCCGCTGGCGGCTGACCGGTGGCAGCAACCGCTCCAGGAAAGCGCCTAGCGGGCAGAGCCACCCACAGAACACCCGGCCGGCGTAAGGGGCCGCAAGTAGCGACGCGGCCACAAAGGCCAGGTTGAACCACAGCACGCCGCCCAGGAGTAAGACCAGCGCCAGCAGCGCGGCAAACAGCTGGGTACCCCCACGCACATTTTGGCAGAGAGAAGACGACAAGGACACCACCCCTTGCCCCGATACCCCTGGGGGTATTTTAGCGCACCGCGAGCGAGCGGTCAACAAAGCAGCCCCCCGCACGCTGGGGAAAGGCGGGCCAGCGGACTCCAAATCGGTGGAAGTGCATCACCAGGCGCCTGGTGACGCCAAGAAGCACTGACAGAGTCAGGGGAGCTCGCAAGCTGGCTTGAGTCGAGCTGCCCACAGAGGAACGCCCCATCGGATCTGGTGCTGTCGCTGCTCGTGCGATGCTCCCATGCCTCTCGAGGAAGCAGCGACCCCACGCAGGCGGTACCCAAAGCTGATCCCACCACACGGGGTATCCGGAAGGCGGCCTGGGGGAACCAAACAAATCCTCTGCCTGGTCCGGAACCCGCCACCGCATCCGCCAGGGGTACTGACGCCTCTCTTAGAGAATCCTTGCTGGCTAATCTCTCTGTCCTGTGTAAATGCCCTGGGCCGGACATGCCCGCCCCTGCCCCTGCGCCAGGGGCACCCCAGCCGAACTCCCCCAGCCTTTTGGTCGGCTTCCAGGAGGCGACGGCGAAGCACGCGGCACTAGCCGGGTGTGTCGCGAGGGGGTGATCGGCCAGAGCTCGGAGCTTCACTGGATCTCTGTCCAGCTCACTATTCACCACTTCTCGCTGCCGTTTGCTGCCTGGCTAGAGCTAAGTTACCACCGCTGGCCAACCGGCAAACAAGGAGCTACCCCGCGCGGCCGCCCGCATGAACTCGTCGACGGGACCAGAACGGGCTGGCAGAGCTCCATGGCAACCGTTGTTGGATGTCAGCCTTCCTTAGGACGTATAACGATCTCGCAGAAAGGGTCGCCATCCAGAACGTTATGGGCATGTATACACTCCAGCTCTGGGTTGTAACCTTCCACCTTGGCCTGGTCGACAAAACAGTAGATGCGACCGAGGTCTTCAGCACCCAGCTCCTTCCACACCACGGCAAAGGGACAGAGAATCGTCTGCACCTGTCGGCGGCCATCGGGCAGCTTGACCGTCTGGCGCCGCCAGCCCCGGGAAGGCAGATCGGGTATCAGGCGGAAGTTCTCGGCAGTGGGCTCCAGGCCCATCCGTTCTACGCCCTCACGAACCGCTTTGCCGCATGCGTTACCATACCGCCACACCGCCTCCTTGATGAGGCGTCGGCCCTCTTCCTCGCCCAACCGCTCCATGATCACTTGGGCAAAATGATAGTACATCAGGGCCAATCTGCGCGCCATCAACCACACGTCCTGTTCCCAACCGTCTTCGGGGTCAGGACCCGACCACTGCATCTTGCCCTCCATTGGCTCACGCCTCCTTCTGGCTCACAAGCAAGCTTTGTTGATTCAAGATCCCCCGGTGCCTGCACGTTTCACTTCGACCCCCACCCTGCAGGAATGCCAATGCAAGGGGGACGAAGTTAAGAAGGGGTCACGTCGTAATTCCTGGACCGCAAGCTCCTGGGGGAGGAGGTGAACACCAGTGCCTTGTGTCCATTCGGAGCTGGACTTAGCGGAAGTCTGCACTTGCACTTACCCTGGTTGTCCCCGACACGGGCACTGTTGTCTGTGTCTCGCATATCATCGGGACCGGCGAGAGGTACCCGGCTGCATGTTCCCGCCGGAGTGGGAAAAGAAATACGACCGATCGCTGTCCGCCTTTGCGCGAGCATGGAACCTCAGATGACACCCGGCGGGCCAGCGCAGTTATGCCCCCTCCGGTGATTCACCACGCTCATCATCGACCACGGGGCCAGGATACACGCGCCTGGCCCCCAGCAGCCGGCCGCTGGGCAGGTGTACCGCGGCGTCCAACAAAACGTCGCCCGGCTGCAGGGGTACGTCCTCGGCCAGTCGCAGCGACAGCCGGCTCCCGTCCACCTCTTCCGCCTCCAGACGTCCTTCCTCACCGAGGGCGCGCACACGAAGAGTGGGGATAACGTCCACTGCCCGGGTATCCGCGATCTCAGTCCGCAGCCGCCGGGCAGCGAGACGACAGCGTTCGAATTCTCCTTCCCAGCTCTGGCGCACCTGCGTGAGCACCTGAGATCCTTCTCCCTCACCCAGTTGCAGCCGGCCGATGATGTATCTTAGCGCCTCCCATGCCTTGTCCGTATCCAGCTCGGGATCGGTGACTACCGCTGCCGCCCACAACAACAACGGACGCCCATCGGTGACCTTGCCCGACCAATCCGGATACTGCGACACCACCTCCATCAGGGTGTCCACCGCCGCAGCCCGGACCGGTCGGTCCTCTTCCGGCCACCGCCACGCCTCGGTGACCATCAATCGGACGCATTCCTTCTCCAACGGGCTGAATTCGAGCCGTAGCCCCAAGCGTCGATCCCACATATCGAGGGCACGCGCCAGGTGCTGGCGCACCGACGCCACAGCCTCGGCCAGCTGTCCGGGAATGACATCCTCGGCCAGGACACCCCGAATGGCGTGCCAGACGGTCAACAGCACTGCGGCCCAGCTCCAAGCCTCCTCCGGGTGAGGAAGGGCACCGGTGCTCAGTAGATCGCCCCAAAGCAGGCTCAGCAGTTCCACCTCCAGGTAGTCGCGGATACCGAAGGCCTTGGGGAATCTGCTGATCACGCCTTGTACGGTCTCCGGATCCGGCACCTTGCCGCTCCATTCCGGATCCCACCAACTGCGTACAGTCTCCATCGCCGCGACATAGGGCCGCGCCGCGGGCAGCTGATCGCCTTGTTGGTGCCTCAGCGATAGCCACGCCAATATAGCCAGACCGGGCCTGTGATCGGACACCGCGGACCGCGCCAAAGCCCAGGCGGCGAGCGGTCGGGCGGCATCATCGCGATCGCAGCTCAGCCAGGCCAGGAGGGAGCAATCCAACGCCTCTTGGGCGCGTCCTTGCAATCGCGCCGTGTATGCCTGCTGGACCAGGCGCCGCGGATTGACCACCACCTCCACCGCGCCTAGCCGTTGCCGAACCCGGTTCAGCCACTCCTGGCGCCAGTCTCCGCTGGCCCATTGGCAGTCAATCACCTTCCACCCATCTTCTCGCTGCCCGAGGCGACAGATCAGCATGCTGACTCCCCCGGCATCCCGCGAGTCAGCAACCGCCACCACCACCGTGACCACCGCTGCTTCCGGGGTTACCTGGGTGATCCAGGCGTCGGCAGCACCCACCAAATGGGGCCGCGGGACAATCGACTTGAGGGGCTCCTGGGTACTAACATCCATGACCGGGAGGCCCTCTACACCAGCCGGGGGCAGCCCGAGCAGCCGAGCCATCTGTACGTCCCCGCGGAGCACTGCTTCTGCGTGGGCGCTGGCCGCGGTGACTGGATCCCCGTCGAGCTCGCACAGCTGGCGCAACAGTCCCTCCGGCATCTCCGGTAGTCCATCCGCCTCGAGCAGCCACCCGTACAGTTCCCCCCAGGGGGTGGAAGCCACTTCCTCTCGCAATCTCTGATCCGCGTTTTTCCAGGCCCCCTGGATCAGCCCCAATGCCAGATTGGCCTCCACCTCCCGATATGGGAACTGCGGACGTCCCCGTCCCAGGGATGCCCGTTCGGACTTTACCATCTCGGTGCTCTCTACCGGGGAGACGTAAGGTACAAAATCCAGATCCACGAGTTCAGGCCCGCCACGCCCGTAGACCACCAGCCCTCGCATCAGCGCCAGGTTTCCCGAGGGTCTTTCCCATCCCACCATCACTTCCGTCCAGCCCCGGCTTCGGCTGGCACTGGCCGCCCCCAGCACCAGTGAACCGGGTACCGGCCCGCGGGGGTGAGTACGTCGCGTCACCTCGCGCAGGACCCGACCAGCTTGTCGCCTTACTATTGCCGAGGGAGATCGCTGGCGCAACCACTGCAACAGACGGACCCCCGCGGGATTGGCGACCTGGCGGAAGTACTTCACCACCAGGAGGGCGTCCTCCGGATCCGACAGCAAAAACTCCCACCTCTCCGGCCCTCCCAGTGCTTCGTCCAGACACAGCTCGACCAGTTCCTTGACCCGTTGTGCTTCCAGCTCACGCACCCAGGAATGGGCCAACTCTCCCTTCTCCGCCAGCCACGGGTCGCGGGCGCGCAGAAGTACCTCCAGGGCAGCCCAGCGCTGCCGTGGGGTGAAGGATCTGTTCTCCACCGCGCGGCGGGCATGAACACGAAACCGATGGTCCACCGCTACGCACCGGCTGAGACACATGCGGCTCGACAACCAATTCCGTGGGTCGGGATCATCCAGCTCCAGCAGTACCGCCCGCCACAGTTCATCACCATATCGCTCCCAGAACTTGTCCAGCCCTCGCCGAAGCGCCTCCGGGTCGTCGACGCGTTCCAGCAGAGCGCTCCTCGATAGCAACTGCCAGGCTCTGCGGGCCTCCCGCTGCAGATCAGCAATTTGGTCCGTCTGTTGCACAGTCCCACCCCCACGGTGGTCCGCTCTTCGACACCGGGGCCACATCATCCTGCGCGGATCGCCTCATGCCCCTTCATTCCGGCCGCCCCTCTTCAAAGACGACGAAATGAACGTCGCCACTGCCAGCATCGCCACTGCCGCCAACCACGGATGGGGCAGGATTCTGAGAAGCAAGTTCAGCAGGCTCCCGCTGGCTGACGCAGCCACGAACATCACCACTGCTGCCGCCAGGGTGGCTAGAAAGCCCAGCTCCCTCAACAGCATGGCTACCGTGGCGGCACAAGGGAAATACACTGCCAGCACGGTGGCACCCACCACGTACTGCTCGGCGGACAGCCGCAGTGGCTCCAACATGGCCACCGCCACGTCCTTGCGGACGAATCCCACCAGCATGGCGATCACCGCGCCAGGCGGCAGTCCCAGTAACCGCTCGAGCACCGGTCCGCAAACATCCGCCACCCAGTGGATGAACCCCAAGGCGTACATCACGTTCACCAGAAGGATGCCCAGGAAAATGTACGGCAACGCGTCCCTTAGAAAATAGGAGACGCGCATCCTGAGCTTCTTCAGCTGGCCCTTCCAGTGCGGCCACCTGTACGGCGGTATCTCAACCAGCATCGAAGGAGTGTGCCCGGGGACGAGCCTGTCCAGCACTGTTCCTACCACCAGTGCTACTGACGCCAGGGATGCTAATACCAACCCCAGGTAGGCCCCACCGTACCGACCCACCAGCCCGGTGATCATCGCCAGCTGCGAGGCACATGGTATCGCCACCGCCATCAGGGTACACGCGATGAACCGCTGACGCCGACTCTCCAGCGTCCTGGCAGCGAGGACTCCCGCAACATTGCAACCGGACGCCAAAATCAGCGGTATGATGGCGTAGCCATGCAGGCCAAGGCGGTGAAGAAATCTATCCACCAGCACGGCTACCCGAGGCAGGTAACCAAAATCCTCCAGGAATCCGAGCACCGCGTAAAACGCCACCAGGTAGGGGAGCACCACTCCTATGGCCACGTATACCCCGGTGGACAACAGGCCCAGCGACTCCTCCAGCGCGATGCGTCCGCCCTGCAGCTCGCCGATGAGAACCTGAGCCAGTATCGGATGGTGCGCCAGCAACCGGTGCAGGTGCAGCAGAAACGATGTGTACGGGCCCTCAAGCGCCGGAGTGATCACCGCCTCACTCAGCCCCTCGCCTACCCCCGTCACCACCCGGTAGGCCAAATAAAGCATCAGCGCCGCCATGGGCACTGCCGTGATCGGTCGCAGGCTGGCGTCCTGGAGCCGCTCCAGCAGCGTGTGATGGCGGTGAACAACCCTCTGGACGCGACCGACGATCTCTCCCACCCGAACCCACCGCTCCTGCCGCTCCAGCCACCCTCTCTCCCCCCTGCGGGCCCGGTGCAGGGCGGAGGCCAGGGACTTGATGCCCCAGCCGCTCACAGCGACGGTTGGTACCACGGGTACGCCGAGTTCCCGTTCCAGAGACCACACGTCCACGTGGATCCCCTTGTGTTTGGCTTCGTCCCAGAAGTTGAGTACTAGCACCATGGGTTTGCCAGTGGCCAGCAGCTGCAGGGTCAACGGGAGGTTGCGCTCGAGCTGGGTGGCGTCCACCACGTTGACGATCACGTCCGCCTCCTCGAGCAGCCGCAGCGCCACTTCCTCCGCAGGGCTCGCGGGCTCCAGATCGTATATTCCGGGCGCGTCGTGGATCTCCACGGTTTCCCCGTCCGGAAGGCGCAGGTAGCCTCGGTAATACTCCACCGTAGTGCCCGGGTAATTCGAAGCGGTCACCCAAGTCCCAGTGAGGCCGCCAAAGATGGCGCTCTTTCCCACGTTGGGCAACCCCATTAGCACGACCACTGGTCGCCTCATTCTACCCTCACCAGCACCTTTTCGGCCAACCCATATCCTAGAGCTATCTCCGCTGTGCCCACTCTCACCACCACCGGTCCGCGGGCGAACAGGGAGCTAACCTTCTGCAGCTTCGCCCCCGGCCGGATCCCCAGCACTTCGAGTCGGCGCCGGGCACCCCAGCCTGCCTGGATAGCTACCACCGTCCCGCGCTGTCCGGACTTCATAGTGGTTAGGGTCACCATTATCTCACATCCCAGATGAAACTCATTATCATCTCCGGGTACAACATACACCAGCGGCCGCTTCACGTCAAGGAACGTGGGGCATGATGTGAGGCCCGGGCACGAAGCCCGAGGCCATCCTCAGGCAGCTCTCAAGCATAGCGCGAACTCCAGCTGCCCGATGGCTCTCCAGGCCGCATCCCGGCCATGTTGTATTCCCGTGCCAGGATCTATGTCGGCAGGGGCTCCTCGGTTTGAGCACGGCTCCCGCCGTCCAGGCGGCAGCTCCCCTGCGGGCGGTGACAGCGCGCCTTGAGCCATCAGACCGCTGACCGGCTCCTCTACACCACACCATCCGCACACAAGGATGGCCTGCCTCAGCGGGCAACCCGGCACCGGCGCCGCAGCCCGGTCGCCGCGCTCCGCCACCACCACGACGAATACCGCCATACAGCCCCCGACGACCCCGAAGAAAGACTCCGCAGGCTCAGGTCAGCTCACTCCCTGGATCCGCACGGACTCTTCCCCATGGCGGGTTTCTCATTGGTCGTAGTCGCGAGCGGCACCAAGGAAAGGAGTGACCGCCCCGCCCATACGCGATACCGGGCCCGCTGGAGGTGGGATTCCCCCACCCCCAGCCCCCCGTCCGGCGGGCGCCATCACCCCAACCCAGTGCCGCCCCTCCCAGATTTCCAGTGCGCCGCCGTCCTCACCCCGCGAGGTAATGCTGGAACCACTTCAGCATGCGATGGTATCTGTCGACACGGTAGCTTGGCCGCCGCAGGGCGTGGAACTCACCCGGATACCTTACCATGACCGCCGTCTTGCCCAGCCGTTTAAGAGCCATGAACAGCTGCTCCGCCTGCTCCACAGGACAACGGAGGTCGGATTCGCCGTGCAGAATGAGGACCGGCGTCTGGACGCGCTCAACCCCGGACACCGGGGAGTGGCGCAGCAGCTTCTCCGGCTCATCCCAAGGGCGGCCCTGCCATTGAAATTCACCGAAGGTGAAGCCGATATCGCTGGTGCCGTAGAAATTGTGCAGGTTGAACACGCAGGCACCGGTGACTGCCGCCGCAAAGCGGGTGGTCTGGGTGATGATCCAGTTGGTCATGTACCCCCCGTAGCTCCAGCCCGTCACCCCCATGCGTTGTGGATCCACGAATCCCTGTTCCAACACCGCATCGACGCCGGCCATGAGGTCCTGGTAATCCTTTCCTCCCCAGTCTCCCACCACGGCGCTGGCGAACTCCTGCCCGTAGCTCTGGCTGCCCCGAGGATTGGTGTACAACACCACGAAGCCATTGCTGGCCAGGTGCTGCACCGCGAACATGAACGCATGGCCGTAAATCCCGTGAGGGCCTCCGTGGATCATCAGTACTAACGGGTACTTCTTTTCCTGCTCGAAATTGGGTGGCTTCACCAGCCAAGCGTCTATCTCCCAGCCGTCAGCCCCCTGGTAGGTGAAGTGCTCAGCGGGACTGACCGGGAGCTGTCGCAGCAGCTCGGTATTCGCATCGGTCACCTGCCGCGGCGAGCCTTGGGAAGTGCGCACGAAGATCTGATCGGGGCTCCGGTCGCTACCCGCCTGGTAGGCAATGCAGTCTCCCACCACGTGGAACGCCGCCACCGAACAGTCCCTGCTTCCCAACAGCTCCTCCGGGCGTCCATCCTCCACCTCCACCCGGTAAAGCTTGCCCACACCCCGGTCAGCCGCCAGGAAGTACACGGAACGCCCATCCGCACTCCATACCGGCGGGGCCACCATGAAGCCGCCATACCGCACGTCGGAGGGCACCGCGCTGCCCACCGGCCTGTCCAGCTCCGCGGTGAGGTTTCGAGTATCCTCTTTGCTGAGGGGGTACCGGTCCCGCGGCCCCTTCATGGGAACCACCCATAACCCCTGGGTGGTGGAGCGGCCGTGGGCCTGGTGATGGCCGATGTATGCGAGCCAGCGCCCATCAGGAGACCAGACCGGGCACAGGATCGGCCCTCCTGCCCGTAACACCTGGCTCATTTCCCCAGTGGCCAGCTCCACCTGCCACAGGTCGGTGCGGAAATAGTCTTCGTACTCAGGTTCCTTGCGCAACCCGGTGAACGCCAGAAATCGTCCATCGGGCGACCAGGTGGGATCCTGATGGTGCCAGTCACCCCACGTTACCTGACGTACCGCGGGCTGCTGCCCGCACATCGCGGCTTCTGGATCGGGAAGCGTCACCACGAAGATGTGGCGTTTGAGGTCACCGAAATAGCCCACCCCGTCAAACCGGTAGGTCATCTCGGTTATGACTTTGATGGGGGGAGCCTGATCTTTGTCCTTCCCGTCTTTGTCCTCTTTCAGCGCCTGCTCTGCCGCCCTGCGCGCTCGATCCCTGTCTTCTTCTGGGGCACCGGGATACGGTACCCAGTCAGCCCCTTTGGCAAACGCCCGGGAAACGAAAGCCAGTCTCGTCCCGTCCGGCGACCACACGGGAGGAGACTCCACCCGCTGTTCGGTGACCACCTGCCAAGCTTCCCCGCCCCGGATATCTATGACCCAGATCTGGGGCTTTCCGCTCCGCTCGGATATGAAGGCGATGCGATGCCCGTCCGGAGCCCAGCGCGGCGAACGGTCGCTGGGACCGCTAGTGAGCCGACGCGGGTCACCTCCATCGACGTCCGCGATCCAGATCTGAGTGACCGCCTTGTCCTTCTTTTGATCGAACTTCTGAACCACGTAGGCGACATGTTTCCCGTCGGGCGACAGCTGCGGCTCACCCACCGCCTCCATCCTCAGCAAGTCCGATGCCTTCCATGCCTGCGACATTGCCTGCACCTCCAGCTCCAACTTTTAGCGCTCATTCGCCGCTTACGGCAGCATTCCTCCCGCGTCACCCGGGGAGCAGCCCCCGTAATCGTTCAGACGCGGCGAAGTACCCGCCCGGCACGAACCCCGGTTGGCTGGCCCTCATCCACCACCAACCTGCCGTTGACCAGGACCCACCGTATGCCCCGTGGGGGGCGCCGGGGAGTGGAGAGTCCCCCATCGTGGTCCACCTGCTGGGGATCCAGCACCACCAGGTCCGCGCAGGCGCCGGGACGCAATCTACCGCGCCTTGCGATGCCGAAACGATCGGCCACCCGGGCGGTCATGCGGGAGATTGCCTCCTCCCAACCTGCCACTTTCATTCGCCGAACGTACCGCCCCAGAAACCGCGGACAAGCGCCCCAACCCCGCGGGTGCGACGGCCGGCGGCCACCCCCAGGTCGGTCCTGTGAGACGGAGTCAGAACCCAACAGGCACAGCTGGTGCGCCATCACCGCGCGCACGTCGGTTTCCGACATGGTGAGGCTGAAAGCCACGTCAGGACACTTCACGTACAGTTCCACCAGTACGTCCAAAGGATGTCGGTCCGCCCGCGCCGCCAGCTCTGCCAGACTCCGGCCACGCACCTCCTTCAGGCCCGGAGCGCTCACCACCGCGTAGTCCCAGCGGAAGTCCCCCAGGGGGCTCCCCCAGCCGGGGCGTCCCCGATCGAGATCTTCCAGCAGCCGACGCCGTTGCTCAGGGTCACGGGCCAAACGCGCGAGATCATTGGGCGTGGCGTCGGCGCACCAGGGAGGCAGCAGATCTCGGACTATCAGTACCGCCGAGAACCGGTACGGATACGCGTCGCAGGCCACGTCCAGCTCCTGGCGCGCCCGTTCAATCCGCTCCAGGAGACGGGGTACCGTTCCCCAGTTCGACCGCCCCACCGCCTTCAGGTGGGAGACCTGCAGGGCCACTCCTGTCTCGCCAGCGAGGTTGAGGACTTCTTCCAGAGCCGCCCGGACCCCGTCTCCTTCGTGCCGGAGATGACAGGCAAATATTCCCCGTCGGCGAGCCACTCCCCGCAGGAGCGCAGCCAGCTCGTCAGGCCCGGCATAACGCCCCGGCACGTAATCAAGACCGGCCGAAGCACCGAAGGCTCCCGCCTCCAGGGCCTCATCCAGGAGCCACAGCATCCTCTTTACCGCCGAAGCAGAGGCGGGAGCGGTGTCCGTCGGACCCAGAACCGCGCCCCGTATGGTCCCCAGACCCACCAAGGGGGCGACGTTCACCCCAATGCCCAGCTGGTCCAGATACTCCAGCCACTGGCCAAAGCTGCGGCATCGGGGGTATCCTTCATCAAGGCCCGCCAACCGCCCCAGGCGGGTGGGCAGCTCGGGCCACGCTTCCCCGCAAGGCGCGGGCGACAATCCACAGTTGCCAGCCACCACCGTGGTGATGCCCTGAGCCACCAGATTGGTACAGGCCGGATGGCCGGGGAGCGTCAGGTCCGCGTGAGAATGGGCATCTATGAAGCCGGGACACACCAGCATCCCGCGTGCATCCAGCTCGCAGGCAGCCTCGACCTCCAGCCTTCCTACTGCCTGGATGGTCTCTCCCCTCAACCCTATGTCCAGCTGACCGAGGAATCGTTCGCCGTCGTGTACATGCCCACCGCGTATCAGCAAATCCAGCATCCTCATGCCTCCCCCACAGCCGGGTGCGTCCACGTTACCTCTGCCGATATTGCCTCTGCAGCTCGAGATGTTCTTCCAGGGTCCGACTGAAGGCGTGCGTCCCGTCGCCCCGCGCGACAAAATAGAGATAATCTACCGCGGCGGGGCGAAGCACAGCGGTGATGGATGCCTTGCCGGGACTGCAGATGGGACCAGGAGGCAATCCCGGGTATCGGTAGGTGTTATAAGGGGAGTCCACCTCCAGATCGGCCCTACTCAGCCTGCCTCCCGCCCGCCCCAGGGCATACAGGACCGTGGGGCAAGCGTCAAGCTTCATCCCCCGTCGAAGCCGATTGATGTAGACCGCTGCTACAATTGAGCGCTCTTGGGAAACCTTCACCTCCTTCTCCACAATGGAAGCAACGGTCACCAACCCGTGCAGCCCCCAGGGGAAGGACTGGATCTCCCTGGCCAAGTCCCCGGACAGGACCACCTCCTGGAAGCGGTCGAGCATGACCCGTACGATGTCCTCTGCACCGACGCCGCCGGCGGGCAGAAAGTAGGTGTCGGGGAACAGGTAACCCTCCAGGAAGTAGCGTATGTTGGCCCTGGCTGCCGGCAAGAACCGGTATTTCTCCCTCCAGCGCGGATCTCGCGCCGCCTGCAGGAAGTCATCCGCCGGGCAGAACCCCTCCGCCTCCACCAGTTGGGCTATCTGCTCAACCCCAAATCCCTCGGGGACGGTCAACCGCCTGAAAGTGGCGGGACCCCGCACCAGCTCCTGTAATAACTGGTAAGGTGACTGTCCCGCCCGAAGTAGGTACCGCCCAGACCGCAGCTTGTGATCGACTCCCCGCGCCCAGGCCAACAAGCGGAAAGCGATACCCGAGCGCACCAGGCCTTCTTCGGCGAGAATTAGCGCGATATCCTCAGCGGTCGCCCCCGCCGGAACATCCACCACTCGCACACCTAGCGAGCGAGGTGGAGCGAACAGCCAGTGCAGCTCAAGGGCCAGAGCCATCAGCACGACCAGTGCTATGGCACACAGCACGGTGCGCCCTTCAGACCGGGACTCCAACACCACCGATGACCCCCCTGCCAGCTTTTGACGTCTCCCACCGTTACTCCTCCAGAGGGAGGAAAATCGTTACGGAGGGCGAAGTAACGCGTGTAATGTTGTCCACTGCTCTGGGCAAAGACAAAGTGGCCTTGGTAGTCCTGGTCACATGCCTCTTCACTACGTCGCTGGGAGTGGGGCTGATTGTACCCCTTCTGCCCGTTTATGCTGAGTCCCTGGGCGCCAGCGGGCTGTGGATAGGGCTGATCTTCGGGGCGAACCCCTTCATCAGAGCCACCCTGATGCTGGTGTTTGGCTCATTATCCGACCGTCGAGGAAGGAAGCGCTTCATCACGCTGGGGCTGATGGGTTACTTCTGCGTCTCCCTCAGCTTCGTCCTGGCCAGCCGAGCGATTCACCTTCTGCTGTTGCGGCTGCTCCAGGGCGCCTTCTCTGCCATGGTCACGCCGGTGGCCCGGGCCTATGCCGGGGACCTCAGCCCGCCCGGTCGAGAGGGTGCAGTGATGGGGCTAGTCAATTTCGGATTTTTCGCCGGTTTCGGAGCTGGTCCGGTGCTGGGGGGTATCCTGGCCGACCAACTGGGCATGAATGCACCTTTTTATGGGATGGCCATCCTCAGTATCCTGTCCGCCGCGACCGTCCACATGCTGGTACCAGAGCGACCCCCTCGGTCCACGGGACAGGGGGAGGAAACTCGATCCCTCAACGGGCCGACTATGCTGCGCAATGACGTGGTCAGAGGGCTCATAGCGGTACGGGGCCTCGTCGCTTTGGGACGGGGGATCTTCTCCACTTTGCTGCCGCTCCTCGGCAGGCTCACCCTCGGCCTCACGGGGACAGAGGTGGGCCTGGTGGTCACCACACGGGCACTGCTGTCGTCCCTGCTTCAGCCCGCTTGCGGTGCGCTGGCCGACCGGCATAATCGCAAGTGGCTGGTCACCGGCGGTATAGTGCTGGCGCCGCTCGCCCTGTATGCAGTTCCCTTTGCACGCGAGCTGGGACAGCTCATGGCTGCCGCGGCAATGCTCGGAATCAGTGCTGGAGTGTCGGTGCCCGCAGCCACCGCCATCGCGGTGGATCAAGGGCGCCAATATGGCATGGGATCGGTCATGGGCTTGATAGGGATGTGCCAGAGTTTCGGCATGGCCGGAGGTGCGGTCATTGGTGGCGCCCTTCGTGACCTTGTAGGTGTGGGTGGGGCATTCCAGGCAGCCAGTATACTCAGCGTGATGGGGATCGTCCTCTTCCTCTGGCACACCCGGCACTACCACTTCGACCCGCGGGGAAGCTCAGCGCGCAATTTGGCCAGGAAGCTTCAATGAAGGAGACAAAGCCCGCGCCAGGGCGGGCTCAGCTGTCAGCGTCATCCGGACTGGGGAATCACTTCTCTTTCTCTTCCTCGTCCTCCTCCGGTTCCTCTCCCATCAATTCCTCCCAGTATTGTGCTACACGCTCCCACTCGTCGTCGTCTTCAACTTCTACCAGGATATCCTCGCCGTTTTCGTCCACGTCGATGCGAAAGATCATTGCCTGGTCGTCTTCTTCATCCACGGGCAGGAGTATGGCGTACTCGCTGTCGTCCACCTCCAGCAGATCAATCACTTCGAACTCCTGCTCGTTACCCTCTTCATCAGTGAGCACGATGGTGTTCTCTCGCTCGGTCATAAGCCTTCACCTCTCTCTGTAGGCTACCCCTATGATATTATCCGGCCCACCCCATGTCAACAAAACCCCATCAGTATGCTGTCCGCATTCAGAGAAATTATCAGCAGGAACCGGCCATGGTCTTGCAGAATACTTGGGTGGTAGCACGAATGCAGATATGCGTGCTACCACCTTAGCGAGGAGGTGTGCCTTTGAAAACCCGAACGCTGACGCTAACTGCCTTGTTCGTGGCGCTGGGCGTGATCTTGCCAGCAGCATTCCATCTCGCCCGCATTGGAGGACCGATATTCCTCCCCATGCATTTACCGGTGCTCATCGCCGGGTTGTATCTCGGCCCTCTGTCCGGGACGGTGGTGGGCCTACTCTCCCCCCCGTTGAGCTTCCTGACCACCGGCATGCCGCCCTTGTCGCCGCCTATCATGCCCATGATGATGCCGGAGCTGGGAACTTACGGCCTGGTAGCAGGGCTGGCGTATCGCCGTTTTCGCTGGCCGCTGTACCTCAGCCTGGTGGTCGCCCTGCTAGCAGGTCGCCTGGCGCTGGGTGCCGCCGCAGCGGTGGCGGTGGCCGCGGTGGGATTCCGCATGCCCCCACACCTGTATGTTTGGGGCGCCCTGGTAAAGGGCCTGCCCGGGATTGGGATCCAGCTGGTCTTGGTCCCGCTGTTGGTCCGGCTCCTGGAGCGATCAGTCCCTGCCGGGAAGGTCGGCGAGCGATGAGCAAAGCCGAATACTTCAATGCATGCGCGGGGGAGTGGGACCGCTGCCCTCCTCCGCCGCCGCAGATCATAGACTGGATCCTGAATCTGTGCCGCGTGGGACCCGGCATGACCGTGTTGGATTTGGGTAGCGGGACGGGCATCCTGCTCGAGCCTCTCCTGCAGCGGGTTGGAGACCGCGGCCGGGTATGGGCGGTGGACATCGCGCCGGCGATGATCGAAATCGCTCGGCGCAAGCACGCCGACCCCCGCGTCACCTTCAGGGTGGGCGCGGCAGAATCGCTTCCTTTACCCGATCGGTCCTGCCACCGGGTGGTATGTTTTCGCGCCTTCCCTCATTTTTCCGATAAGCGACAGGCACTCCGCGAGATGGGACGCGTACTGCGGCCCGGCGGCTGGCTGATCATTGGGCATGTGGAATCTCGGCGTCAGGTGAACCAGGTGCATCTTGACGTGGGAGGCGAGGTGGCCCACGACCACCTGCCGACGCCCGCGCAGCTGGCGAGCATGGCCGCCGATGCGGGACTGATCCCACTCAGCTGCTGGGACGGCCCAGCCTTTGCCTTCCTGGCGCGCCAGGACGAGGGCAGCAACGGGCAATGAAACAGAATGTAGCATTGTTCCAGGGCTCGGTGGCATCCGACCAGCAGGTCAACAAGCGGAACTGGCGTGCATCGGCTCACGGCGACTTCCCAAACCGAAGGCGTACCTCAATCTCCAAGCACACGCACCTGGGCCCACCGGTGAGGGCTTCTCCGTTCGGGTCGGGGGTCCTTTGCTCGCGGAGACACTGGCTGTACAGCGACCTGGATGTACTCGCGCAAACGGAGCCGCGTCGGTCGCTCTTGACCTCGTTCGTCTGGAACGAGAACTCAAAGAAGCCTTCGGCCTCTCCGGGTCGACGCGCGGCCCCAAAGAGCCTGCACCCCGGAGAGGAAGCTCGTCTTATGAGAGGGGCGATCCTCGTCCGCCCCTGCAGGACATCTTGGGCAGCACTGAGCAAACTCGGAGATACACCCGGGGCATGAACCGGGCTGCTTTCCACAGCAATGAAGCGGTACAGGACGCCGTTGTCAGGCGAAGTGAAGTCCTGGTTGAGGCAGTTCCCTGACTATCCGAAGCCGCAACAAACTGATACACGGCGACGGCCGCGTGAACCTTGAGCTGGCGCTGCTGCGGAAAGATATCTCCTGGCTTGAGTGTCGCAAGAGACCAGGCGATATGGGGTGGCAAACCCGATGCTGTCCTCAGGACCCATCCTCGGCTGGCCCGAATACCCAACAAAGGCTACAGCGTGGTGGCTTGGCACACCTTAAAGAAGACTACTGGCGCGGCTGTGCAGCCGCCAAGTCGCTGGTACGACCGGTCCTCGGGGAAACCCTAAGTCCTGGACCGTCCTCCTAGGCCTGCGCATCGAGGTAAGACTGAAGAATGTGCGCAGCAGCGCTGGCGTCAACCACCTGGCGCCGGCGTCGCCTGCCTAGATCAGCTTCCAGCAATGCCTGTTCCGCCTGACGGCTGGTTAACCGTTCGTCCCACAGCACTACCGGTATGCCAAGGGCCTTCTCCAGCAACTTGGCCCAATTCTGCACTCGTTGCGCTTGGCTACCGAGCGTACCGTTCATCCGGCGCGGCAGCCCTACCACCACCTCCACCACCTCGTACTGGCGGCACAGCACCGCAATCTCTGCCACCGCCTCCTTTTCCCCGGAACGGATGACGGTCAAAGGATGGGCGATGGTTCCAGTGGGGTCCGACACCGCCACCCCAATGGCCCTGCTACCCCAGTCCAGGCCCAGACGCCTCATGTTTACACCCCGCCTGGCAACTGGGGCCGCCGCGCCTCTCCGTGGCCCGCTTCGCTACACACCTTGCGGGTCGCTTCGCTCGCTAGGGGAAGAGGAGAGCAGGGCGGCAGCCCCAAACCTCAAATGATCTTCAGACAGAATTCTTCGCACTCCTTGGCGCAATAGCCGCAGAGTATGCACCTCGATGCATCTACTTGCACCCTGCCCCCTGCCAGCCGCAACGCGCCGGCAGAGCAGGCATCCACACAGCGCCCACAGCCCCGACACCAGTCTTGAACAACCAAGCGGCGTGGCTTGCGGGCCACCTGAGCCCGCAACCAATCAGGGATCTCAATCCCCGAGAACAGCCGCACGTTGTAATCCAGCTCCGCAAAGGTCTGAATCCCCACCGCCACGCTATCCACGAACGGGAGGTCGCGCACGTACTGCAACGCGCGCTCCGCTTCCTGCAGGAGATTGCCTCCCCCCAGCGCCTTCATGCTGTATACGGCTTTGCCGCTTTCTCGCGCACAGCGCACCGCGTCCAGCATCTCCTCCAGGCTGCCCCCCATGATTCCCAAGCCCCGGTAGTTGATGAGGGGATGAATCACCTGCACCTCCTCCGTGGAAATGGCTGCCCGCACCGCCCGGACGCTGTGGGTGGAAATGCCCACCGCACCCACCCATCCTCGCTGCTGCAACCTGCGCAGCTCCTCCAGCGCTTCCCGGTGCCCGGCAAGAGTCTCCGGGCCCGTCTGTTCGTGAAGCAGAAATATATCTATGACGTCACGCCCCAGCTCACGGCGTGCCCTCTCTACGCTCTCCCTGGCCATCCTCCGGGTCCAGGCATAAGATTTGCTCGCCACCACCACCTCACCGTCCCACCGGCGCAGCGCCGCCCGGAGATGGGGATAGGTGCCGTAGCTCTCCGCCGTATCCACGAAGTTCACGCCTCGCCGGAATGCCTCCACCAGCAATTCCGCGGCTCGCTCCACCGGGAGCGCTGCCTCTAACGGCCCCAGTACCAGCGTCCCGAAGCACAGCCGGGACACCTTATAACCCGTTGTGCCTAACTCTCGGTACTCCATCCCACAGCTATTCGCTGAGCTCGGTGAACCTGTCTTTTAGCTTCTCCATCACCTGCGGCAAAGTGGTGTACTCCATTTCATCCAGGTGCAGGCGATGGGGCTCAAAGGGGCCGAGATGCCGCATGTAATCAGCCACCTCGAGAGCCAGCTCCCGTGCCCGGTCGAAAGCCGGGTCAGCGAACAAATCCTGGGGGCCGATCAGCTTTCCGTCGCAAAGCTGGAACCCGAGGGCCACCACGCGCGGTGGGCCATCGAACCTGGTGGGGGTGGCCTGTCGGTAGGACACCGGCATCAGAGGCCCGGAATGAGATCCGCGCATCCAGCCGGAAACCAAGTGAGGGTTGGCAAACGGTTCCAGCACCTCACCCAGGGCGGGGAGGCCGCTCTGGCACCGCACGATCAATGCTGGATCGTCTTTGCCGATGTACCTCCCGGCCATGAGATTCAGTCGCTGGGTGGTGGATACCGCCGCCTGCTCCCCGGTCTCTCTGGAGTACACCGCCTTGATGCAAAATCTGCCGGGAGCGCCGATGAACACCAGCAGGTCGTACATCTCTTCCGGACAGACAAAATCCACGCGCCGGTGCTCAATGAGGTCGTGCACTTCAAATCGAAAGCCCTGGTGCATCTTCGGGTCGATGACCAGACCAACGGTGTTGAAGGGGTCAGCGAACATCTTGAAGAGGGGCCAGTTCCACGCGCCGGGCTCCGTCTTGTCGGCCATGAATATTACGATGGGCTCTGACGGGCGCTCTACGAACTCCATCTCCGCCACGCCCGGTCCCATCCCCTTCACATTCCCGCTAAAGGTGTCAGCCAGGAGATCCTGGCCCGCCCCGTAAAGCTTCAGTTCCTTGGCCACTTCCGTACATGCCGTGAAGGTATCCCAGGCCAGGCGGTGGATGACTTCGCTATCCACCCCATGCCGGTGGGTCATTATGAGGTTGATATCATCACCCACGGTGGCCACGTAGAAATCCAGAAGTAGATCCTTTGCCTCCCGGCGGGACAGCATCTCTCGAGCGCGCTCGATCAGATCGGGGTGCACGGACGAATGACCCACCCAGCCACCGACATCGGCCTTTATCACCGTAACCGTGAGCTTCTCACCCAACGCTATCCCTCCCCGACAAGGCCTCCGCTAAGTTACTTCCTTCCGTTGGTCACCATTCCTCCGTCCCTGGCGGATGTCGAACTGTTCTCAATACCACATGCGGCGGCGAGGACGCCTCGCCACCGAGGGTCCCAAAAACATCCCAACCAGAAACCCTCCTACGTGGGCCCACCAGGCCACCGCGCCCGTCACCGCCGGCGGCAGCCCGATGGAAGCAACCCCGCTGGCCAGCTGGAGGAAGAACCACAGGAACAAGAACAGAACAGCCGGCAGTTCGGTGACGTAAAGGAAAAACCCAAGAGGTAACAGGGCCTGAACCCGAGCGCGGGGAAACATGACGAAGTATGCCCCCAGCACTCCTGCCACCGCGCCGCTAGCCCCGATGGTGGGCGTCATCGAAGTGGGGTGCATCACGGCATGCGCGAAATTGGCCAGCGCACCGGCCACCAGATAGAAACCCAAGAACCTCCACCGACCCATACGATCTTCAACGTTGTCTCCAAACACCCATAGATACAGCATATTGCCCAGGAGGTGAAACCACCCGCCGTGCAGGAACTGGGCGGTGAACAGGGTTGCTACGAACCAGACCCCCTGGGGATGGCCCGTGAACAGACCGGACAGGCGCGCGGGAACCACGCCATACATCGCGGCGAACTTCCAGAGTTCCCGATCGGTCATGCCCAGCTCACGCAGAAATACCAGGACGTTGATCGCGATGATGCTGAGGCTCACCAGGGGAACGCTGCGGGAGCGAACGCTATCCCGAATGGGTATCAAATGGCTTCCCCGCCCTTCCCGTCATCTCCTGTCCAGCTCAGCTCAAAAAACGCCAAGTACTCGGTGACATTCTATCCTAATGCCAGCCCATCGGTCACCATCTCTCCCACCGCACGATCTCGTCGAGAGATTTCCGTCCCCGGAAGGTCCCTTCCCGTGCCGGCCAGCCGAGCGTGAGGAGGGCCACCACCTTCACCTCATCCGGGATCCCGAGGATCTGCTTGACCTGGCCCTCCTCGAACGCACCAATCCAGCAGGTGCCCAGACCCTTTTCCCAGGCAGCCAGCGTCATATGGTCCAGAGCGATGGCAGTATCCACCATGTGCCATTTCATCTTGGGGTCCGCACAACCCACGATGACCACCCCCGCCTCGCCCACGAACTTTTGGTTGTGACAGGCGGGGACGAGACGCTGTTTCAGATCAGGGTCAGTCACCACCACGAACCACCAGGGCTGCCGGTTCCCCGCCGACGGCGCCAACCTGCCCGCTTCCAACACCTCCAGCAGATCGGAACGCGAAACCTCCTGGTCGCGATATGCCCGGATGCTCCGGCGCGTCTTTATGGCCTCCATGACGTTCACCTGTCGGTCACCTCCGCGTTACTTGGTGGTCGACACCCACGCGCTCCTCTTCTGCCGACATGCATAGCATTCCTCCGCCTGGGCACGCCGCACCCAGGGCTTCGTGCGGCCGGCCTCCTTGGCTGTCCGGCCTTCACTGTGCCCGTCCTGCCGCTGCTTCGTCCCGATACCAACGGTGCTGGCGGAGCACTTCTTCCAGGAACTTGGCGAAGTCTCCGCCCAGGTCACTCCGTCCCAAGGCCATTTTCACCGTGGCCTCCAAGAACCCCCTCTTGTCCCCTACGTCGTACCTCTCGCCCTCCACCACCAGCGCATAGATCTCCTGGCGCTCGCGCAGCAGCCGCAGAGCATCGGTCAGCTGTATCTCTCCGCCCACCCCGGGGGCGGTTCTTTCCAAGCAGTCGAAGATTTCGGGGTCCATCAGGTACCTGCCGACGATTGCCAAGTTGGAGGGAGCCGCGCCAGGGGAGGGTTTCTCCACCAGATCCACAACCCGATACAGACTCCGCCCTACCAGCTCTGCGGCGACGATCCCGTACCGGCCAACTTCTTCCCACGGCACCTCCTTCACCGCCACGATGGTGCACCGGCAACTGTCGTAAGCATCCAGCAGCTGCGCCAGAGGAGATCGATCCCCGGCAAACACCTCATCCGCCAGCAACACCGCGAAGGGCTCCCCGCCCACGTGGCGCCTGGCAGCGTAAATGGCATCCCCCAGTCCCCGAGGTTCCTTCTGCCGGACGAAGTATATGTTGCAGTAGTTGCTCAAGTCCCTGACCTGATTCAGCAGATCTTTCTTGCCCCGCTGATCCAGGAACATCTCCAGTTCCAGTGCGCGGTCGAAATAATCTTCAATGGCCCTCTTTCCTCGGCCGGTGACGATCAGCAGATCGTCAATGCCGCACGCCACCACCTCGTCTACCACGTACTGTATCACCGGCGTATCCACCAGAGGAAGCATCTCCTTGGGCTGGGCCTTGGTGGCGGGGAGAAACCTGGTCCCCAGACCAGCTGCCGGTATTACCGCCTTTCGGATCGGTGGACTATCGGTCAACGACCTCCCTCCTTCGCTGCCTTCGTTACAGACTCCTGGTGACCCCATGGAGGAGACGATACTGCAGCGCCTTGGCCTGCCCACACGCCCAGCCCGCAGACCGCGACCGAGCGCCAGAAGCCACGGCCGACGCAGCTGGGCGCTGTCCCGAGCGGCACCCCTCGTCCGGCGCGAACCCACCCCTGTCAGTACCGCGGCCGTCCAAGGGGTTTGGCCATGATGACCACCTGTCCGGGAACCCTCTCTTCCTTCCGTGCGAACCCGTATTTCTCCAGTAACCAGTACGGATTGAAGCCGAGCGGTTTTTCGTAAACCGCCATTGCCTCCAGGTAGCGGAAACCTTGCGGATCACTCTCCAGCTGCTCCAGTAACCGTTGCATGGTGAATTCGAGCACCTGCAGCCTCGGCATCCCCCAGCCCACCTCGAGACACGTCAACGTCAGTACCTCGCGGTCGTCCCCCCAGGTACCAGTGACGTATCCGGCGCGCAGCGCCAAGGGCCGTGGCATGTACTCAGCGAGGCCAATGGGTCTGTCCACTTCCATCACCAGCACGCCGAAAGGCTCCACCCTGCCGGTTGCCTGCCGGTACCATCGTTCCTTCATGGCCATACCTTCCTACCTCCGGCCGCCCGTCGCACTCCAGCCGGATGGATGGTGGTCCAAACACAGAGCCACCTGCTGATGGAACCGGTCTTGTTTCAGGGGCACCGCCGCCCAATCCTGAGGCGATGTCTCCAGTATCGTCTGGTAGCCGGGCTGACCGAAGCGGACCACCTCGTCGGGCACTGGCGAACGGTCCTGGTGCTTGCGCCCTCCCAGACGTTCCAGCCGATGGTAGAGCTGATCGCGGTCGGGAGGCATGCCGGTGGCGAACACACCGTCAACGAAAACTTTCAGGAACACGTTGGCCTTCAGGGCCAGCCGTCCGCCGCGGTCCTCGGCCAGACCCGATCCCAGCAACAGTTCACCCGCTCGCTCGAATCGGTCCCACATGCTCACTTCCTCCACCGTGACGTCGTACGGCAGCAACCAGTCACGCACCATCACCAAGAATTGCCTGGTCCAGGGACACTGAGGGGTGTATACCATCTCCACCAGCGGCGGGCGGCGCACCCCTCCCGCACCATCGTACAGGCAGGATGCTGCCACGTCATCCTCCGACAGCGGAGCCTGCATCTGGCGCACCACAAAGGCCTTTCTCGCTCCCCGCCCCTGAAGGTAACGCAGGGCATGGAGAAGAAGCGCCTTGCCCACGTGCCGGCGGCGGAATTCGGGCAGCACGTGCACGCCGCGGCACAGCTCGCCCACTCCGTATTCCAGCACCGCCACTACCGAGCCGATGGGCCGGCCACCCCGGAAGGCGACGAAGGGAAATACCTGACTCGATGGAGGAAGGCCAGAGAGGAACTCCAGAGCACCCCGCTCAGTGAGGTATCCCTTCCAGGTTTCGGCCATGATCCTGGCAGCCACGTTGATGCCTCGCGTGGGTATCAGCTTTATCTCCACGGGCTCCCGCGGGCGAACATCGATGTCGATCTCGCGCGTAAGATCCCACACCCACCGCACCGCGCTGCTTCCCCTCTTCCGTAACCGTCCTCTGGAAGCTTCTGCCTTCGGGGAGAGCCTTCCTGCCACCACACTAGGCTAGCCGGGTCATCGCGAGGCAAAATGACAACGGCCCCCGCTGGCGCGGAGGCCTGACTTGGCCGTTAGTTACCCCTCCACTTGCAGATAACAGCGGACAAGCTCCTCTAACAACTCGTCTCTCTCCAGCTCTCTGATCAGCGTACGAGCGTTTCGGTGGCTGGTGATGTAGGCCGGGTCACCGGACAGGAGGTACCCGACTATTTGATTGACAGGGTTGTACCCCTTCTCCTTTAGGGCTGCGTACACCTCCTGCAGCACCGACCGCACCCTGGATACCTGTTCCTCCGGGCGCAAGCGGAACGTGCGAGTGTGTTCCTCCCCGTAACTCACTGCCTACCACCTTCCCCTCACAGGGTGGCTGGGGGTAGTACGCACTTCGGCGCCGGATCATTCATCTCCTGCCCTCATGTCCCTCCTTCACCAGCTCTTCCACTAGCTGAGGCAGGCGCTGCAGCGCACCCGCCAGTTTCCGAGGCGAACGTCCTCCCGCCTCCGCCATGTCAGGGCGGCCACCGCCTCCTCCATCGACCAGCTTCGCCAGCCTGCCCAGCAGCCGGCCAGCATGGATGCCCCTGCCCACCGCTCCCTGCGTGGCCATGGCCACCAGCATCACCCGGTCGTCCCCAGCACTGCCCAGCACCACCAGACCATCCTGCAGGCGCGACCTGGCTACGTCGGCCAGCTCGCGGAGGATGCGAGGATCGGAGGCCGGGATCTCCCCGTACACCAGCGTGATCCCGCCTATCACCTTCGCACTCTGCAGCAGGCCCTGCAGGGCACCCATGGCCGCCTCTCGCTGTAAGGTTGCCAACCTCTTTTCCCGTTCCTCCAAGTTCTGCTGCAGCTGCTCCACTTTTGCAGGAACGCGTTCCCAGCTACTCTTCAGCAGTTCCGCCGCCCGCTCCAGGGTGCTGCGCATGCGGCTCCAGTGCCGCCAGGCTGCCGGTCCTACCACCGCCTCGACCCGTCTCAGCCCCGCTCCGACGCTGCTTTCCTGGATGATCAGCACCGGGCCGACCTGCCCAGTACGGTTCACATGCGTTCCTCCGCACAGCTCCTTACTGACATCTCCGATTGATACCACGCGCACCCGTTCACCGTATTTCTCTCCGAACAGGGCTATGGCCCCGGCCCGTCGTGCTTCCTCCATACTCATCCAGCAGTCCCGCACTTCCAGATCGGCCCACACCAGCCGGTTGACGCGTTCTTCGATCTCCCTCAGCTGCTCGGCAGTCAGGGAAGCGAAATGCGTGAAGTCGAAACGCAATCGGTCGGGTGCCACCAGCGAACCTGACTGGTTGACATGCTCTCCCAGCGTTTCCTTGAGCACCCGATGAAGTAGGTGGGTGGCGGTATGGTGCCGTTGCGCTCCTTCTCGCCACTCGGGATCGACCTTGGATACTACCTCCTGCCCCACCCGCAGGTCTCCGCCCTGCATCCGGCCCCGGTGCACGATGACGCCACTGGGCAGGCGCCGAACGTCGCCGACCACCAGCCGAAGGGCCCCGGAGCGCATCTCACCTCTGTCCGCCAGCTGACCACCGCCCTCGGGGTAAAAGGGCGTCCGATCCGTAACTACCCACCCTTCTTCACCGTCACATAGCCGTGCCACCGTGCCCTCGCCTTCCTTCACCAGGGCCACCACGGTGGCCGACACTTGCAGCCTTTCGTAGCCCACGAACTCGGTGGGGCGCTCGCCTTCCAGTAGGCCTGCCAGCAGGCCCATCTCATCCTCCTGCTCCGCCCGAGCTGCCCTGGCGCGGCGGCGCTGCTCTTCCAGCGCCCGTTCGAATCCCTCACGATCCACCTCCAGGCCGTGCTCCCTCGCCATGTCCTGCGTCAGGTCAATGGGAAAGCCGAAGGTGTCATAGAGGGTGAACGCCACCTTCCCCGGCAGGCGTCGCAGTCCTCGAGCTTTGGCTTCCTGGATGGCCTCCAGAGCGCGCTGGCTTCCCTCGCGGACGGTGGTCCGGAACCTCTCTTCCTCCCACCTGACGACCTGGACCACCTGGTCGGTCATGGCCACCAGTCCGGGGTATGCATCCTCGTAGACCCGCACTGCAACTGGCACCAGGCGGTACAGCACCGGAAGCTCCATGCCGAGCAAGGTCGCGAAGCGTAGTGCCCGACGAAGAATGCGCCGAAATACGTACCCACGACCCTCGTTGCTGGGTACCACCCCGTCCATCACCAAGAAAACTGAAGCTCGCAGGTGGTCGGCGATCACCCGGAAGGGCATGCCGTCGGGACCCGGATCGTAGGCCCGGCCGCTCAGCTCCTCCGTAGCCCTGATGAGGGGAGCGAGGAGGTCGGTGCCGAAGATGCTATCCGCTCCCTGGAGCAGCGTTGCCAGGCGCTCCAGACCCATCCCAGTGTCAATGCATGGTCTGGGCAACGGAGTCACCTGTCCTGACTCATCTCTCTCATACTGCATGAACACCAGATTCCACAGCTCCAGCCACCGGTCGCAGCCACAGGTGTCCAGGCGGCAATTGGCCGCACCGCAAGAATGACGCGGCCCACGGTCCACCACGATCTCCGAGCAGGGACCGCACGGACCCGTCTCCCCCATGCTCCAGAAGTTGTCCTCCTCCCCCAGAGGAACGATCCGGTCGGCCGACAGTCCCGCCACTCGTTGCCACAGGCGAGCTGCCTCCTCGTCGTCTCGGTACACCGTCACCCAAAGGTCGGCTGCATCCAGTCCGTACCCGCGGGTCAGGAGTTCCCACGCGTACGCTATGGCGTCTTCCTTGAAATAGTCTCCGAAGGAGAAATTACCCAGCATTTCGAAAAACGTGCAGTGGCGCGCGGTCTTGCCCACCTCTTCCAGGTCGTTGTGTTTACCGGATACCCGCAGGCACCTCTGGGCGGTCACAGCACGCCGGCGGCTCCTGCTTTCGCGTCCCAGGAAAACGTCCTTGAACTGCACCATTCCCGCGTTGGTAAACAGCAACGTGGGATCCCCCGCCGGCACCAAAGACGAGCTGGGCACCACCTCGTGATCCCGTTGCCGGAAGTACTCTAGGAACTTCTTTCGGATCTCACTGCTGGATGGACCCGACAATTCCACCGCCTCCTTCAAAAACAACCTCCCGTCCCCCAGGGACGAGAGGTATGATGACTCGCGGTACCACCCTGGTTACCAGGCTCTCGCGAACCCGATCCCTCCAGGTGCTGCAGCACCCGCCGTTAACGCCCGGTACGGCCTGCCCTACTTACTTTCAGGCAGGCGACTCCGGAGCCGCGTTCCCCCGCGCCGAACCGGAACTTCCCAGCAGCGTTCCTCTCTGGTGGCCTGCCGCGGGGTACTCTTCCCCATCATCGTCGTCGCGCTGTGGTTTTTCGACATGGATTATACCCCGCGCCTGTCGCGCTGTCAACTGAGCTCAGCTGCCGGCTGAGACCTGCTGGCGAGCCCGCTGCCGCTCCTGCCAGATAGGCTCTGACAGACGTGCCCAGGTCTCCGCTCGGCGCGATATGGCCGCCGCCAGCTCACCGCTGAGAATCGCCTCCGCACCCGGATGGGTGGGCCGGGCACCGCTTTCCGCCACGATTTCCTGCAGGGCCTCCGGCACATCGATGATCGGACATGGACGCAAGAGATTCTCGCTAAACGGTTGCCGCTTCTGGTAAGCCTTGAAAATCGGCGACTGCAGCACTTCCTTCAGCGACTTGTCGCGTATGTTGTCCACCGCGAAGTGAGCAAACGCGCACGGCTCCACATCGCCTCGCGCAGTGATGTGGAAGTAGCGACGGCCGCCCGCTATACAGCCCCCGGTCAGCTCGCCATCGTTCCAGAAGTCGGCGAACTGTAGCGGCTTGATGCGCCTAATCTCCGGTACGCGCCGGGCGAGATAGGCACGCTGCTCGGGAGTGACCATGAGGTCGGGACGAGCATCACTGCCCACGGGTATGTAGTGGAAGGTCCATCCATAAAGACAACCCTTTTCGATGAGCAGATCCAAGAACTCGTCGGACACCACTTCCTCGGCATTCTCCCTGGTGATGGTCACTGAGAACCCAAACAGAGCGCCGCGCTCCTTGAGCAAATCCATGGCGTGCATCACTTTGTCGAAGGTCCCACGGCCCCTCCTGGCGTCAGTTCGCTCCCGCCCCCCTTCCAGGCTGATGGCGGGAGAGATGTTGCCGAGCTCCGCTATCCGGTCGGCGGCAGCCTCATCGATCAGGGTGCCGTTGGTGTAGAACATGAAGGCGACATCATCGTGTTTGCTCACGATATCGAAAAGGTGAGGATAGCACAGCGGCTCGCCCCCCGACAGGACGATCCAATGAATGCCCAGCTCCTTGGCCTCCCTGATTATCCGGTCGAGGAGCTCCGGCTCCATGACGTCGTGCTTGTCGTACTCCCCAGCCCAGCATCCCTTGCACCGCAGGTTGCACGCACTGGTGGGATCAACGAGGAGAAAGAAGGGTACGTTCACCCCCAGCTCCTCGCTCAAGCGGCGCTGCTTGGGGATGCCCAGCAGGGCGGAGTTCACGAACCAGTTCACCGCCATTTTCTGCCGCACCCGCACGTTTACCTCGGTAAACAACCGACGCGCGTACTCACGATACGCCGGGTACCGGTTGAAGCTCACCTTGAGTTCGCGAATCTGTCGCCGGTGTTCCTCCAAGGGTGCGAAGCGTTCCGCCAGGTCAAGAAGCCGCATCAGGTTCCTGTCGGGATCTCTGGCCAGATACCCGAGAGCTTGCTCCAGTACCCGTGCCCCCACGTACTTCCTGGCGAATTCCAGGTTCACACCGGTCCTCGCTCCGTCAGTCACCGCACGCCCTCCTTTCGTCCTGGATTCTCGGAATTTGAAGGACATTCGCATCTCGCGACATCTGCCAGCAGATCCTGGACCAAGTCATGCAAGAGCCTACGATACTCGTCGCCCATCTCCGACACGTACTGGGCGAACCGCGACAGCAAGCCGGGAAGCCGCCTGGAAACCTCGGGATCCCCACCGGTCTCCGCCAGCACTGCACCCGCTCCTCCCGCAAACATGATCAGTCCGCCAGCAGCCGGCTCCGCCCGAGCCAGCAAATTGCGCCAGAATGAGGCACTGCGGTCGCCCAGCTCGTGTATGTACCTGACAAGGCCGGCCAACAGCTGACCGCAGAACAAAAGCGGTCCCACCCCCGTCTCGCCCAATAGTAGATGACGGTACCCGCCCTCTCCCACCCTCTCCCGCAGGTGAGACAGCGAAAGTTGGTGCCTGCCGGACAGGCCAAGTACCGCCTCCAGTCCGCGAGCGGTAGGCACGAACCGAACCTGCGAACGCCCGGGGCCGGCTTTGTCCAAATGATAAATGCACCGCGCCAGTCCCTGGCGAGCCAGCTCCCTCAACATGTCGTAGGCCGACCACTTGCTCACCCCCAGGGCCCGTGCTATCTCGGTGTAATGTACGGCAGCCTGCGCCCGCCCGCTGAGTCTGACCAGTTCCTTCAGGAATTCCCGGCGGCGACCGGTCAGCACACCCTCTCCCCTCCCCAAAAAACCCAAAAATCCAATATCATCTTACCAAGCAGAGACACTCGACGTCAATGTCACCGCGCCCGCTCAAAACGCCGCACGACATGAACACATCAGGGGAGGAAACAGCTGTAATCGCACCTGCGGGGGTCCGGTGGTAGCACGGACGCAGGCAGGCGCAGCCGCTGCTGCTGGAGGCCTTGAAGGCGGAAGGAAAGGGCACCCAGGCGTAGCCCGCCCTCACGGAGTTCACCCGGTGACATTGGCTAGGTGAAAGCGGCGGAAGCCGGGCGTATGGGTTTGGACAATGCTGAAAAATGCTTATCCGGCAGAAAGATACAGCTGCAGCGGGAGGACCAGGAGTTGAAGAAGACCGTGGCCGAACAGCGCTAAACCCCGTGCACTGACAGCATCCGCCGATGTCGCCTGACCGTACCTGCGAAATCAGGAAACCGCCGTCCATCCCGGCTCCCTCAAGCCAGCCCGGCGCAGCCACGGCACCCACACACCCGCCAGCCAGCGCTGGAGGTCCTGTCCCGCTCGGGGAAGCGGTACCAGACGACGGTAGCGGATAAGGTGGTACAGAGTCCCCCCGCCGTCCACCGTACCCAGCAAGGCAGCACCCACCAGGGTCTGCTCCCGGAAGGAAAGCAGGGCCACTCCCCCGGACCTCGAGCGAAGGTGTACGCGATCGATACCCACCAGGCAAGGATAACCCACCGAAACCACCCTGAGCCCCGCCACATCCAAGGAATTGAACGGCACGGCAGGCGGATACCGACGGGGGATGCCTGCCATGTTCAGCGCCGCGATCCGACCCTGCTCGGCGGCAGCGCTCCACAGGGCGTAGCACCGGGGACGACCCAAAACAGCGTCGGGGACTTCCGCCACGTCTCCCGCTGCCCAGACGTTAGGGTCAGAACTCCGCAAGTGTTCGTTCACCACGACGCCCTGTCGCACTTCCAGACCCGCCTCAGCGGCCAACATGGCATCAGGTCGCGTCCCGGTGGCCAGCACCGCGAGTTGACAGGGCATCCGCCGCCGAGACGTGCGCACAGCACGCAGCCGGCCATCGCCTTCGAACCCCTGCACCTCCTCCGCGCAGTGCACTTCTACTCCCACCGCCCTCAGCCGATCGCGGACCACTGCAGCCATGTCCTCGCTGACCAGTCCCGGCAGGACCTGGGGCAGGGCCTCCACCACCGCCACCTGGCATCCCATCCTCGTCAGCATCAGGGCCGCCCGTACCCCCAGGGGACCGGCACCAACCACCACCGCTCTGACGGCCCCGCGCCGCAAGAAGACCGCCAGCCTGCGGGCCTCCTCCCACTCCCACAAGGAGATGACTCCTCGCAGGCGAGCCCCGGGAAGCGGCGGCAGGGCCGGCACGGCGCCGGTGGCCAGCAGCAGCCGCCCGTAGGATACCTTCCGGCCGTCGGACAGAACCAGCCGCCGGGCCGAGGGCTCCAGAGATACCACCTCGGCCCGCACCCGGCGGACGCCGCCATCAGGTGCCGGTCTCGGGTACTTCCCTTCTTCCAGGTACTGGGGAATGTGCAGCCGGGGGCAGACTGTGGCCTCGCGATCCAGCAACAGTACCTCCTCCGGGTGGCAGTACGCCGCCAGGACCCGGGCGGCTGCTCGCCCCGCCGCACCCCCTCCCACTATGACCCAGACGATCGCCATCATCACCACTTCTCAATAAACCGGGTAGTCTACCAGCCACCTGGGAGCCACTCGCTGCAGCAGCTCCTCGGCGCGGGGGACGTTGAAGTTCCCGCAGGAGCAGCACTTGGCCATGGTTACCGCTGCCTCGCGGGCGCTGAGGGATCCCAGCCGTACCTTGCCGATCATCTGCCTCACCAGCTCCGCCGCTACCATGGCGTGCCCGCACATGGTGGTGAATTCCATGATATCGTCGGCCGGCAGGAGTTCCAGACGGCCGTGGGTCCCCAAGGAGTACTCGCGGGTGTGCACGCGCTCCAGGCCCGCTTCCTCCACAATGGCGTCCACTTCCTCGTGCAGCCCCGATATCACCACCGAGATACCCAGGTCGGCCTCCTTCAGCTCCCGGATCACCTCTACCACGTCCTGCCGGTGCCGGAAGACCGCCTGAACGATGGTGGTATCCTGCACCTTCGCGATGATGCTCCGGGGATCCAGATCGAGGATGTTGCCGGTCTTCATGTCGCCCAGGTTGACCGGGTTGTGCTTCAGGCAGATGCGAAGGAACTGCCGGCAACGCTCGGCGAACACGTGGTCGTTGTATCCCTTTGCCGAACAGGACAGCACCAGGAAATCGCGCTTCAGACTCTCGAGTGTGCCCCGACGGTGCAAGCTGTGAGTCATTCTCCCGCCTCCCTGAATCGCGGTCTCCCCATGCCCAGATTGTTCTTGCTGTTGGGCAGAACCTGAAAGCCAGCCTGTTCGATAATGGCCAACACGGGGAAGCCCCCTTCCCGCGCCTGCTTGCAGGCCACCGCCACGCTGAAAACGGTGGCGGTCTCGGCTGCGGCTTCCTTCAAGGCCGCCAGAGCCTGGGGGAGGCGCTCCAGGGGGACGTCGAACTCAATGATGGCCGACAGCGCCCGCTCGCCGAGGATGTCCGGCCGCAGACGACCGGTGGCAGGGTCTTCCATGAAGTGCGTAACCGGGTTGTCCGGGCAGAAGGAGACTCCAATCGCCGCCAGCTTCTCCGTCACCCGCTGTACGTCCGCAAAGGAGGTGCTGACCCCGGGTCGACCCATCTCCACGCCCACACCAGCCTGACCCCATCGGATCCGTCCGGTGATTTCGTTGGTCTTTATCTCCTCCGTTCCCCGACCCGGAACGCCAGTTTCCTTGAATTCCAAAAGCGGGTTGCTCAGGATGGCCCGCACCATTCGCGGCCAGCTCAGTTCTTCCTGCCGTAGCGCATCGTTGGGGCAGACCCCAGATCGCTGGCACACGCCGCATTCCACGCACCGATCCTCATCCACCGTCGCCACCACCCGCCCCGATGGTTCCTCACGGCGGAAGTACTTGGCCTGTACTGGGCAATACGCAAAACAACGCCCGCAACCGACGCACTTGAGCTCGTCCACCTTCATCCCACGTCGCCCCCGACATCTCTCTTCCCACCCGGTCCGCGAAGACTCCCTCCCCGGAAGGCCAGTTCCTCGTTGAGACGCTCCAGCAGCCCCGGGTGTGCGTCCAGAGCAAGGATTGGACCCACGGTGGTACGAAAACCTGATCCCGCCAGCGCCACCGCCAGAGCCCACCCGGGAGGGCGGGCCAGCTCCGGCAGATGCGCCTCGAGCACCAGCCCCTCTCCCGCCAGGGCCCGTGCCAGCGCCACTGCGCGGGGAGCATCCCAGCAGCCGCCCATGTGAAGCACCGGCGGCACCGCCGGTTGGTCCAGCATTTCGCCGAGCTCCCGGCATGCATCGCTGAGGGTACGGGGCACGACATCCAGCACCTGCGTGGAGCACAACCCCGCGCGCACCAGGGCATACCCGGCACAACCACAACAGAGCACCAGGGCTCCCTCCTCCAGGGCGGCACGGGCCGCGGACACCGCAGCCTGATTCTGCGTTTCCCGCACCGAGCTGCAACCGGCAATCAGAACCAGCTTGCCCAGCCGGCCCAGTATCTCCCGCACCTGGGGGTTCAGGCTCATGGCCAGACCGTCGAAACCCACCACTGCCGGAGATGAGCTGCCCAGCGAGTTCTGAGCACGTGGGGCCGCGCGCAGCACTTGCTCAATGTGAGGCCAGTCTCTCTCCCGGAGGTCGAGCACGGGGATTCCAACCTTCGCCGCCGCCTGCCTCAGGGCAGGATCCGCGCACCCTCCGGCCATGACAAGCCCCTGTACCAGCCCACCCCGCACCAGGACTTCCTGAGAGCCGAAATGGGCCGCGGCCGGGACGCCCGTCACCACCTCCGCCCCGCATGAACCCACCAGCCTGAGTTCTTCAAGGTGTCCTAGTCGCAGGGCCGCCTCGCCGGCCAGCGGGCCCACCAGCAGCACATTCACCCGCCCCGGCTCCAGCGCAGCCATGCCCCATGTCTCCGCGCGGACTCGGGGCGCACCGAAGCGCTCGTCTCTGATTGCCACGGCCGCCTCCAGCGCGGCAAGGCCCTCCCGTGCTGCGGCTACCATAGGCGAGAGTATGGCATCCGCCGGCAACCCCTCGTGGAGGAGGGCAAAGAGCTCAACCACTGTGCAGAGGGCCTGATTCCATCCCTCCACTCCCAGGCGCCGGGCGGTAGCCGCTTGGACCATGGCCCCGGATGCCACCAGCCGCACCAGCTGGGCCAACGCCATGTCCTCGGGCTCGCGGCCGCAAATGCCAGTGCTACGCTCTTCATCAAAGGGACTCACCCGGCAGGGCCCCTCGCTACAGTCCTGGCAGCACAGTCCGAGCTGGCCAAAGCCGCATAGGGGAACCAACCGTTCGTAACGCTCCCAATGCATCTCCTGCTCCCTCACCGAAGGGCAGCCGAGAATCCGTTCTACTTCCTCGTCAAGGGTTTTTCTGCGTACCCTGCGCATCGCCGTTACCCCCGTCTCGCGCGTAGTCCACGTACACCAGTACCTTTCGCAGCACCAGATCATCCAGCGACCCTGCCACTGCGGCCGCCCGACGGGCCAGCAACCGCTGCCATTGGGCCTCATCGACCCTCTTGAGCGCACCTGTGGGACAGGCCTGGACGCAGTAGGGAGCCTCCATACCCTCACAGCCATCGCACTTGAGGGGAACCGTCCGCCCGACGCAAGGAATGATGGCACCGAAGGGACAGACCACCGCACACATCAGGCAGCCAGTGCACAGATCGGCAGCCAGTAGCACCAGTCCATCTTCATTCTGCCTCATGGCGCCGGTGGGGCAGACCTCAATGCAGGGTCCTTCACTGCACTGACGGCACTGCACGGGCAAACTGACTCCTCCCTGCCCCACCACCCTCACCCGCGCGCGGGGGTTGCCCTCCCGAACCGCACCCATCAGCGTCTTGGATACCGAATCACGCCACACGGCGCAGCTCAGCTCGCAGCTGCGACACGCCAAGCAGCGTTCCACCTCCACAAAGATCCTGTGCAACTATCCGCCTCCTTTCCGGCAGGAGCTCGCCTACCGTACTTCGATAACTGTCAGGCGGCGCAGCTCGCCGACCACCCGGTGACCTACCTCCATAGCCTCGGCGAAGCTCGCGGCCCCTGCCGGGAGTACGCAGAACTCCTGCAATTCAACATGATTGGACGCGTGCTTGCCCCGATTGATGAGGTTGAGCAAAGGTATCGGCAGCACGTGCGCGTTGGGAGCCAGATACGCGAGCCACAGCGGATCGACCGCTGCCCGGGCAGCTGCCAGGGATACCCCCAGGATGGCGTTCCCCCCAGCCTTGACTTGTCGGGCCTGCCCTCACCTCAATCAGCGTGAGGTCCAGCCCGCGCTGGTTGGTGACGTCCATGCCTACGACGGCCGGACCGACGATCTCGTTGACATTGGCAACGGCCTTGCTGACCCCCACGCCCACCTGGCGTCTCCATCCCTCAGTTCCCTGGCCTCGTTGGCCCCGGTGGACAGGCTGCCCGGCACGTCGGCCCGCCCCCGCTAGGTCATCATACACCCATCCTTCAAGGTGCACGGTGGGATTGCCCCGGCAGTCCAGCACTTCTCTCGCCCTCACCTGGGTAACCTTGAGCTTTCACTCCGAAATCCCCCATCGTCGGGCACATGCTAGCCACGCCGCGCCCCCAACCACGGACCCCTTCCAAGGCTCACCTGCACCCGCACTCATTACTCCAGCCAGTAGGCCTGAAGTGATTTCTTGAGGTAGCCCCTATGCTCACTGCCCGTTCACGAACTGTGCTATCTTCAGCATCCCTTCCTTACCAAGCGCTTGACCTCACCAACTGTAAGATCGTCCAATCCGAGCTTCTTCAGCGTCCTTCCTTCCGACCAGAAGTCGCGACCACATACACTTGAAGCAAGCGTAAGCACGGCATCGATTAGCGGTGTGCGCAGACCGGACCCGGCACCGCCATGATTTCCTGTCCTGCGAAAGCCACGCTCCTCGCACAAAAGGTTAAGCCGGTACCGAGCCAGGGCGAGGTCAGCGGCCATACAGTGACCCCCGTTACCCCCACCACCGCCCACCCATTATTCCGCACCTCCCACTGCACACTGACAAACCTCCCTTTGGCCACACCGGCTACCTTGACCCCGACCCAACCGCCGCACTCCCCTGCTCATCTCCCAACGACCCTTCCCGGAAACACCTCCTGGTGTCTTCCGTCGCGCACAACCACCTGTCCGTTCACTATGACAAACTCCACCCCCGCTGTGTACTGCTGCGGATCATCATAGGTGGCCCTGTCTTGCACCTTCTCCGGATCAAACACCGTTATGTCAGCGTAGTAACCCTCTTTCAACACACCCCGTTTGCGCAGTCCCAATCTGGACGCAGGCATCGATGTCATCTTCTTCACAGCGTCTTCAAGCGTGAGCACGCCCATCTCCCTGACGTACTTCCCTAGGATTCTACCGTGGGTTCCGAAGGCCCTGGGATGCGGTTTTCCAAAAGACAGTATGCCTTCGGTGGACAGGCACATTCCGTCGGAGCCATACATCGCCTTTGGATGGCAAAGTATCTGCGCGACGTCCTGTTCCCGCATCATCTTCACCACTATCTGAACCCTTGCGTTCTCCATGAGAAGGATGTCGAAGACGACATCATAGGGTTCCTTACCTTCCTCAGATGAGATTTCCTCTATTGTCTTGCCCTCTAGGTACTTACTGCTGTCACTGATTACGGTTGCAATTGTTATATTATTCCAATTACCGGCGCAATCTGCAAAGCTCTGCCATCCCGGTATGCCTCGCCGGCAGTCCTCTTTTATCCGTTCCCTGATAGCGTTATCGCTCAATCTCTGCAGCAGTTGGTGAACGCCGCCCTCGAAAACCCATGGCGGCAGGAGTGCGGAAAGCGCCGTCATCCCAGCCGCGTACGGGTATACATCGAAGGATATCTCTACGCCATCCCGTTCCGCCCGTGCAATGCGCTCGAATAGCTCCTCGGTCATGCCCCAGACTGCCTTGCTGGCCAGCTTCAGGTGGGAGACGTGAAGTGGCACTTGGGCCTGCTTGGCTACGGTTATCGCCTCATCAAGCGCGTCAAAGACACCGTCCCCTTCGCTCCGGATGTGAGTTGCGTAGAAACCCCCGTGTCTCCTTACACCCTTCGCCAACTCGACCAGTTCGTCCGTGTCGGTGTAGGCCCCCGGGAGGTACACCAGACCTGAGGATAGCCCCAGGGCTCCGTGGGCCATCGCTTCCTCGACCATCGCCCGCATGCGCGCCACCTGGTCCGCGGTGGCCTTACCCTTCTCAAAACCCATCTCTGCTATCCTGACAACGCCTTGCGCTAACAGCGGTGCGACGTTTACCGCCGGCGGATGCCGCCTAATATAGTCGAGATATTCTTCGAACGTGACCCACTTGAGTTCGATCGTGACGGGTAGACTACCAATCAATCTCGTCCCCAGGTAGTCTATCAACAACTGCTTCCGCTTCGCACTGACGGGTGCCACACCAATCCCACAGTTGCCGATGACTTCTGTCGTTACACCATCATATACCTTGCTGTTGGCATGTCTGTCGTACAGTATCGACAGGTCGGAGTGGGTATGCATATCAATGAAGCCGGGGGCCACGATCAGGCCCGCAGCGTCAAGGGTGACCCTGCTCTCCGAATCCCTGAGATTCCCAATTTGCGCTATCAAGTCTTCCTTGATACCCACGTCGGCTTTGTAGCGATGACCGCCGGTCCCATCGACAATTGTTCCGTTGATGATTTTCACGTCGAACACGAACCTTCCCTCCCCCGAGTCACGTTGCAGATCCCGGCAGTTCCTTCCGACACGTTCCAGCCCGACGCCGACCACGTACGGATCGAATGCACCAACCCCACAGGGGCCTGGTAACGTCATCTGGACCATTGCGGGCTGGGGGCCGCGAACCAGAACCCCCGCCCCCAACCGCGACCCGTCCAACTCCCGGCTGCAGAACTCGAGGCAGCCCCCTCACACGGCTACGATACAGGAAGCAAGGAGCTTTGCCCGTTCCACCAAGCTGCTTACCCAGATATACTCATGCTCACTATGGTTGAATTCACCCCTCGCCCCCATGGCGCACACGGTAGGAGCTCCTGCCTTCACGGTCCAGCAACTGTCCGAGCCCCCACCAACGTAGCGGGGCTTGATCTTTCCGATGCCGAGTTTGACCGCCTGCTCCTGAACCAGCCCAAACAGCTTCATCCCTGCATCTGTCGTTTCCATAGGCAGGAAGTGAACCTTTTGCTTGGTCAGTCTTGCCGTCGTACCCGGGACCCACGACTTATTTACAATCTCACGCAGGTCACTGAGCACCTTCTCCACTTGGTCAACAGTGACGAACCGAGCATCTATCTTGGCATGAGCCTCACCTGCAATCACGTTGGCCGCCGTGCCGCCGCTAACGACGCCTACGTTGTAGGTCACTCCTGTCTCGTAATTAGTAAGGCCATGAATAGCTACTGTCTTGTGAGCAAGCTCCAGAATGGCGCTGGCACCTTTCTCCGGGTCCTTTCCCGAGTGTGCCGACTTGCCCTGGACTACCAACTCAAGGAAGGCAACACCCTTTCTTCCAACCACCACAGATCCATCGTCCGCACCGGTCTCCATGTTGAACACCGCGTTCATGCCCTCGGCTTCTCGCATTAATCGTTCAGGAAAGTCTGAATTGGGGTGACCGGTTTCCTCATCGCCACAGAAGAATACCACGATCTCCTTCTCGTTCCATCCTTCCCTTGCCAGCGCCTCCAAAGCAAAGAGAGCGATGGTAACGCCGCCCTTCATGTCGAGCACGCCGGGACCAAATGCCTTCTCACCCTTGATGGTGAAGGGGCGGCTTTGCGCCGTCCCCTTCCGGAATACAGTGTCCAGATGACCCAGGATCATCACTCGCTTACCACCGGTTGGTCCCTTCCTGCGTGCCAGTACATGAGTGCATACACCGGGGTACTCCAAGTACTCAACAGCGAAGTCGATTCCTTCCAAAAAGCTGCCCACCGTATGCGCGACTTCGGCGATACCCTCAGGATTGTCACAACCGGAATCAATGTTCACCAGCTTCTCCAGGAAGCGCAACATCCGATCGGCGCTCCCCTCTATCGACTCAAGCACACTTGTCATCACGAGCATTTCACCTCTGTTCAGGTACTCTTCTTCTCCCATGCGAAGACGACACGCGCAACCAGCATTCCAGTTAGCACAACGAGCACAGTCAACAGCCCGCTAGGAACACCGGATTTCCGCCCTATGAAATAGAAGAACAGCCCTAGCGCAATGGTACCCGCTCCTGCCTTGAGGTGCTTCTGTGCAAATTGAACATAAACGGCAGCAAACACCGCGGGCAGAATGACGGTAAACGAGTCCTTGATGAACTTGGGAAGCAATGGAATGGCCTTGGAGCCGATAAAGGTGAAAAGGGTCAGGATCGCCACCGAAAGGAAGACGGACGTGGCAGTCCCTATCGTCGCCATGACGTCCCCCTCAGGGGTACCCGGTTCCGCTTCGCTGGCTCTCTGCGCCATCATAGCCGCAGGGAGACGCACGTCGGCAACACTGCCCGCATACCAGCAGATATACGAACAGCTCATGCCCAGCACTGGGAAATACGTGGTCGGCTGAACGAGCCATGAAATCCCATAAGCAGCCAACGCGAGCCCCCACACTGCAAATATCTCGCCAATACTAGGTACCACGCCATAGGCGAGCCACAGGTAAAGACAAGGCACGAAGTTGGCGACCAGCCCCATGAGGAGAGTCAGTTTGCCGGCCCTTACCACCCAGTTGACGAAGCCCGAGGTATTCTGATTGTTGTTATCCACGACTCTCTCTCCCTTCCGCTTACAGACTAGAGCCAACCGGCGGTCATATGAGTTTGACCAGTGCTGTAGAACCCAGCATGCCTGCCAACATCGACAGACCCAGGGCCAACTCCTGCATCCTTGGGTGCTTAGCGAACAGCTTGGTGATGAGCAGCATGGTCGCTCCCGATATTAGAGCCGCAAGCCACTTATGGCTGGTGGCGGGAACGAGCTGCCCCGAAAGAAGATAGGCGAACAGACCTATACCGGCGCCGTCCATGATATACCTGATCAGCCTCGGGTCATATTTCTTGTTGAGGCTACTTGTGATTCCGGCCATGCGATGGGTCAGTAGCAGTGCTACCACTATCCACCCCATGTCGTTGAGCGCCATGGCCCAGTGTGAGTAGCTGAAAGCCCTCAGGTCGTACTCTGGGGAACCCGGCTCCACGCCAAGATGCTCCGAAGCTATGGTCACCATCGCGATCTCCGTGCGGGGCGCGCCAATGTCATTGACCCGCATCCAGCTGGTTGGTGCCCCTAACATCGTTATGAGCGCAACCAGGATAATGACCGGCGCTAGAGCTGGGCCAAACGCGGTGATCACGGCTGCGCGTACGCCTGCCAGTCGCCGCTGCCGCGATATGCCGAGTCGGATTGCTTCACGCCAGGCTGCCCGCAGGAATAAAGCACTCTGAAGGATCACCACTATTAACGTTATACTGCAGGCCACCCACAATCCCGGGCTTTCCATTACAGCCTTAACGTCCATAGCTGGTCCTCCTTCTTCTTCGATTCCCCCGCACCCTCTGCAACTCCGTACAGCGACTCCCGATTCGATCTAGTGACTGCTGGTCTCAACCACGCCTTGTTCCCACCCCCACTTACGCCGCAGCAGACCCACCTCTCACCTCCTCCGGCACGCTCGCGCCGTGCGGACGTTGTCCACAGAATTCCCTCCTCCGTTACACCCGCACCCCTCCTTTGCTCCGTCAGGCCGCCTGCATTGAGACTTACGCAAGAACCATGCCGCCGCACCCCCTACGTTACGCCAGCCACGACTGTAAGCATCCCCAACGCCGCACTTTCCGTTCGGCGGGACACGCTAATGCCTCGAAGACTCCTTTGAGTCGCCACCGACTTGAACCAGCCTCTCCCTAGTATCCGCCCCCGCGGCAGCCCCCCGCTTGCGGGCGGCAACCTCAGAACCACCGCTCTTCCGGCACTTCCCTCTCCGGGAACCGGCGCTCGATGACCACCTTCTGATCCGCGAAGAAGCCCCACACGTCCTTGCCCTGCCCGTGGAGATCCCCGCCCACCGGTCACCAGATTGACCACCCCGGGCGGGAGCCCTACCTCATCTATCAGCTCAAACAACCGCCGCTGGGTCATGGGGCACTGCCGGTTCGGCTTGATGATGTAGGTATCCCCCAGTGCCACCGCCCAGGGCATGAACCAGAACGGTATCATCCCCGGGAAGTTAAAGGGCGGTATCATGGCAAACACGCCCAGCGGCACCCGGATGCTGTACTCCTCTATCCGCGGGACGATCTGCTCGGAATAATCACCCATCATCAACGTGGGAATACCGCAGGCTACCTCCATCATCTCAATCAGCCGCCGCATCTCACCGTACGCTGCCCGGTATTCCTTGCCGTGCTCCAGAGTAATTACCCGGGCCAGATCCGCCTGCCTCTCCTCCAGGAGATGCTTCAGGCGGAAGAGGTAACGGCACCTCTCCACCGCAGGAGTCGCCCGCCACTCGGGAAACGCCCTCTTGGCCGCCTCGCACTCATCCACTTCTTCTTTAGTAGAAATGGCACCAGCGCAAGCACCTCGCCGGTGGCCGGGTTCCTGACCTCCTCCCACACCGACGAATGGGACTCCCCCCACTTGCCCCCAATGTAGTTGCGCAACCGTTCTACTCTTGCCTGTGCCGTGACGCTGACCTGGCTGTACATACCCGCTCTCACAGCCGCGTCGCGTCAGCAACGCGGGACCCACCGCGTGCCAACCGGTTATGCGCCCGCCGCCAGGCGGCGGCACACGCAGCCCAGCCTGTCGACGGCTTCCGCTACCTCCTGCTCCCCCACCGTCATGGGCGGGGCAATGCGGAGGACGTTCCCATACAGCCCGCCCTTGCCCACCAGCACCCCTTCCTCGCGGGCACACTCCATGAATCGGTTGGTCAGGTCGGGCGCCGGCGACCTGTCCTCCCCGACGAGCTCCACCCCTACCATCAGGCCCTTGCCCCGCACCTCGCCGATGAAGCGGTACTGCTCTGCCAGCTTCTGCAACCCCTCGAACAGCAGACTCCCCACCCTGTCCACGTGCTCCGGCACTGCCCCATCCACCAGCACCTCGAGGGTGGCAAGCGCTGCCGTCGTGCTCACCGGGTTACCGCCGAAGGTGGAGATGCTGTAATTGGTGCAGGCATCCGCCACCTCGGGCACGGCTATGGTGGCCCCGATGGGGGCACCATTGGCCAGCCCCTTGGCAAACACCATGATGTCCGGCTCCACACCCCAGTGCTCGATCCCGAACATATATTTCCCGGTGCGGCCGAAGCCGGTCTGCACCTCGTCGCAGATGAACACGCCGCCGTGCCGACGCACAATCTCCACCGCCACTCGGAAGTACTCAGGCGGCGGGGTTATAAAGCCGCCCACGCCCTGGATGGGCTCGGCGATGAAAGCGGCCACCTCGCCAGTGGTGGTAGTCCTGATCAGCTCCTCGATATCCTGGGCACACGCCACATCGCACGCGGGGTACGAAAGGCCAAAGGCACACCGATAGCAGTATGCGTTGTGGGCATGTACCACGCCGGGTAGTGGCCCCGCGGTGCGCCAGGCGGCGTTGCCGGTAAGGGTAGTGGCCAAGTGGGAGCGGCCGTGGTAGCTGTGCCGGAGTGCAATCACTTCCTGACGACCCGTGTAAAGGCAAGCGGCCATAATGGCCGTCTCTATAGCCTCCGTACCGCTGTTCGTGAAGAAACACTTCTCCAGCCTGCCCGGGGTGATCTCGGCCAGGCGGCGCGCCAGCTTCAGCATGGGCTCGTTGAGATAGCACGTGGAGGTGTGCATCATTTCCCGCACCTGCCGGCACACGGCCTCGGCGACCCGAGGATGGGCATGACCCACGCTGACAGTCAGGATGCCCCCGAAGAAATCAAGGTACTCCCGCCCGTTTGCATCCCACACCCGCGCCCCCTGGCCCTTCACCAGCACCAGAGGCTGAGAGTAATATGTCCTCACGTTGGGGAACAGGTATGTCTCTTTCCACCGGGAAACTTCGGCTGGATTGATTTGCACCACAAACCATGCCTCCTTCGATTGGCTGGAGCGGGCCACCGCCTGCGACACCCTACCCGTTCACCGCTTGTAGCAATAACCGTGCCAGCCCTTCCGAGCGCGCGGACCAAGCGCTTGGCCCGCAACAGCGGCTTCCGCAGGCTCCGCCGCAAGCGGGTGGTACTGGCCCCCGACCCTTCGTTAATGCACAAATGACTCATGCTTTCCAGAAAAGACTTGGTTCCCAGCAGGGAGAAGCGGGAGAAGCAAGAAGTATCAAAAACAGGAGGGAAGAACATGACTCTCGGTTCGGGGGGCAACCAGCTCTCGAGTGACGCAAAGGGGAGTACTACCAACCTCCGCTCTCTGACCCCGGAAGAATTCGAGAACATACTCAACGCTATCGACGACGAGGTGTACGTCACCGACGGACAGGGGTACACCATATACGCCAACCGTACGTGCGAGAGGCACTACGGCGTCCGTGTCACCGAACTCCTGGGCAAACACGTCCTAGAGTTGCAGGAACAGGGCGTGTACTGGCCCGCGGTCACACCCCTGGTCCTGCAGACGAAAAGGCCGGTCACCATCGAGCAGAACACCATGATCGGACGCAAGCTGGTCATCACAGGGGTCCCCGTTTTCGACCCTTCCGGTTCCATCAAGATGGTAGTGTGCACATCCCGCGATGTGACCGAACTCACGCGTCTGCAGCAGCAGATCCAGGCCCAGCAGCAGCTGCTCGAGCGGTACGCCGCCGAGGCGGCACAGAACAACGCCCTCGAGGGGCTGGTGTACAATAGCCCCGCCATGCGCACTGTAGTGGACCTGGCTCGCATAGCAGCCCGCGTGGACAGTACGGTCCTCATCACGGGGGAATCGGGCGTGGGCAAAGACCTGATCGCCCGGGCCATCCACTCCCTCAGCCGGCGCCGGCACCATCCCTTCGTCAAGATCAACTGCAGCGCCATTCCCGAAACGCTACTGGAATCGGAGCTGTTCGGCTACGCTCCCGGCGCCTTCACGGGTGCCAGAAGAGGAGGCAAGCCCGGGCTGCTGGCCGCGGCCGACAAGGGCACCCTGTTTCTGGACGAGATCGGCGACTTGTCCCTGTCCCTGCAGCCCAAGCTCCTGCAGGCGATCGAGGAGAAACGCTTTTTCCCCGTGGGGAGCAGCAACCAGAAACAAGCGGACGTCAGGATCATAGCCGCCACCAACCAGAACCTGGAGCAACTCATCCGGGAGGGCCGCTTCCGCCAAGACCTCTTCTACCGGCTCAACGCTCTGACCATCTGGATCCCACCCCTACGCCAGCGGCGGGAGGACATTCTCCCCCTCCTGTACCATTTCCTGCACAAGTGCAACGAGGAGTTCGGCTTGCGGCGCCAACTCTCCCCGACGGTGGTGAAGTGCCTGCTGGCCTACAGCTGGCCCGGGAACGTACGCGAACTGCGCAACCTTATAGAACGGCTCGTGCTCACCGCCCGCACGGACCTGATCGAAGAAGACGATCTCCCAGAAAACGTCCGGACTTCCGTTCGCACGACCGATATCACCCGTCAGGACTCGATCACACTGAAGCAGGCCAAGGCCCTTCTGGAAGCAGAGATGATCCGCGAGGCCTACGCTATCTTCAAGAGCAGTTACAAAGTGGCACGTGCCCTGGGAATCAGCCAGAGCTCGGCCATCCGGAAGATCAGGAAGTACGTGTTCCAGGATGCGAGCGATGCGGCCACTCGGCCTGATGGTTGCTCGCACCGCTGCCCTCCCCTGCCTCCCCCACCCCGGCAAGGGGGCGGAGCAATGGAGGCATCGTGTACTGATCCCCATGAACTCGACACCCTGGCAAAAAGGAGATAGTGTGATAGGGGGAGGTTATAAGATGGAACGGCGCAAGTTCACAGCCCAGTTCAAGGCCAGGGTGGTCCTGGAGTTAATATCCGGGGCGAAGAGTATGGCGCAGG